>ORJL011094064.1_pt1 | contig 60471 bp, 52 predicted proteins | sample 1779941 | NCBI WGS metagenome assembly ORJL01 (sample SAMEA104232317, study PRJEB22302) | groundwater metagenome | biome: forest; feature: aquifer; material: groundwater | place: USA | collected 2011-08-07 | depth 5.8 m | reverse complement strand
TAAATCTCTTTGACGTTCGATTCCGAACCTGGTGTCTTGATGATCCGCGCGCCGTACGATTCAATTTGTTGAAAGCGTTCCTTACTCATACCTTCGGGCAGCACAACGATGCTGTCAAATCCCATCCGACAGCCGACGTAAGCGCCGCCTATTCCATAATTACCGGTACTGGGCCATACGAGCGTGTGCTTCTCATGATCGACTTCCCCAAACAGTTCTTTCTCGATGAGGACCGAGTAAGCCGCACCGACCTTGTGCGCACCGGTCGGAAAATCCTTTCCATACAGCACGACGATGTTGGCATCGCAATTGGTCAACTCTTTCGGCATCACGAAATAATAAATGCCGTTGTTGCCATCGCGCCAGGTAATATTGAAAAGATTGATCGGATCCATCGGATCCTTTGTCTTCATCGTGAGCGCGCGCTGGCGAATCTCTGGTGGAATTTTTTCAGGATGAAGCATTTCTTCGAATGTGGGACCTAATATTGCCATTCTAAACTCCCTTATTGTAAATTATTTCAAAATTTCAATTTCCGAACTGCCGCAAGCGTTGGCTCGATGTGCGTGCCTTCGCCCGCCACTTGCATCGCGCTCTTGATATCTTTTAAGCCGCTGCCGGTAATCAAACAGACAATCGTTTCATCCGACTTTACGAGACCTTGCCGGACTGCTTTGACCAACCCCGCGTACGCCGTCGCCGCGGCTGGTTCGGCAAAAACCGCTTCACTGCGCGCCAAAGTGCGGATTGCAGTGAGGATTTCGTTGTCATCGACGGTGAGATAGGCACCGTTTGTCTCGCGCACCGCGCGCACCGCGCGCACGCCATCGCGGGGCATGTCCGCGCTGATCGAATCCGCGATAGTTACCGCGCTGACCGGCACGATTTTTTCCGTCCCTGCTTTCCAAGCATTGTAGCATGCAGCGGAACCTTCCGCTTGAATTCCCATCAACATGGGCATCTTATCAATCCAGCCGAGCGCGGCGAGATCGCGCAGACCTTTCCACAAACCACTGATGATGTTGCCATCGCCGACGGAAACGAAAATGCGATCGGGTGTGCCGAAGCCCTCCGCAGCTTTCCTGCCCCCGCGTGGCAAGGGAAGGGAGAGCTGCTCACAAATTTCAAATGCGGCGGTTTTCTTGCCCTCAACTGTGAAAGGATTATACGCCGTATTGCGGCAGTACCATCCAAATTCTTTCGTTACGGCGAGACAGAGATCAAATGCCTGGTCGTAATTTCCTTTCACGAGCAGAACGCGCGAACCATAAATAAGCAATTGTGCGATCTTTGCTTGCGGTGCTGTCTCCGGAACAAAGATCACGGTTGGCATTTGCGCTGCGGCGGCAAGACCAGCAAGAGCTGCACCCGCATTGCCCGTGCTTGCGGTTGTGATCATATCCACGCGCATTTCGCATGCTTTGGCTACGACGACGGCGCTGGCTCGATCTTTAAAAGACGCAGTCGGGTTCCTTCCATCGTCCTTGATATACAAATTGTGCAAACCAAGTTGCTTGCCAGCTTTGGTCGCGTGATAGAGCGGTGTCCAACCAACATGAAGTGGCGGTGCGGATTGGTGTGGCTTGTCGAGCGGCAGCAAATCCGAGTAACGCCAGATGGAATAATCGCGCGAATCAGCAATCTCCTTAGGAGAAGTCATCGCGGCGATTTTTTTGTAATCAAAGATCGTATCTAAGATTCCATCGTCACCGTGTTTGGGGCAAACGTAGCGGACCTGACGGGCTTCGTATTCTTCACCACACAAAGTACATTTAAAATGATAAGTCATCGGATTATAATTCACCATTATTCATAAGTTGGGTATGCTCCGTCCCATACAATACTGCGATATTTCTCCGGATCAGTATCTCCCTCCGTGCTAATTAAAAGGATGTGAGAGTCTCTGGCCAACCCGAGGCTGTCTTTCGCACCCAGCAAATCTTCTTTTTCCAATAAAAGCGCCAATAATCCAGCCGTCACAGCCCCTGACTCGCCGGAAATCACGCGGCTGTCCAGTCCCAGGGGATTACCAAGTAAACGCATCCCTTTGGCCGCAACCTCATCTGAGCAGGAGAAAAACACATCACTATAGTCCCGTAAAACTTCCCATCCGATTCTATTAGGTTCGCCACATGCCAGGCCGGCCATAATGGTCGTCATAGCTCCCGTTACAATCCTTGGTTTACCATCATTGGCAACTATTGATTTATAGAGACAATCCGCCGAATTCGACTCCACAATAATAGTTATAGGTTTTTCTTGACCAAAGATGGATGTGAAGTATCCCTCTATAGCACCGGCAAGAGATCCCACACCGGCCTGAAGGAAGATATGGGTTGGTTTCTTAATACCTTGCCGATTTAATTGCTCCAAAGATTCAGCGGCAATAGTCCCGTATCCTTGCATGATCCAGGCCGGAATTTCTTCATACCCTTCCCAGGAGGTATCCTGTATTACTACCCAGCCAAATTCTGCAGCCTTAGCAACCGCCAAGCGCACGGTTGCATCATAATTTAATTCGGTAATGGATGCATTTGCGCCTTCAGCGCGAATATTTTCCAGGCGAGTGAGAGAAGATCCTTTCGGCATATAAACCACAGCCTTTTGGTTCAACCGGCGAGCTGCCCAGGCAACGGCACGACCATGATTCCCATCGGTGGCAGTCACAAACGTGATTTCACCTAATCTTTTACGTATTTCCTGAGAACACAGGGTGGCAAAATCAAGCTCTCCGATATCAACTCGCAAGCATTTGGCCAAATATTTGGCAATGGCAAAGGCCGCTCCTAATACCTTGAAGGCGTTAAGCCCAAAACGATAAGACTCATCTTTGACATAAATTCCGCCAACACCGAATCGTTTGGCCAAGTTGTCAAGACTGCGCAGCGGTGTTGCAGAATACTCAGGTAGACTGGCATGAAAAACTTTCGCCTTCTCAATTTCTTGAGCACTAAGAAATTCGGTCGATACTCCAGTTGCTTTTTTCATCCTGTTTTTGGTCCAAAAGATTTGTTTCAATGGTGCAGCATCTCCTAATAGGCAAATATCCTAAAGTCGGTCACTTTTTCCTGCTGTAGGGGGTTTCGGGAAGAGGCAGGTTCGTACGGAATTTGCCGTCCCGCCGATAGTACGCACCGGCAACGGCCGGCGCTGTGGGAATAGAGGCAATTTCCCCGAGACCTTTCGCACCATATGCCAAAAGATCATGATTCTTCTCAACGAGTATACACTCTATTTCGGGCACGGAGCTGGCGCGCCAAAGCCCCAAAGTACCTAATCCGGCCATAGGTATTCCCTTTCGCAGCGGGAAATCTTCAGTCAAAGCATATCCGAGTCCCATGACGACGCCGCCTTCTATCTGACCTTCGACTGTAGTGGGGTTAATAGCCCTACCCACGTCATGGGCGGCCACAACTTTTCGGATTTTACCCTCTTCATCCAGGATAACCACCTGAGTGGCATATCCGTAAGCTACATGGCTTACGGGATTTTCCTTACCCGAATTCATGGGATCGGTAATAGCGTGATACTCTTGGTAATACTCCTTTCCTTCCAGTTCCGCTAAAGAAGACTTTCGCAAATCTTCCTGTAAAGCAAGGGCCGCCAATCGGGCCGCTTCACCATTAAACACCGTTTGTCTGGAAGCAGTAGACGTACCGCCATCAGGAGTAATCGCCGTATCCGGCGCCTGAATCTGAATGAAATCTCCATCGATGCCGGTCGTTTCAGCCACGATCTGTGCGAGGACCGTGCCCAATCCCTGTCCCACGCAGGCTGCACTGGTGCAAATTACCGCTCGACCATTTTGAATCTTGATTCTGACCCGGCCTTTATCAGGCAGCCCAATTCCAAGGCCACTATTCTTTACGGCACAGGCGATACCGGCATCAGGGCAGGCATCAACTATATCCTTAACCGCCAGGAGGGTTTCTTTGAAGGCTGAACCCGCATCGGCAATTTGTCCGTTGGGTAATGCCAGACCCGGTTCGATAGCATTACGGAAACGGATTTCCCATGGGGAAATCCCGACCAGCTCGGCTAATAAATTTAAATTGCTTTCCATGGCAAAGCAGGATTGTGTTACTCCGAACCCTCGGAAGGCTCCCCCAGGCGGATTATTCGTATAAACAGCTAAACCGCTGATGTCGACATTCTCGGTCTGATATGGCCCGGCGGCATGTGTGCATGCCCGCTGAAGCACTGGTCCTCCCAGGGATGCATAAGCCCCGGTATCGGCCAGAATAGTGGCTTTCGTTGCCGTAATTTTTCCGTTGTCATCGCAGGCAGTGGTAAATTTCATTTCCATGGCATGTCGTTTGGGATGCACTAAGATGCTTTCCCGGCGGCTCAAGGTCAATTTCACAGGTTTTAGCGTATGCCATGCTAATAAGGCAGCATGATGTTGTACCGATAAATCCTCTTTCCCACCAAAAGCCCCACCGACGAGCTTACTGATAACCCGAATTTTTACCCCCGGTATGCCAAGCATCCGAGCAATACCGCGATGCTCGTCATAAACACTTTGCCCGCCGGTATAAACGGTGAGGGTACCGCCTTTTTGCGGCACCGCCAACGCACTTTCCGGTTCCATAAAAGCGTGTTCCGTCGGCGGCGTATGATAGGTACGACTAACGACGTGGCGGGCATGAGCAATCGCCTGATCCGCATTCCCGCGTTGCATTGTGGTTTTTGCGAGTATATTCCCTTGAGGATGCAGGTGCGGTGCATCCTTCATTAATGCCTCTTGGGGCGTGAGGAGCGGCAGGAGTTCCTCGTATTCTACGTGAATGAGCTCCAGTGCTTCCCTCGCAATCTTTTTCGACACCCCCGCTATTAAAGCCAAGGAATCCCCTATGTATCTGGTTTCTTCTCCCTCTGACACCATAACTGGCCAGTCATGAACAAGATGTCCTAGAAACCGTTTACCGGGAACGTCCTTCGCAGTCAAAACAGCCTCAACGCCGGGGTACTTTAGCGCAGCAGCGATATCAATTTTCTTCACCAGCGCTCGAGGATATTTAGCTCTCAATACGGCAGCATAGAGCATTCCGTCCACTCTTACATCATCCGCATACTGCCCCGTCCCCAGTATCTTCTCTTGGGCGTCGATTCTCGGGAGACGCATACCAATTTTGCTTCCCCGATGATCCATCCGAGGAATTATTTCTCCGCGAAAAGCTTTGGCGGCCAACGATACAGCCTTTTCAATCTTGATATAGCCGGTGCAGCGACATAGATTGCCATCAATAGCGGCCTTAATATCCGGCAGAACCGGGTTAACATTACGTTGCAATAAAGCATGAGCACTTATTATCATCCCGGGTGTGCAAAAACCGCACTGCACGGCACCCGCTTCCGCAAAAGCCCAAGTATAGATTTCTTTTTCCGCTCCGGTTAAACCTTCCACAGTAATCAGCGTTTTCCCTTGCACTTTTCCGGTCGTCAGAAGACAAGCGCGTACCGCTTTTCCGTCGAGGAGAACCATGCAAGCCCCACAGGCTCCTTCACTGCAACCGTTCTTCACCGAAGTTAGGCGAACATCTTCCCTGAGAAATTCCAGCAGATTTATATCTTCTGAAAGTGTCACGGAATCGCCGTTTAAATTAAATACGAACACTGTCACTTCCCCCTGCAGAATATAACTTACGCATGAGATAACTTCCCGCAGGTGCATCATCAGTTAGCATACCGTCTTTTACAATATTCCTTCCCCTCAAAAAAACATGGCGAGGTATGCCCCTTTGAGGGGTGCCTTCATAAAGATTATAATCCACTTTTTGCATCTGTGTCTTTGCTGAAATGATCGATCGTACAGCTGGATCCCAGATAACAATATCGGCATCACTCCCCACCGCAATTGTACCTTTGCGAGGAAACAGTCCAAAAAGTTTGGCTGCATTGGTGGAGGTAATTGCCACAAACCGGTTAAGGCTGATCTTGCCGCCATCAACACCTTGGCTGTATAACAAGCCAAAACGATTTTCCACGCCCGGTCCGCCATTGGGAATTTTGGAAAAATCGCTCTTTCCCAAATCTTTTTGGCCGATAAGATTAAAAGAGCAGTGATCCGAACCAACAGTGGATAAGACCCCATTATTCAATCCCGTCCATAGGGCAGCCTGGTTATGAAAAGGACGTAACGGTGGCGACATTACATACTTGGCGACGCTAAAATCCCCAGCGTCGTAGCAGGACCCATCAAGAAGTAAATATTGGGGACATGTTTCGCCATAGATGGCAAGTCCTCTGCTGCGCGCTTCTTCGATAGTCTGCAACGCAGCTTCAGAAGTGACATGAACCACATACAGTGGCGCCCCGGCAATCTCGGCTAAACAAACAGCGCGAGCAGTTGCTTCCCGTTCAACCGGTATCGGTCTGGTAAGAGCATGATATTTGGGCTCAAGATATCCCATATCCCGTGCTTCTTTTACCAGCACATCAATGACATCACCATTTTCACAATGCACACAAACCAAAAAACCAGCTTTCTTAGATAATTTCAACACTTGAAGCAGTGTCCCGTCATCCACCTGCAAAATATTTTTATAGGCCATATAGAGTTTGATAGAGGCAACGCCGGTACGCTGTGTTATCGTGACCATTTCCTCCAGCACGCGCTGATTGGGATCACTCACGGCAAGATGAAAGCCATAATCCACATAGCTTTTACCATCGGCCTTTTCATGCCAGTTTGCTAACGCTTGTGCGAGACTCTCCCCTTTATTTTGCGTCGCATAATCAATGATAGTGGTTGTGCCGCCCACTGCCGCCGCTTTTGTGCCACTGAAGAAATCATCCGCCGTTGTCGTACCCCCGACAGACAAATCAAAATGAGTATGAGGATCAATGCCACCGGGAAATAAGAAACATCCCCCAGCATCAATCCGGGTATCTTCCGCCTGAGGCAAATGCTGACCAATGGCCACAATTCTCTCACCCTCGATGCGCACATCAGCCTGATAACAGTCGACAGCAGTGATAACGGTTCCTCCTGTCAATATAGTTGCCATTGGATAAACTCCTTTGATTCAACGTACCGCATCCGCTTCTTTCCATCGAGTGCTTAGGGCATTCTCAATGCTTTCTGCTTACAGCGGCTAATGCACAAGCCGCAGCCAAAACACCTTTCTCGATCAATCTTCAATTCTTTCGCTCGGGCAATGGCGCCATAGGCGCAACTCACTTCACAGAGGCCACACAATGTACATTTTTGTGAATCAACAACCGGTATTGGCAATACGCTATTAGCTGTTCTTTCCGCCATTTTACGAATGGTCAATCCTTTTATTTCTCCCACTGCTGCATAACCGTAACTATCTAAGAAGGCATCCAGTTCCCGGACAATCTTTCCATAAATGCCCGGCCCTTTCAAAATTGCTTCCGTACAAACTTGTACAGCTGAGGCACCGGCCATAAACATTTCTGCTGCATCGCGGCCGCTAGTAACTCCTCCGACACCAATAATCGGAATGTTGACGACGCGAGCGGCGTCATAGACACAACGCAAGGCCAAGGGCTTAATAGCTGCACCAGACAACCATCCATATCCTTCTTTGCTACCCATCAATGGTAATCCTGTTTCAAGGTCAATACCAAAACAAGGTCCGAAGGAATTGATCATAACCAAGCCATCGGCCCCCGCCTCTTCCACCGCTAGGGCTATTTCCTGAATATTGGGATGAGGGCTCATTTTCATAAATACCGGTAAATCTACGGCCTCTTTGGCTGCCTTTAAGGCGCTGATGATAGGTGAGATATCGTGGCCTACATAGTGAGTGGACAATTCCAGCGCTGCAGCATAAGGCGCCACTAAAGGAGCTAATTCAGAAATTTGTTCAGCTGTATAACCCAGGCTAATCAAGAGGGGCAACCCCGTTTCTTGGGCCAGCCTATATTCAGTTTCTAACCATTGTTCTTTTGGTAACTCAGACCAAAGTTCCGTATTCAAAAAACCGCCTTTAACTTCCGCCATACAGGGTCGCGGCACATCTGCGGGTTTAACAGAAATCGTTTTGGTTACGATACCTCCCGCACCACCTCGGGCCGCAGCCTGACACATGGCCCCATCTTTTACCGGTGGTCCGGCAGCAGGCATCACTGGATTGACAAACTCAATTCCACAGATATTGACATTTAATATCGCCATATTAACTCCCGCATCAAAACCTTTGCCAAACTTTAATCGCCAATTCCCTTGCCTTGGCCATAATCCTTTCTTCGTCAATTCCCACCATTTTTCCTTCTTCCATGAGAATTCGTCCGTTAATAATTGTCGTATCCACTCCTCTTCCTGACATGCCGAACAAAATATGACTATTTATATTGCCTGCACAAAGAGGCGTGGGGGGATCGTAGCCAACAATGATTACATCGGCATAGGCGCCAGGCGTTAATTTGCCCAAAGGACGCTCGAAACAGGCTGCCGCTATGGCGCTATTTTGTTCAAATAACATGGCCGGGGCTTCGACCCACCCGGCACCGGGATTTTGCTCATGGTGTTTATGCAAGATATTCGCTACCTTCAACGATTCAAACATATCACAAGTATAACCATCGGTTCCCAAGCCAACCGCTACGCCATGATTTAACATTTTTAATACAGGTGCACAGCCTACGGCGTTGCCCATATTAGATTCGGGATTATGCACCACATTGGTTTCGCTTTCTTTCAGCAGATTAATTTCTTGCTCATCTACATGCACGCAATGAGAAGCTAGCGTTTTTCTTCCCAGGATGCCCCATTCATCCCACCGCTGGACCACCCGTTTACCATAGTTATGCAGGCAGTGGTTTACGTCCGCGAGTGCCTCAGCCGTGTGTACGTGAAATCCCGCATCCAACCCTTCAATTGCCTCTCGGCACTTGATGAGGGTTTGATCACTTAAGGTAAAAGATGCATGTAACCCAAACATGCCCTTCAGCATACTATCCTTGCTTTGCTTACAGTGGGTGATAAACTCTCTGTTTTCTTCAATACCTTGTTTTGTTACCATCGCCCCGTCTCGATCAGACACTTCATAAGAGAGGCAACTGCGAACACCGGCGCTACTCGTAGCCTGGGCAATGCGGAATAAACATTCTCCCACTGCTCCCGGGCTTGCATGGTGGTCAAAAATTGTTGTTGTCCCACACTTGATCGATTCAATTAACGGAACCATGGCACTGTAGTAGATATCTTCTAAAGTGAGAACTTTATCCAACCTCCACCAGAGACGTTCTAGAATTTCTATAAAGTTGGCTGGTGGATCATCCTTTAAGGCTAGTCCTCGGGCAAAAGTACTATACAAATGCATATGTGTGTTGATCAAGCCGGGCATGATAACGCGGTTTCGCGCATCGATAAATTGTGCATCAGCATACTTTTGCCGCAGTTTGGGCGTAGCACCTACTTCTACAATCAAATTATCCTGTATCGCAACACCGCCATTCTCTATATAAGGCATGAGATCATCACGGGTAATTAACCTGCCGTTGCCGATCAATAGCATCCCATTCATCTCCTTTCCCACAGGAAGTATCGCTTATCATGCCACTTATGACGAGTCTTGCCAAGGCTGAAAAATTAAAGCTACTCCGGCCAAAAAAATCGAAGATTTATTCTGTGTTGGGTGATGTTGCGCGGGCGGATTATACAAACTTTCTTGCCGGGGAAAATCTACATAAATACTGAAGTTCACTATTAAATCCAGAAAGACAGTCTCGACGCTGACAAGTTAGCTCTTAAGGCGAAGCCCTTGGTGTCATAAATGATTTACAGTAACATTTTCCCGTTTACCGGGTGGCTGGTTTGCTGACAAGCGTGGCGACGGTGCGATTTTCTTTAGTGAGATACTTCTTTGCTACGGCCATGATATCTTCCGGAGTTATCTTTTCGACAACATTCAGGTAATCAGTAAGATAGCGGTAATCGCCGGCGATGATCTCATAATAGGAAAGCTTGCTGGCCAAACCGGAATTGGAGGCCAGTCCCCGGATGAAATCCGCCTGCAGCTGATTCTTGGTCTTTTCCAATTCTTCACGGGAAACGGGCTCCTGCTTCATTTTTTCAATTTCCTGATAGATCGCCGCTTCTACTTCGGCGCAGGTATGGAGATCCCGGGGGGTGCCGAAGATAGTAAAAAGGTTCGGATAACGGGCTCCCGGCATCCCGCTTGCCGCCTGGACGCTCTCGGCGAGCCCCTTGGCATCGATTATTGTCTTATAAAACCGTGATGTTCTTCCCCGGGTCAAGATATTTTCGATGATATCGAAAACGTAGTCGTCATGAGACGGCATGGTAGGTTTGTGATACCCGATTATCAGCTGAGGACGGGCGGCAAAAGACAAATCCAATCTCTTTTCGCCATTTTGGGGCGGTTCCTGGGTGATATGGGCGTCGGGTATCTTTTGGCGTTTCAGGGCGCCAAAGTATTTCTCCACCATCTTTAACGCTGCCGCTGCCTCAATATCTCCCACGATGGCAATAACCGTATTGTTGGGGGCATGGTAACTGTTGAAGAAACTCCTCGTATAATCGGGGTCGAGGAAGGCCATGTCCGAAGGCCAACCCAGGATCGGCCGGCCGTAGGGGTGGGCCTGAAAGGCAACCGCCAGGAACTGTTCCATGAGTTTGCGGTCCGGGTCAGATTCCACGGATTGCCGCCTCTCTTCCATGACTACGTCCCGTTCGGCATAGAATTCCCGGAATACGGGATTTAACATGCGGTCCGCCTCGATGCGCGCCCAAAGTTCCATCTTATTGGCGGGCAGACTGACCTGATAGGTGGTAACATCCTGACCGGTGGACGCATTGAGTCCCACCGCCCCGTTTTCCGTGTAGAGCTGATCTATTTCATTGGACACAAACAGCGAACGATGTTTGGCCTCAAGCGCCGTCAGCTTCGCCTTGAGTTTCTCCGATAAATTCTTGTCCGCCCCATCACCTCTCATCCTTTCCCGGTCGAGCTGCTTACCCACCTGGAAAATTTCGCGCAGGATTTTCTTTTCGGCGGCATAATTTTTTGTGCCAATGGTTTCCGTTCCCTTAAACATCATGTGTTCCAGGAAATGTGCCGTCCCTGTGGCACCACTAATCTCATCGACGGCGCCCACCCGGTGCCGGATATAAAAAGAAACGGTAGGGCTCGTATGCCGTTCCAACAAAAGAACTCTCAATCCGTTGTTCAGAGTGAATTTCTTTACTTGCTTATCCAGCTCATAAGACCACAAGGTCGATGGTCCAAGGAGAAAAGTAAACAAGGCGCAAAAAACAATGGACGTAGTGAATACCCGGTGTAAACGGATATCAGCTTGATGCCTGAACATTTTATTCGGTCCTTTCCTTTTTAAGGTATTGATAGAGTTGCAAGATTGAATAAATGACGCCTACGGCGCTGATCAAGAGCATCAGCGATTGAGAAAAAAAAACCATCACAAATTCAAAGGGATTTTTTAACTGATAAGCACTGATCAGATTGCCGATGGAAGTGACCAGGAAGAAAAAGGCCACGCCGGCAATTGCCAGGATTTTTATCCACCAGGTTAGAGAACCCATATTATCATCCTTCATGGTACCTTATCAATATTCGTAAAGTGAAGCAATAACCAATAAAGAATGGAAAATGGTCGTTGGCAAGTTCTTGACAGCATTGAAAAGAGGTGGTAACCAGTTTGAACTAATGAAGGATCTCCGCATTTTGCATCATGGGATCCCCGTGGAAAGCATTTTCGGTTTCGCAAAGGCGTTTTTTCTAACAAGTTGCCAAGTTATCTTAATCTTCACGTGTACTTCGGGCGTCTTCAGAAAGGGAGGAAACGGTGCTTTCCAGGCGTGCACTCTTCGGACTTCAGCCCAGGAACGGAGGTCCAGTTCTCCTTTGCTTTTTCATTGCAGCCCTGCCAGGAATTCTCCTCTTTGCATCCGTTGCTCTATCTCAAAGTATCGACAAGAAAGGGATCGGGCTGCTCGATTCTGTCACCATAACCCTCAAGAAACAGCCTTTTATTCACCTGCAAGAGCAGGACGTGGAGGCGAGCCACGGCAGATTGCAGCAGGAAAGCGGCAGATTCGATACGAGCCTCGGAGCGACGCTTGGCCATGATCGCCGGGATATTCCGCTTACTGATCTCGAAAGGCAGTCGCTTCCCGGTTCTGCGAGTCAGCTGACCGAAACCTCAACAACGAAAATAGACCTTCGTAAGGAGTTCCGGACCGGTGTTAGCGTCACCCCCTCCATAGGAGTAACCAGAACCAATACGGCACCTGGCCCTGCGCAACCAGCCAATGCCGGCACGGTAAACTTCATGATTTCCGTACCTCTCCTGAAAGGGCTCGGAACGGGAGCTGCCGGCGCTAACGAACTGGCCGCGCGACGAGACATGGAAGCGAGCATTCTTACCTTGCGCCGCACTCTTTCCCAGCAAGTTCTGACAACAGTTTCCAGTTACTGGGACTACCTGGCCGCCCTGAGGATTCTGGAACAGAGGAGTGCGTCCGAAGCCAGGGCCGAGCGCAGTTATTCGGAGACCAAGCAGCTTATCGAAGGGGACGAAAGGGCTGCGGCTGACATCGAACGGGTAGCGGCCAATCTGGCTGTCAAAGCAGCCGCACGCCTGGAGGCCGAGCAGTCCCTTTTCAGAGCCAAGCACGCCCTCGGTTTAGCGATGGGGTTGCCTTTTGAGGAAATCGAGTCCCTCCCACTGCCCGTAGATGATTTCCCTCGTGCCGGGGCTCAGAATATAAACAAAATCAACACTGCGGCGGCGCTAAAACTCTTTACCGACCAATCCCTTAAGCACCGGACGGATTATCTAGCCTCCGAGAAAGCGCAGGAATCCGCCCAGATCCTGGTGGAGCAGGCAAGAAATAATCTTCTGCCTCAACTCGACTTCCAGGTAGGTCTGGGATATTCGGGGCTGAAGGAGGGAGCCGATGTATTAAGTTTCAGCGCCGCACCGATAGACAACATTCCCGGTTACAGCGCCCTTGCTTCATTGACTTATCGATGGCCGTACAAGAACAACACTGCCCGGGGTCTTCTTCTGCAAGCTACAGCGGCCTACCGGAAGACGGTCATCGCCGCTGATGACCTGGGGAGAAATATCAAATCCAGTGTCTCTCAAAATATTTCTGATCTCAGCAAGACCGCCCTGGAGCTCGCTAAGTATTATGATGCGGCCGACCATTACAGAAAGGCTGTGGAGAATGAAAGGGAAAAATTCCTCCTGGGAATGTCCACCTTGAGTGACCTGCTCACTACCGAGGATAACTTGATTGCTGCCCTGATCAATTTAATTTCTGCCGAGTCAGCGCATGCGAAGGCCCTGGCCCGGCTCCGCTTCGAAACCGGAACACTTTTGGCTTACGGACAGGAGCGAATCTCTGTCGGCATTGAGGAGTTAACGTCCGTACCATTCATCGAAGAGAGCGAAGGCAGTAAGAGCGATTAAGCGGATCGGAAGGGAAAGGATATGGGTACAGAAATATTCAGAAAGGTATCTCTCGATCGATTGTCTTCTCCGGAGCAGTTAGACGTGCTGATGAAGGTGACGTCGCCGATAGGATGGTTGTCGTTGTTTTCCGTTGGGTTTCTCCTGGTCGTTGCACTTTTTTGGGGATTCTACGGCAGTATCGCCACCAGTATTGCGGGCAAAGGAATCATGGTTAAGACCGGCGGGGTCCTCGACGCTGAGTCTTCGGCCAGCGGCCAGGTTACAGCGATCTACGTGAGCGTAGGCGATGTTGTGGCCAAGGGCCAACTCCTGGCCAGAGTAGCACAGCCCAAGCTCCTCTCGATTTTGAACGCCGATAAATCACAACTTCGGGAACTGAAACAGGAATACGAGAAAATCGCCAATTTCAACACGCATAACTTGAAAGAGAAGTTTGAGTATTACTCCAAACAGCGTGCCGATTATCAGCATTCTATCCAGCTTGCCCGGGAACAACTGAGTTGGTATGACGAGAAGCTGGGCAACCAGGAAAAGCTTCTGCTAAAGGGACTCATACGGAAACAGGATTATCTTGCCACCCAAAAGGATATCTTCAACCTCAAAGAAGCCATTGAAAAGACACAGCGGGACCTGAAACAGCTTTCCATCGACGAATTAGAGCTCAAGCAAAAACAAGATATGGAGCTCCTCAGCAAGAGGCAGCAGATCGCCAAGCTGCAGACGCAAATCAGCGACGAGGAGGATGATTTTGAGCTGAAGTCCAGAGTTACCAGCCCCTATACGGGCGACGTCGTGGAAGTCATTGCCATGGAAGGGGCATTGGTCAACGCCGGAGACAAGATAGTGACGCTGGAATTGGCCGGCGAGGCCATCATGGACCTGGTCACCGCTCTTTATGTTTCTGCTGAAGATGGAAAGCGAGTTAAACCGGGCATGAAGGTGCATATATCTCCCTCGACGGTAAAAAAAGAAGAATGGGGATACATGTTAGGTATCGTGACTAATGTTTCTGCTTTCCCAGCCACTCAAAAGGGCATGTTGCGGAACCTGCAGAATCAAAAACTGGTCGATGTTTTCTCCGCCGGAGGTGCGCCTATCGAGATACAGGCTGATCTGATTCCCGATCCGCATACTAAAAGCGGTTATAAGTGGTCCTCTCCCAAGGGCCCGCCCATATCCATCGAACACGGGACGGTCTGCTCAGCTACGATCGCCGTAGAAGAACAACCTCCTATCAGTATGGTGATTCCGCTGTTCAAGAAACATGTACTGGGTATCGGACTTGCGCGATGAGTGATGAACCTAAAGAATTATGGCGCAACAAACGCTTAAAGACTCCCACCGTCCTGCAGATGGAAGCTGTCGAGTGCGGGGCCGCTTCGCTCGCCATGGTACTGGCCTACTTCGGAAGGATCGTGCCTCTGGAGGAATTGCGCGTAGAAAGCGGCGTGTCCCGGGATGGAAGTAAAGCGAGCAATATGCTGAAAGCGGCACGCAAGTATGGTCTCGTGGCCAAAGGATTCCGGATGGAACCCGAGGGGCTGAGGCGGTTGCCGTTGCCCATGATCCTTTTCTGGAATTTCAACCACTTTGTCGTGCTCGAGGGGATAAAGAAGGGGAAGGCCTATATCAATGATCCCGGAAGCGGGCCAAGAGAAGTCAGTGAAGAGGAGCTTGATGAGTCCTTCACGGGCGTGGCGCTCACCTTCGAGCCCGGTCCGGACTTCAAGAAGGGAGGAGCCAGGCCAAGCCTTCTGGGAGCGCTTCAGCACCGTCTGAAAGGCTCCGGAGCCGCGTTGACCTATGTTATCATCGCCGGTTTATTTCTCGTCATCCCCGGTCTGGTGGTCCCGACTCTCTTCAAAGTCTTCATGGATGACGTCTTGATCAAACGAATGACCGACTGGGTAAGGCCTCTGCTGCTCGTTATGGGAGCAACGCTGCTCGTACAGATTTCCCTTAACTCGCTGCAACAGTACTACCTCAGCCGTCTGGAGACCAAACTGGCCCTGAGCTCTTCCGCTAAGTTCTTTCATCACGTCTTCCGATTGCCGATAGATTTTTTCGCCCAACGCTTCGCCGGCGATATAGGTAATCGCATCCAGACAAACGATAAGATTGCCCAGTTGCTCTCGGGTGACCTCGCAAACAATGCGCTCAGTCTTCTGCAGATCACCTTTTTTGCCCTGCTGATGCTGCAATATGACGTCACACTGACTTCGATCAGTGTCGGCAGCGCCCTGCTCAATATAGCGGCTTTGCGTTTTGTCTCGCGCAGAAGGGCCAACATCAATCAAAAGCTTTTGCAGGAACAGGGCAAGCTGATGGGAACCACCATGAGTGGACTGCAGATGATCGAGACCCTCAAGGCCACGGGCTCCGAGTCTGACTTCTTTTCTCAATGGTCCGGTCACCAGGCAAAGGTTTTGAACGCCCAACAGGAACTGGGGCTTTCCTCCCAATATCTCTCCGCATTGCCCACGGTGCTGTTGGCCCTCAACAATATGGCCATTCTTGCCGTCGGAGGACTGCGCGTGATGAGCGGCCATCTCAGTATCGGGATGCTGATTGCCTTTCAAAGCCTAATGAACAGCTTCATGTCTCCAGTCAGAAGCCTGGTCGATCTGGGGGGAAAACTCCAGGAAACAGAGGGTGATATGAACCGGCTGCATGATGTTTTACAGTATCCTGTGGACGGGCAATTTGCCGGCAAAGAGACGGAGGCGCCGGTCAATTCGGACATAATCAAGCTCTCCGGCCAGGTTGAGCTGAAGAACGTTTCTTTTGGTTACAACAGGCTGGAACCTCCACTGATCGAGAACTTCGACTTGACATTACAGCCCGGAGACCGTGTTGCTCTCGTGGGGGGCTCCGGTTCCGGCAAATCAACCACGGCGAAGCTGATTGCCGGGCTCTACGAACCATGGAGCGGAGAAATCCTTTTGGACGGCAAGCCGCGCAGCAGTCATTCCCGGAGTCTGTTGACCAACTCCATCGCGGTGGTGGACCAGGACATATTCCTTTTTGCCGGAAACGTCCGGGAAAACCTGACCATGTGGGACGGTACGGTGCCGGAATCCCGCCTGATCAATGCGGCCAAAGATGCCCATATCCATGATGATGTCTCCGAGCGGCCGGGAGGCTATGATAGCGAAGCGGCCGAAGGGGGAAGCAATTTCAGCGGCGGCCAGCGTCAAAGGCTGGAGATTGCCAGAGCGCTCGTCAATAACCCCAGCCTCCTGATTCTCGATGAAGCGACCAGCGCTCTGGATACGAACACCGAAAAAATCGTCGATGACAATATCCGCCGCCGGGGCTGCAGTTGCCTGATTATCGCCCATCGCTTGAGCACCATCAGGGATTGCGATGAGATAGTGGTCCTGGAAAGAGGCAAGGTGGTCCAGCGGGGGACTCATGATGAAATGATCAAGGGGGACGGACCTTATACCGCCCTGGTCCGGTCCCAGTAGGATAGTTGACAGGTAACTGAATGGAAAACATCTTTAAAAGCGAAGGGGCCCTCGTCGAACCGCTGGGGAACAAGCCGGTGCTCTTGAGCGGCAACGAGGGCGTCTGGCTGGTGCATTCCGGCAAAGTGGACCTGTTTGCTCAGCGAGTGGAAAAAGAAGATCTGGCAGGCACGCGCACGCATCTCTTTCGGTCCGAGGCGGGTCAGGCCCTGTTCGGAATTGCCCGGGACGAACCGGAGAAGGGAATTAGGCTGCTGGCTGTGGGCGGCCCCGGCACAGTTCTCCTGCGGCTCGATTTATCGCGTTTTCTCGAGCTGGCGACCGATCCTGACTATACCGAGTCGGCGGAGAGATTGATCCATTTCTGGGTGAGCGGACTTTCCGGCGGCGTGCGAAAAGGCCTTCTGCCCAAAGTCTTTGTGGAGTTGAAACCCGGAGAGGAGGTCGCCGTGGAAAACGGCCGGCAGGCACGCCCTTCTTCCGGCACAATTTGGGTAAGGCACCTGCAGGGGACCTCTCACTTCATGCTGCGGAACGACTTGCCCCTGGTAAATGGAGACGCACAAGGCTTTTTCCCCTTAGCCAGCCAGGCCTGGTTGGAAGCGGCCGGTGAAGTCCGCCTGTTGGGGACAGATACCTCCGGCTGCCTCCGTGCCGACCCTGCCTTGTCAGGTCTGGAACGGTTCCATCGGTTGATCGTGGAGGGCATTGCCTTAAATATCCGCGAGGCGGAAGCAGAAGAACAACAGCGACTCCAAGCCAAAACTGCCAATGACCGCTCTGTTTTTGAAAACGCCCTTTCCCGATTGGGCGGCATCCTGAACCCGGCCGCCGTGATGCCCCTTCCCAGTGAAGGCAAAGCGGATGCTCTCTTCACTGCCTGTCTGCTGGTGGGAGAAAAGCTGGGTATTGCTTTCAGAGAGCCCAGCCAGGAGGCCCTGGCCGGCCGTGATCCTCTGGATGCAATTGCCCGCTCCTCCAGGGTTCGTACCCGGCAGGTGGTCCTCAAAGGGGAATGGTACCACAATGATCACGGTCCATTACTGGCCTTTGCCGGAGAGGAGAAAAGGCCGGTAGCATTGCTCCCTGCTTCGCCGAAGAGCTATGTCCTCAATGACCCGACCGACGGGACGCGGCGCAAGGTCACGCCCGAGACAGCGACCGCCCTCGCTCCTTTCGGGTACACCTTTTATCGTCCCTTTCCGGATCGCGCCCTGAAGGGATGGGACATCTTCAAATTCGGATTGGCCGGCTGTTCTGCGGATATGTTGATGATCCTGACCGTGGCGACCGTGGGAGCGATCCTCGGGCTGATTACCCCCATCGCTACAGGAATCATCATCAGCACGATCATCCCCGAAGCGGCTCGCAGCGACCTGGGCCAGATTACGCTGATTCTGATTACCTGTGCCATAGCCAGTACGATGTTCGACGTGACCAAGGCGGTAGCCTTGCTCCGCATCGAGATCAAAATGGATGCCTCCATGCAATCGGGTGTCATGGATCGCCTGCTGAGCCTGCCCGTACCGTTTTTTCGCAATTATTCCGCCGGTGATCTTGCCGAAAGGACGCTGGGCATCAACTACATGAGACAGATTGTCTCCGGTGTCACGGCAACAGCAATTCTGGCCGGAGTCTTCTCCTCTTTCAATTTCCTGCTCCTTTTTTACTATGATTCAAAACTGGCTTTGGTGGCTACCTTGGTGGTTATTCTGGGCATTGGCTCCACTTCTGCCTTGAGCTATATGAACGTTCGCCATCAAAGAAAACTGGCCGGGATGCAGGGAAAGATTTCCGGTCTGGTGCTGCAATTCATTACCGGCATTGCCAAGCTCAGGCTGTCAGGCAGCGAGGATCGGGCATTTGCCATCTGGGCGAGGGAGTTTGCGGATCAGAAAAGATCAGCAGCCCGTTCCCGGATTATCCAGGGTGTGCAGACGACATTCAATTCCTCGTTCCCGCTCCTGGCTTCCATGGCTATTTTTGCCTGGATCGTGCTGGGAAGTAAAGAAATAATCGGCGCCGGAGATTTTTCGGCCTTTAATGCCGCCTATATCAACTTTCAGAACGCCATACTTCAAATGTTTGCCGCCCTGATGGCGGCCCTTAATATCGTGCCCCTTCTGGAGAGGGCCAAACCAATTCTTGAGACTTTGCCCGAGGTGGATGTCAACAAGGCCAGCCCGGGCATGCTGTCCGGAGACATCGAGGTCAGTCATGTCAATTTTCGCTATTCCTCCGAGGGACCGCTTATTCTGCAAGGTTTTTCCCTGCAGGTACAAGCAGGCGAATTTGTAGCCCTGGTAGGAGCATCAGGTTCCGGAAAATCGACCCTTTTGCGCCTCCTGTTGGGATTTGAGGCTCCGGGGGCCGGCACTATCTACTACGACGGCCAGGACCTGTCGACACTTGACGTCCGGGAAGTCCGCCGTCAAATAGGCGTAGTGCTTCAGAGCGGCCGGGTTATGGCGGGTGATATTTTCAAGAACATCGTCGGTTCTTCCAACCTGACCATGGAACATGCCTGGGAAGCGGCCCGCATGGCAGGATTCGAAGAGGATATCAAAGAGATGCCCATGGGGATGCATACGGTGATGCCGCCGGGTGGCGGAACCCTTTCGGGAGGACAGCGCCAAAGGCTCCTGATTGCCAGGGCAGTGGTCCACAAACCGCGGATTCTTTTCTTCGATGAAGCAACCAGCGCCCTCGACAACCGGACCCAGGAGATTGTCAGCCGCAGCCTGGAGAAACTACAAGCGACGAGAATCGTCATCGCCCACCGGCTCAGCACGATCATGCATGCCGATCGAATTTTCGTGCTCGATAAGGGGAGGGTTGTGCAAAGCGGAACGTACGAACAATTGATCCATCAGGAGGGCCTCTTTGCCGAACTTGCCAATCGGCAGCTAGCTTGAAGCACATTCGGAGGTCGTCGCTGACACCGGTAGAACATGAGGCAAAACAATTTCTTCCGTCATTCCGGCGCCGGCCGGAATCCAGGTATTTAAAATATGCTACCGAATTTATAAAATGAGATGCCTATTTACTCGCGGGAGGCATTTCCATTGGAGGTGCAAGTTGAGGAGGCAAATAATTATGAAAGCCGGATCGACCTTGTCGCTGCTACTGCTTTTCCTGCTCACTATATCGTGCGGCCGGTCGGGGGACGCGAAGCAGGAACGGGCAGAGAGGGCCCGGGCAATGAAGGGGGAAATCACCATAGGTGCGGTGGCGCCCTGGGCCCGTCTCGAGGGCGAACGGCTGTTATGGCAAGGGATAGAAATAGCCCGGGATGAGATAAACAATGGCGGCGGCGTGCTGGGCAGGAAGATCCGCCTCCTAAAAGAAGATGATGAAGGAACGGCCACCCAGGCCCTAGTCGTGGCCCAGAAATTCGCCGATAATCCCGATGTGGTCGCCGTCATCGGACACCATAATTCTCACTGTTCTATTGCCACCTCCATCATGTACGAATACTATGGCATCCTCATGCTATCCCCCACCAGTTCGGCGCCGCGACTAACGGAACGGGGGGGGTTGAGCTACGTCTTTCGCAATGCTCCCACGGATCTCAGACTTGCTCAGCGGCTGGCGGTGTTAGCCAGGAAGCGGGGTTATGACCGAGTAATGACCTATTATACCGACAACGACTATGGCCGGGGCTTGGCCAATGCCTTCGAAGCTGAAGCGGTGGCACTCGGTTGCACCGTCGTTGATCGTCTTTCCTATGATCCCCGCTCCCATCTCAGGTATTTTCAGAAGGATCTGGAACGTTGGCGGAAGGACTTTGCCTTCGATGCGATTTTTCTGGCAGGTGAAGTCCCCAAGGCGGGAGAGATTATTGCGGAGGCCAGACGGTTGGGGTTGAAGGTGCCCATCATGGGGGGGGATGCCCTCGACTCCTGCCAGCTATGGGAGGTGGGCGGAGGAGACCTGGTGGAGGGGACCATCGTCGGGACCTACTTCCACCCCGATGATCCAAGGCCGGAGGCTCAAGCGTTCACCCGGGCCTTTTCCCGGAGATACGGCAGGCTTCCTGAGGCGACGGCCGCCCAGGGCTACGACGCCCTGAAGCTTCTCGCTCACGCGATGCAGAAAGCCGGCACGACCGCTCCTGGCGAAGTCGCCGAGACCCTGAGAAAGGTCAAAAACTGGCAAGGTGTAACGGGGCCTCACACCTTCAATAATCAAGGCGACGTGGTGAATAAACCTATTATCATTCAGGTTGTGCGGGGCAAAAAATTTAAATTGCTGAAAGAATAAGTGGGGATGTTTTAACATTAGTCATTCTTGGCCTTTTTGGCCGGCTCACCGGATTCATTACTGCTTTAGAGCGCAATACGGCAGTTCTTTACAGGAGACATTTTTTTTTGAAACAAAACTGCCTTTTGTTCGTCTAAGAGATATATACGCTTGAAGGAGGGCCGATGTTCGAGTCTTACGAAATAGAATGCTATGGCAGGAAATATGTTGGCAATGTTTCACTCCGGGAGTTCCATAAGTTCACCCGCAAGGGGGACATCTGTCTTTTCATCGTCGAGACAATGGCCGTGCATGGGATATCTGAATTGGCTTCCCGCATCATTGACAGAGTGTCGTCCTCCTTCGGAGGCCTGGTACCCGGAGAGATGGTTAAAGAACTAAGGAAGTTTGATCTTGTGGTGGAAGAAAACAGCGACACCGGGGAAAAAGCCCCTGCCGTTGGCGACGATGATGCTGGAGCGGATGGTCAAGAAGGGTACTTAGGCGTCAGCGGGATAGCTCTCCTTGTGGCCCAGGAATGCAACATGAGCTGTGTATACTGTTATGGCCAGGATGGGGAATATGCCGGCAAGGGAATGATGAGTGAGGAAACGGCCTTCAGGGCGGTAGATTGGCTGATCGAAAACTCAAAGGGCATCGATAGGGTGAATATCTCTTTCTTCGGCGGCGAACCCCTGCTCAATTTCCCCCTTATCAGGAAGACCGTGGAATATGCCAAGGTCAAGGTGTCAGAAAAGAACAAAAAAGTAACCTTCAGTCTGACTACCAATGGGTCACTGCTGACCGACGAAATCATAAGTTTCCTGAGGGAGGAGAAAATTGTGCCGATGGTCAGCTTCGACGGACCTCCCGCCCTCCAGAACCGACAGCGTCCCTTCAAAAACGGGAGCGGCTCATACGATGCCGTTCGCGAGAATATCCGGAAACTGCAGGCTGTTTTGCCTGATGTCGTTGCCAGAGGGACGGTATGCGACGATGCGGACCCGGCCGAATGCAGGGAAGGTATAGAGAGGTTAGGAGTAAAAAGGTACTATGTCTTCAAAGCTTCTCCCGTGGTTCTCGCCGGAGAGGAGGAAAGGGATACGCACTGTTCAGCGGATGAATCGATATCTAATCGCATGATCTCCTTTCAGGAAAAGGAATGGGATGAATTCTTCGCCTCCGTCAAGAACAGAAAGATAGAAATCAATGACGCCTCAGAAAGGTTTTTTCCGCTGATTATGGGCAAGAAGCGTTATTTCAGTTGCGGGGTCGGCAAGGGACTGGTGGGCATATCCGCTGCCGGTGACATCTATCCGTGCCACCGGTTCGTCGGGCTGGAGGATGTGAAGTTTGGGAATATAGACGATTACAAGGCAGAGGGTATCAACGACTATCACCGGGGCGTCGTAAATAACGTCCCTCAGTGTTCCGTGTGCTGGACTCGATATCTCTGCGGCGGCGGATGTCTCTATGACAACCGGGCGCATACCGGGGACATGCATAGGCCCGACGTTTTGTTCTGCAAGGAGACGAAGTCCGCCATGGAAACGGCAATCCACATCTGCGCCCAACTGGAGGTTGACGACCGGGAATACGTGAAAAAGATGGCTGCCGAACAAATGGCGAACGGGAGTCTGCCGTAGGGCATGGGGAGATGCAAATTGGAATGGTCCGGGGAAGGAAGAGGGTCTTCTCTCCTCGAGAGATAGGTACCATAAATTCTTCAGAGAAGGAGGTTAAAGATGGCAGAAGACAATAAAGCGATGGCACAGTTGATCAGTAAAGCGTGGAGCGACCCGGCATTCAAGCAGAGGCTTCTTTCGGACACCGCGGCGGTGCTCAAAGAAAACGGCATCAATGTTCCTCCCGGGCTGGTAGTGAAGGCCGTGGAAAACACGGATAATGTGTTCCATATTGTCATCCCGCCCAAGCCCGCTCCCGAACTCTCGGACGCGGATTTGGAGAAAGTTGCCGGCGGCGGCTGCTGGTTTGACGTCTGTTTCCCCCTGAGGGAAGGCATCAAAACGCTTTGCAGAGTCGGTGTCCCCGTGCCTAATTGAGCACAAAAGAGCAAATGGGGACGTGACCAGTTCCCCACGTCCCCATTTGCCCATCGCCCCATAAGGATCCGCGAATCAGCAAAGTTTTCGTCTTCCCTCGGTGCTAAGCACCAAAATAATTTCGCACTTACTAAAGCAAATAGTATGCATTCTTCCATGGATTCCAGCAAAAAATACCATCCCTGCCGGCAGCGAGGGTCGACAAGCTGATGCGCAGGTCGTTCACCACCCGAAAAAGTTTCCGGTAGAGATTATCGTTGTTGTTCCCGTGGCCTTATGGAAGAAATCATGATCCGGGAGCTGATCGGGGCAACGCTCTCGCTGGGCCTTGATCTCCATCCATTGCAAGACCCAGGCAAATTCCCTGTAAGGGGTAGTTAAACTGCCCCCGCCTCCTTTATAATTTGATCCTTACGTTACCGAATCCGTAATTTGAGAGTTAACTGACCCCCCCCCGGCCGCGGCGTCCAACTGCTCGTCGGACAACTTTTCGCCTGACGGCTTTGCCGGCAACAGAAAGTAAAACACCTTATCGGTGTTCTCAATCACTTTAATCTGGATTCCATCCGGTATCTCCATGCCCTCCTGTTTGAGCGCCGCCTCCGGATCGGCCAGCAGCCCCTGCTTTTATCCTTCGTCCGTCCATGCCTTGGCAATAATCTGCCCCATCTTTTTGCCCTGCTCTTCCTTGTTCATAATAAAACCTCCGTGAAATATCCGCTAATGTTCATGGTACTTAGCCGCTGAGGGTGTGAGAACGGCAGTCCGGCGCGTTCCAATCACCCAACTTCAAAAGAAGTAACGCCGAAAAGACGCTGCAATGGTATATCCGGAGAAGTTTCTGTATACATTCTGGCCGTTTCAAAGACAACTTTCATGTTATGACGCTCCGCCAGGGCTGTCGCTTCCGGATTGACTTCCGGGGTGTCAAGGAAGACGGGGTCCGATGGTTTTGTTTGGGATTTCAGGGACAGAAAAAGCAACTCCGCCAGTTGCGGGCTATCCGCATAGAGGGGGCCGATTTTCCAGCCTGACCGGCAGGGGCGGATGACGCCGTACCCGGAGAGTCTTCCATCCTCCATGATCCCCAAGGCGACGCTCTCGGGCTGATTGATCCAGGATTTTATAAACTGCGACCTGGTTGCCGGAAAGAAGGGCCGATCATAGGAATCTACGATGTGAAAGGGCAGGGACGCCAGTCTGACGATGCTCGCCTTCTCCTCTGTATTACTGCCACCCATTCCTTCATAGCGCCTGTTGCGATAGGCCAGCTGAAAACCGGACTTTTTGTAATTCTCCTGTTGTGCAATTACTCCGTCCAGGCCCAGATTCCGGCCCTGCAAATAGCTCAATCCTGCGTCCCAGATCTGCATGCCGTAACCTTGGCCGCGATATTCGGGCTTGACGATGTAAAACCCCAGGAAGCCAAAAGACTCGTCGTATTTAATCGCCGAGATAGTGGCGACGGGATACTCCCCGAGCAGCCCGATGAGGAAACCTTGCGGATCGGCCGAATAATAAAGATCGGCATCGCGCCGCCCTGGATTCCAACCTTCCTTAGCTGCCCATTCCACGGCGATGTCCATTTCCTTGCGCGTCATGGTTCTGATTGTGAAGTCTTGATTTTGCATGGCAATTGCCCTTCTTTCAATCAGCTTGCAAGCCTGGCTACTTCTTCCCTTAAATAAATGAGAACCGTCCCCATTTATTTCATTTATTTAATAAATCCCGCCAGGTAATCTATCCACTGGCCGCCGTGCTGAACCAGGACGTAAGGCTTGCGGCAGCCGCCGGCGCAAAGGGCGACATAAGCGCAGTGCCGGCATTCATCGGGCAGCGCTTCCAACGAGGCGCAGGCATTAATCTCCGGAGAGTTCCGGATTTCCGCAAGCGGCCGGACGCCCTCCATTTCGCCCACCTCAAAACAGGTCTGCATCCTCCCGCGGGCGTTGACGTTCAGCGCCACGAAGGGACCACAATCCCGCGTCCGGCCGTGAAACACCTTGGCGCCCAGAGAGGCCGGCGCGACACCGCAGAAGGGCATGGCCAGAAAAATCCCGCGCGCCTGCTCCGGGTGGCGGTCCATCAAATCTGCCACTTCCTCGGCAAACGCCTGGGCATCGGCGCGCGTCCAGGGCCGCGGGAGTGTTGGCGTAGACTCGTAGCGCAGCGGCAGCCAGAAAAGACGGGGTGATATTTTGGTGAATTGGATAAATTTCTCCAATGTTCCGTGCAGCTCCGGAAGCAAGGGCGTGAGGAGACCGATCCGTGGTACCCCTTTCGCCAGCGCCAGCCTGATCACGTCTTTCTTTTTGGCCAACATGTCCGTGCTGCCCGTAAGCTCATCCATACGACCGGTATCGAGGGTGGGCAGACTGATGCGCAAATCATTCACCACCCGGAAAAGGTCCCGGTAGAGCCTATCGTTACCCATGCCGTTGGTGTTCAGAATGATATAGCGCCCCCGCAGATGCGCGTAGTAGCAGAACATTTCAATCTGCGGATGTAACGTGGCCTCACCGCCGGTGAAACGAACGCCTGGAATACCCTGATCCACAGTCCAGTCAATCCAGCGCAGCACCTCCTCGCCCGGCATGAATCGCGCGCCGTAAAGGGTCTCTTCGCCAAGGTAGCAGAACGGGCAGTGCAAATTGCAGGCATCCGTTATTTCAATCTTCAGTTCCTGCGGTCTGATGGAAGCAATCATGTCGGAGCCAAGCCGTTCACTTATTCACCTTATCTATCCATCTTCAGAAGAAGTTCCGTAATAGTTTCAATAAATGAGATTTGACCCTATTTACATTCGTTTGCTTCCGAGCAAAAATTCCCCCACCGATGTTTCGGCGTAATAATCGAGTCCGGCGGCCCGGGCGAACAGGTCCGCGTTTCCTCCGCCCAAGGCGCAGGGGGCCAGATCCATGGCGGTTGCTACCAGGTACATGGTCTGGTAGAGTCCCCCCACATTCTTAAGTATCGCGCTATAGGCCATGGAAGCGTACTTCCAGGAAAGTCTCTGGAAGCGGGCGGTGATAGTGATCAACACCTGCGGACTTCCTTCCTGCCCCGTCGAGCGCAGGGCGTCTTTAAGCAGAGCCTCCGTCGCTTCGTTGGGGCTGCATATCTCTTCGAGGCGATGGTTTTGCGGACAGTAATGGTAAAGACCGGGGGAAATGTTTTCACAGGCATTGATTGTTACGTAGAGTTCGAGTTCGTAAATGGCGCCTCCTCCGGGATAGGGCCGTTTGCTCACCTCCTGGAGGTCCGATTTGATCAACTCCTTCACCCTGGCCGTGCGATAGAGGAATTCGCCGAGTGCACGGTCCGTCATGGGTTTGCCTGCATATTCCCGGATGGATTTTCTCTGCTCCAGGACCAGGCTGAAGGGATAGTCCTCCTCTGCGAGTCTTTCCATGTCCGGCCGGTAAAGATCGATGACCGGCCCGGGTGTCGGGGACTTTAGGGCGGGTAGAGGGCTGATCTTGCCTTGGAAACGGTAGGTCCCCCCATAGGGATTGGCGTGCCTTCCCAGCCGACTGCGCGCATGGAAGAGCAGATCGTGAAAATCCCACTGGGCCAGGACCTCGTTTTCCCCGTGGTAAGGCTGGTCAGGCTTAAGCTCGTTCACAAAGCCGGCGCCCAGAAGCATTTCCAGAAACAGGGAAAGGGCGTCACGCGGTATGGTTGGCAGAAGATCGCCCAGCGAGGCGACCGTCTGCGCCTTGGCGAGCCCGGCAGCCACCGCCGCTCCCTCCCATCCGTGGAGGGTGATCTTGCTGTGGGCCAGAGGAGATTCCAGGACGAGGTCCTCTTGTTCCCGGTGCAGGCAGGCAAACCGGGATAGGACATACCGTGATTGCGGATCCGCCGGTACGTTATTGAAGAGAAAGTCAGTGGAGATGGGGGAAAGAGTTGCCCGCGGTTTGCCATTGCCTGGTATGCCGTAACGGATCAAACCGCGTTGGGTAAAGACCGACAAGTAGTAGTAAAGTCGGGCCAGCGCACTGGCCCCATCTGTTTCCTGGACCTGCCGGGCCAGCTCATCTTCCGCAGCCCCATCTAGTGAAAGCGTCGTAATTGCCCGGATAAGCCCCGGGCTGAGGCCCCTGAGAGTGGAGCGCCGCTCGGGGGTGAGGATAACCGTCTGGTCCGGTGCCGGAAAATCGATGGAAACGTCTTTGGTAAACGAAAGCACGTACGCCGGCGTCATATTTCTTTTCTCCTGGTTTTTATCTCATTCCTGAAGGCTGCTTTTTTGCAGGCGATGGCTGCGCCACCGGTGTTAACACGGTATCATCTCAATAATCGTAATATTACGATTATAACTCCGGCAATTATATATGGCTATACTTCCCTACCGTCACACCGGCTAAAGCCGGTGTCCAGTATGATTCTGGATGCCGGATTGAGTCGACCCAAAGGGCCTAAACGGCATGACTATGATTGATGTATTTATTTGCCTGAGTAATAATTAAATGGAAAAACACTCACAGAAAGCCCCGCCGCCGGCGACGTTGGTCAATTGTTCGTCTGATAATTCCTCTCTTGACGGTTTTGCCGGCAGGACAAAATGCAACACCTTGGCGGTATTCTCCGCGATCCGCACTTCGACGTCCGGGGGCATCTCCACCCCTTCCTCCTTAAGTGCCAGGCCGGGGTTGGAAAGCAACCGCTGCTTGAAGCCCTCATCCATCCATGCCTTGGCGATAATCTGCTGCATCTTCTTTATCCGCTCTTGCTGATTCATTGTGCATCTCCTTTCGTGAACATCTGCATTTCTTCCCCACAGGGTGTTTAGTCGCCGACCGGGTTCATTATCGTCTCCGCGCAGCCTTGGCCAGGTGATACTCAGGGGTGCAATGAACACCGGCGATAATTTCCGGTTTATCAAATAGCATTCCCGATACGGTGGCAGTACGGAATCCCAACCCACTCACGGATTACCGGTAATGGCGCAACAAAAACATGCCGCGCCGCCAGCCGCCGCATTTAACGCCTCATCAGATAATTCCATGATTCCCGGTTTATTCGGCAACACGAGATGAAATATCTTGTCAGTATTCTCCACTATTCGCACTTCAAGGCCTTCGGGGATATTAATCCCTTCCGCCTTGAGCACCGGCCCCGGATCGGCAAGGAGCCTCTGTTTGAAACCATCGTCCATCCAGATCTTGGCGGTAATCCGCTGCATTTTCTTCATTTGCTCTTCCTGATTCATAGTAGTTCTCCTTTCTTGAGAATTTGCGATTCTTCCCACTTTGACATTTTTCAACCAATCCGTATCTCACTCCCCTCTCTTAGACGAACATAAATTACTTTTGTTTCAAAAAGATTCGCGATCGAGAAAAAGACCATTGCCCTCTCGGTGCTGCGGCTAACGGCAAACAGCTGAGAGTTTTTCCCCAAGCAGCCTCTCCGCGTCCGCCGAGGCCAGCTCTTCCAGGTGCAGGGCGGCAATAACCAAAAGCATTGCCGTGAGCCCGGGAGCGGCAGCACCTTTGGCTTTCCGCATCCGGGTATCAAATAGTTCAATATTTTCCGCCGCCTCCTTGATCAGCCGCGCGAGGATGGTGAAAACTCTGGCGCCGGGCTGCTGATCGCCCAGGTAGTTCTGTAGCCGGCCGCCCCAGCGGTAGTTCGGGTAATCTTCCAGGCCCATAAAAAGGAGGAACCAGTCGGCCCGGAAGGAGCCGGCGGCCGCGGCAATGCCGGCATAGTCGGCCAACAGTTCATCGTGAACGGCATTGTTCATGGAGCCGAACAAGCGCTTGGTGAAGTAATGGACGCCTTCATGTTCCCGGCGGATAATGAGCGACGCCGCGCGCCAGGCTTCATCCGTCATGCCCACCCTTTCTGCCGCTACGCCGCTGTACTCGCCCTCGCTCAGGATGATCAGCCGGTCCTGGTAAAGCTCCCGGCGCGGGATGAGCAGCGAGAATTCCGCCGGCCAGCCGCCCGTGGCCGCCTCGGTTGGGTGCTCTGTCTCCCAGGCCCGGCGATAGCGCGCAATCCGGTCCCAGTTGTTGAGGCCGGAGACCATGGTCGCCCCCATCGATTCCGGCACCGGCCCCGGTTCGTTCCGCTGGGAAAGCGCCCTTACCAGGACGACAAAATCACTCCTTTCCCGGACCGTGAGCACGGGAATCCTACCGGCCGGAGTTGCATGGAGGAAAAGCTTCAATCCCCCGGGGTCGATCACTTCCAGGGCTGTCTGTTCGGGGTCAGGAAAGTTTCCCTTGAGGGTCGCGGCCCGGTAAGCTTCCTCGCCGCTGATCCCCTCCCGGATCGGGAAACGGAGCTGAACGAGTTTTTCCCGCAGGACTGGAAAGACGCCGCGTCCGGCTGCCTCGTGGGTGTAATCGCACCAGACCGGGACAAAAGGTTCATCGGTAGTGGGGAAGGGGAGAACTGCCTGGCCGACGAAACGGTTGCAACCGTATGCGAGCAACTCGTCAGCCTCGCTGCCGGAAGCGCCCAGGGCAACAAGTTTCGCACGCCGGAAACGCCCGCGTGCTTTCCTGTCCTCCGCAAAGGAGGCAGAGACAATCGTCCCTGCAAGGTCATTTATGTTCAGGGTCACGTTCTTTGCCTCCGCGCCACGGTGCGTCATCCGGCATCATGCCGCCAGCCGCCATGTCAAGGTCTTCATCGGAGAGCTCGGCTGGGCGTTGCCTGATAATGGCGGCATAAACACGGGTCAGAACGGCCTCGCCCGGTTGATCTTCGTCCAGGATTTTTCCGATCCTATGCCAGACCCGCACCAGGTGTGCGGCTTCTACGGCCAGAGCGGGATCGGCATCCAAAGCGGCTCGTAGCTTGGCCTCTCCCTCCCGGTCCAGTTCGCCGCAGAGGGCATCGGTTACTTGCTGAAGGAGCTCATCCCTGTCCATCTCTTGCCTCCTCTCCCAAACTTTGCGCCAATAGGCGATGGGCCCGATGGATCTGCATGCGTACCGTAGCCGGCGTGGTCCCCAGTGCCGCCGCCGCTTCCCGGTATTTCAGCCCCTCGAAACGAACCAGCAGCAAAGTCGCCCTTAGCTCGGGAGGGAGGGCGAGGATGGCCTCGTGCATCCGGAGGCGTTCCTCTTTTTCAATGGCGGCATCCGGTGGCGCAGGACCGGCAGCAGGCAGCGCTTCAAGCTTTTCAGGGGCCATTTGAACCTTCCCCCATCCTTTTCGGCAATGGTCGCGGAATTTGTTAGTGGCAATAACGTGCACCCAGGTGCGCAGCGACGAGCGGCCCTGGAAATCCGGCCAGCCCAGGAAGGCGGCCAGAAAGGTTTCCTGCAGGAGGTCTTCAGCAAGGTGCGGGCAGCCACACAGGCTGATCAGGTAGGCATATACGGCGGCAGCGGTCTGCCGGTAGAGGAGGGTGAAAGCTTCGTAATCGTCGCAGCGGGGCAAGGTAAGTCCGGAACAATCAGCCTGAGCTCCGTTCACCGGATTTTCCATCGGTTTACCCTCGTGGGAAAGAATAGTAGTAATCAGTAACCAGATTTCCGACAGCAAATGTATGGAAAAAAGGCAGCTTTTTGTCAAGGATAAAATGCCACTATGGCTCGCTTTTACTTGAACCTTTCATCCAACCGTGCCTTGGCAGATAATCTGTTGCATCGACTTCGGATCGTCCCTCTTCTGAAAAACTAAATTTCCCCGCGCGTTCCCAAATCAGAGTTCGGGAATGAGGAGCAGCTGAATCAGAAAAAGACCGGAATGGGATTGAGCGCTTCCTCCGATAGGGGCCTCTCGAGCCAGCCCATCTTGACCGGTACGTCGTATAGCCGCCCGGGAGCAAACCGCGCCCAGAAGTGGCGCAGGCCCGGCACGATCACCTTCGCCACGGGCATCTTCACGTCCGACCGGGTCTGGTCGAGGACCAGCACCTCCATCCCCTTCTCCTCTATCATGCGCCGGCAGAGACCGATGTCTTCCAGGAGATCGCCGGTATAAAGGGAAGGGTAGTCGTCCCGTCGTTTGGGCGGCGCCATTTCCGCGGGTGCCATGTACGGCTGGTTGGCAACGGTGGCGGTCCTGAGCCACGATAAAGTCTCTTCGTCTTCGAGAGGGATTTTTTCCTGCCCCCCTTGGGCGAGACCCAGCATCTGGTTCATTTCCGCAAAGGCGCGCAGGAGGGCAATGCGCGGGTCGAGATGGCATCCCAGGCCGAAGAGGATGCGTTCTTCCGGCCCGGCAGAGAGGCGGGAGCAGGCAGCAAAGGTGGGGATGCCAATGTCGCTGGTAATGTCGAGCGCCCAGGCCTCGCGGCCGAGGCTCCGATAATAGCCGATGAGATCGAGCAGATAGGGCTCTCCGAAACTCTCCAGGGCAACTTGCGGTTTGCGCAGGCGGTTGTACCACCAGATGGCCACCGCATCCCGCTCCACCAGTTCACAGAAACCCTGCAGCACCGCCTCCTCCAGGTTGTTGCCCGAGGCGTTGCCGTTCGAGCAGCCCATACAATAGAAGGTGTCGCAGGAACCGCTCGCCTGGGACTGGTAATAGAGCAACTGGGTCGGAAGGTACTTGTGCTGGCTTTCAGTCAAGGACCACACGGGGGTCCAATTGATAGGCACCGCTTCATCCAGTGGTTTGGGTACCCGGTTGAACATGGATTTCCTTGCGTTCCAGGCCTCGCGTTCTGCCAGTTGCCGGTCACTGTAACGCATTACGTCGTTAGGGTGGATGGCAGCAGTACCGAAACGTTCCCGCATGTCGCTAAAGCTTGCGGTGACGATCACCTCGGACCCGGTCCGCTCGCCGGAATAACGTTCGATCGCCTCGCACAAGGCACTCGCCTTGGCCTGCCCCTCGTACATACCCTTGCCGCTGCTGGAATAGCGCAGGCTGCGCTTGAGAAATTCCAGGTTCTCCATTTTGAAGGCGTGATTGTGGCCGGCAACGTAAACGTGGACAAAGCCATCAGCGTTGTGCATCGGCGCCAGCATCGTCACTACCCCGGTAATGGGGCTCACCAGATGCTGATATCTCTTCAGGGTCTGCTCCGGCGTTTGGGTGCGGTGGCCGCCATCCTGGAAATAGGTCACTTTCCGGTTGTTAAGCTCGACCGGCGCGGCTCTTACCGCTTCGGACCCGCCGCAGGCCGGGCAGGCTGGGTGTTGCAGAAGGTCGTGTTTGACGGAACTCCAAGTGCGCACGTCCAGGCTCAGCATCTTGCCTTCCAGTCCTTCCTTCGCCCCGGCTATGAATTGGGCCACTTCCTGGGCCGCCAGCCCGCAGGCGGCGGAAACGATTGCCGGGGTAGCCCCCCGCACTGCGGGATAAGGCCCGTGCTGCTTGTTTTTCTCCGCGACGAACCGGTGCACCGGCCGATTTCGTGTCAGGCGCAGGGAGAGACAGCGGTGGCAGCCGGTTTTTCCCGGTATAAACAGCGGCCCGATCCAGAGTTCATGGCCGACGGGCTTTACGAGCAGCCAGGGGCGGCCTGCCAGGAGGTTTGCGGTATTCAAAGAATCCAGTTCCGGCCGCAGATAATCGTCCGTTACCACCGCCTCGAAATCAGCCGTTGCCTCTTCGGTAAGAACCACCCCCAAATCAGCCAGTGCCAGGTGCAAGGGTGCGGCATCCACATCCCCTATGGCGCACATCCGCACCCGCCTGGCGCCGAGCGCCGCGATGGCCGCTCCAGGCTCGACATCCATGCCGTGCCAGAAGGCCGCCATCTCCGGCGGGACCTCAGGAGCACTTTCGGTAAGGTAACCATTTTTTGCGAGGAGTGCCAGGGCGTAGTAAGCCTTGGCCGCGTCCACTTTTCCGGCCAGGGCGTCCACGAGGGCGTCCGCATTGCGTCTGCCGTCGATGAGCGGAACGAGTTCTTCGTACACCCTGCCGTGCAGGGCCCTGGCCACGTCTTCGGAAAGCACCAGCACCCCCTCGCCGGGGATGACGCTGATCTGCAGATGGGATTTGAAGACAGGTATTTTCATGATAGCATCCTCACAGGGGAACTTGAATTTTTCATCCCTTCAGCCGAATAATTAAGTAAGGTGTCCCCCGACCGGAGGTGTCCTGCGACCGGTCCGGCATACTTCCCGTGCCGCTGGCCATCATACCACATCCTGCTTACTCTTAGACGAATAATAAACAGTTTTGTCTCATGCTGCTCAATTATTTTTCGGGCAATGTCCGCCGTCTCGGCGGTGTAATCGCAAGGGACGGAAAAAAGGGATTAGTTCCTTAGGGGGAGGTGTGAGCCCGGACTTTAAGCGCCCGGTACATTTCATCGGTAAAATTTTCGCCCTGACAGGGCAGAAGCGTGTTATTGTGGTATAGTGGTTCCGTTTGAATATCGAAGGGCGATACCCGGACGGCTTCCTCCCAGAGCGCCGTGCCGGGGATGGGGGAGTATTCGGCCAGGATCGGTTTCGCCCCTGAGGCTTGCACATAGTCGATACTGTCGGCCACCTCGGATGCCGACTGGCCCGGCAGGCCGCAGAGAAGATAGATGCCGATTGCCTCTTTCCGGAAGCCGGCGTCGATCAAACATTTTATGCCCAGCCTTAAATCCCCGTTCGATACTTTGCCCCCGGTTTCACTCTGTCGCTTCAGATCAGCCGTTTCAAACCCGAAGCGCATGGTTTCAAAGCCGGCTTTGAACAGCAAATGGGCGATCTCGTCGTTTATTTCTCTTAGATGTAGGCCGTTGGGACAGTGAAAGCGCCAGGGAAGGTGGCGGCTGACGATTTCTCTTAACAGGGGCACCGCCATCTCGGACGGATCAACGAGGAAGGCATCATCATATAAAGCAAAGTTTTGCACTTTTAAAGAGGTATGCCAAAACTCGAGCTCCTTGAACACCTCGTCGGGGTCACGCCGCTGGAAAGATGAATTCAAAAGGCGGGAGGCGCAATAGGTGCACCGAAAAGGACAACCGCGGGAAGTCCTGATGGGCAATTGCTCGGGATGGGCGATAAGGTCGCAGGCGGGGTAGGGGTAGGAATCCAATCGCCGCCTGTCCGGCAGGAAGGGCAACTCTCCGCCCAACAGACTTTTTATCAGGGGAATAAGCCCTTCTTCTCCATTCCCGGCAAGAAGATAATCAGCCCCCGAGAGGCGGGCATGCCCGGGGCAAAGGGTTACATAATTGCCACCCAAGACGACCGGCGTCCCCGGCAGGACTTCGTTCACCACCTTGATCGTCTCAAAGACGCCCGGGTACCAATAGGTCATCATGGAAGTGATCAGCACCAAATGCGGACGGGGAAGCAGACTGAGCGATTCCCGCAGGGCCTGCGGCGTTATCCCGTAACGGTGATATTTTTTCGGGATGGCCTTTAGGGCTTCCGGTTTGGGTATTATTTCTCGGAAATACTTGCCATGGCCGGAGGCATCGCGCCGGGGCATTCTGTGCGCCGGGTTTTTTCTCATCTGCGGATTCCAGGGGTCCAAACAATCGAGGAATTCAACCTCAAAACCATTCTGGCGCAGAAAGGAAGCTATATAAAGCAGTCCTAACGGATTGATCCAAAAGTCGTAAGCGGCAAAGTCGTGTATCCAGGGGTTGATCAGCAGAATTGTTTTTTTCATTGGCCAAGGTCCCTTTAGCATAAGTTCTCCCGGGGGAGCAAGGCTTTGCTTAAAACAGTCCGGGACTCTCTTTTATATCGACAATATTTCCGGATAGGCCAAGTTGTTTGTTGAATTTGCGGAGAAATTATCTATAATGCTAAAATATTGCACAGGGAGCTGAGGGGGAAAGGGGACGATAGATGGCAATTTCGGCAAAAGTTCAAAGTATTATCGCTAAGTCATCCTGGATCAGAAAAATGTTTGAAGAGGGTGAAAATCTGAAGAAACAATTCGGGCCGGATAAGGTTTTTGATTTCAGCCTCGGCAATCCCAACGTCGAGCCACCGCGGCAATTAAAGGAATTGCTTTGCCAGCTGGCTGCTGATGATATCCCGAATAAGCACGGTTATATGCCTAACGCCGGCCTGGCAGAGACCAGAGCGGCCGTGGCCGCGTATCAAAGCGAACCGCGCGGCGTATCCCTTGCCGATCGTCACATCATCATGACCTGTGGGGCAGGGGGGGGCTTAAATGTCATCCTTAAAGCTCTTCTTGATCCCGGTGAGGAAGTGATTATTCTGGCGCCTTATTTTGTGGAATACCATTTCTATGTGGATAACGCCGGCGGGTCGACGATACCGGTAAACACGAGGGAGGATTTTTCTCTTGACCTGGCGGCGATCGACGCTGCAATTACGGAAAAAACGAAGATTGTGCTGCTTAATTCTCCCAACAACCCCACCGGCAAGGTCTACGATGCTCAGTCCTTAAATGGCCTGGCCAAGCTGCTGCGGGATAAAAGCCGCACGCTGGGGAAGGAAATTTATATCGTTTCCGATGAACCTTACACGGATATCGTTTACGACGGCATCAAGGCGCCGAGTATTATGGCGGCTTACGACAACAGCATTGTTGCCTCCTCTTATTCCAAAAGCCTTTCGCTGCCGGGAGAAAGGATCGGTTATCTGGCCATTAATCCAGCCAGTGACAATGCCGAGATGATAATAAACGCCGCCATCCTGTGTAACCGGATTTTGGGGTTTGTCAACGCTCCCGCCTTAATGCAGCGGGCGGTAGCCAAATTGCAGGGCGTCCAGGTGGCCGTGGGAGAGTATCAACGTAAGAGAGACCTGCTATGTAACGGGTTGGCGGCCTTAGGATACCGTTTCAACAAACCGGAGGGGGCCTTTTATCTTTTCCCGCGCAGTCCGATCGCCGACGATGTTTCCTTCGTCAATGCCTTGCTCCAGGAGAACATCATAACCGTCCCGGGGAGCGGCTTCGGTGGCCCCGGTTTTTTCCGCATCGCCTATTGCGTAAGCGATGAAACTATCGTCAACTCCCTGGATGGATTCGGAAAAGTAATGAAAAAGTTCTCTTAGGCCCGAAGTGCCCGGGAAAGTCTGACTGTCGCTCCCCGGCGGCGCCTTAGTACCGGATGCTGAAGTCCTCGTATTCTCCGGTATATAGCTCCGCAGAACTCTTGACATCCGTGACGGAGGCGTGGGGAGGCCCCTTGCGGCACCAGTCCAGCATGGCGGCAAGATTGGTTTCCTGCCCCTCCCATACCGCTTCCACGCCGCCGTCGGCCAGGTTTCTCACCCAACCGGTAATCGCCTGCAACCGGGCTTCCCGCTGCATATGAGCACGGAAGAAAACACCCTGCACCTTACCCTTGACCAAAACATGCACCCTTTTCATCGGCAGTCTTCCCGGAAAAGCGCATTACTTGTTAATCACCGGACCGAATATCTCCTTGGCGAAGTGGGCGGTCTTTTTCCCCTCAAGGTAAAAAGCCTCGTCTGCCTCAACGGTCTTATCTTTGGGCCGCACAATGCCGAACTGATCGGAACCCGAGTAGGGAACGCCCAACCGGCGGGGAGGGGCATTGTATGCTTCTGCAAAGAGTCGCTGCCCTTCGTCGGTCAAAACCCAGTTCAGAAACACAGTGGCTGCATGGGGGTGGGGGGCTTTATTAATCATTGCCAGACAGCTGGCGGCAACCGCCAGCAGGCCACCTTCCTGCGGCCGAACAAAGGAAACCGGGGCGCCGGCTTTCACGAAATCCCCCACAATGGTCGTGGTCACCGCGATGCCTACCGGATATTTCTCCTTTGCCACCCACTCCGTCAATTGTCGCTGATCACGAACGAAAACGATATCCTGTTTGGCCAGTTCCCGGAGATATTTCTCCCCACCCTCCGCCCCCATGATCCGGGGAATGAAGAAGTTGACAAACGTCTCACCGGGGCCCGGCCCTCCCGCCGGGTCAAACATGACAATTTTCCCTTTCCATTTGGGATTGAGTAAGTCGCGGTAGGAGCGAATTTCGTCTTTCACTACCTGCGTATTCACCAGGATATAGGAAAAGTAAGCCGAAGTCAGAGCAATGACCGTGCCGTCCCTGTCAAACATGGGGAACTTGCCGTTCAGCCAGCTTTTGTTGTCCCTGACTCTCGGAAGGACCAAGTACTGGTCCAGGGGCGCTACCAATCCTTTCGGTTTCAGGAAGTCTATATAGGCAGTGGGCGAAAACAGGGTCATGTCAACATTCCGTACGCCGGACTGTCCTTCGAGTGTTATCTTGTTCAGCATCTCGGCCTGCGCCCCGGAGATGATGTCGAGGTTGATCCCGAAGTTTTCCTTCAACTTGGGCGTGATGACGGACCTGAATTGAGCTCCCAGGGCAGAACCGTAGATTGTTAATTTACCTTCCGCTTTTGCTCCCGCCAGGGCGGTCTGCCACTTTTGTTCACCCTCCGCTCCGGCGACGGCTGCCTTCATTGCGGCAGGAGCGGCCTGCGCAATCTGGGTAATTGAACCAACGCCCGCGGCCAAGATGGCCACAGCCGCAATAACGATTATCCCTCTCTGATATTTGCTCGATTTCATGGTTGCCTCCCGACAGAAAAAGATTACCTGCTTACCAGCCGAAAATACCGGGATATAAGATCTCCTCGGCAGGAACCAGGGTGATAATTTCGTTGCCCGTCTTGGTCACAACGGTCATTTGTTCCAGTCTGGCTCCTCCCACAAACGGCTCACCCTCCCTACATTCAACGGCAATGACCATGCCTTCCTCAAAAACCTGCGGATGGTCCGGGGACCAGAGACGGTTGATCACCGGTTCCTCATAAAGTGACAGACCGACGCCGTGCCCGATTTCCTTCGTCAATATCCACCACTCGGAGTCGTAGCCCCACGTCTCGGCCAGCGGAAAGTGCTTCGCAGCATCCGCGGTGGTTGCCCCTGGTTTTATCTCGCTCAAGACGGCATTTATGCGATCATAGGCCTTCTTGTGCCAATCCTTCTGCTTTTCCGTCGGTTTCCTTCCCACGCAGTAATCGCGGTAGTAACAGGTCACATAGCCCATATGACTCATGGCGCCGCAGATATTCATGTAGAGCATATCGCCGGCTTCCAGAATCCGGTCCGTCGTGGCGCCGGCATAGTCCTCGAAGGAATTGGGACCCGAACGAATCTTGGGCACGTTGGCCGCATACTCGGCTCCGGCCTTCATCATGACTTCCATGGCCGCCGAGTCGATATCCGTCTCGCGCATACCGGGGCGCAGAATCCTTGCTACATGGTAGAAAGCCATGCTGGCGAAAGTTGCAGCCATTTTGTGGCAGTTGATTTCATCCACCGTCTTAGCGCGACGTGCCTCGGACATTGCCGGTCCTGCCGGCACAATCTTAACGCCTGCTTCCTGCAAGGCGGTGCGTCCCAGTTCATCGACGGCGTCCAACCCGATTTTTTCCCCCGCCAGACCTCTGGCTTTCAGGTCGCTCAGGATGCCGGCCGCCCATTTTTTGGCTACTTCGCCGGCGGCGGCAGCGCCGGCCGTACCCATCAACCAGGAATAGGCATAACGCCAGTTTTCCGGTCTTATCCAGGGGCAGTGGACTTGGTGGTGAACCAAGGTGGAACCATGCTCGTACATTATCGGATCGCCGTCCGCAAAAACCAGGGCATATCTCAGCTGCGGTCCAAAGCCGACACCTTTGATAGAGGTCGTATAGCGGATATTGTCAGGCCGCAGAAAGAGACAGGCGGCTAAACCGTGTTTCTTCATAGCCGCCTGCGCCTTCGACAGCCTTTCCTTCCTCATTCTTTCCACGTTGATGCGCTCCTGCCAATCAACCTGCGCCGGACCCCAAGCAAGCTCAGCCATCAGTCAAAATCCTCCTCAGCAATTAAACGATGCGGACACGGTTCCACCCCACAGATAAAGTCCACTACTTAACCTGCTTCGGGGCAAAAAGTACGTGTGTTAGAATTAAGAAAGATTCCCCCGTCTGTCAAGAAAAATATCCTTTTAAAGATAACCCATATTAATCAATCAACTTAAAAATAACTTGTCATTTAGCGACTTATGGGTATAATCCACAATAAAACATGTGACTTGTCAGTTCGCCGAGGGATTATTGCTCGGCGGGACTTTCTCAAAATCTAAGGGTGAACTTTATGGAAGCTCTTTACGCACCCTGGCGTGGTGAATATATCAGGGGCGAAAAACCCAACGGTTGCATTTTCTGTAAAAACTCCATCCGCAGGGACGATTACATCTTGTGGGAAGGGAAAACCATCTACGTGATGATGAATCGCTATCCCTATACCTGTGGCCATTTGATGGTTATTCCGTTTCGCCATCTGGGCCAGCTGCAGGAATTCACCCCCGAAGAAAAGATAGAAACTTTCGACCTGGTTGAACTTGCGCAAAAAGTGTTGCAGGCAGCCATGAAACCGGATGGATTCAACGTGGGCATGAATCTGGGCCGGGTGGCCGGGGCGGGCGTGGATGACCATCTGCATGTCCATCTCGTGCCCCGTTGGAACGGCGACACCAATTTTATGACTGTTACAGGTGAAACACGCGTAATTTCCGAAGATTTGACTAAAACTCACGCTAACCTTATGCCGTTGTTTTCTCAATATATCTCGCCGGGAGGTCTGAAATGAGGATTTTTTACACTATTGTCGTTGTAGGCGTTGTACTTTTCATCATCTCCTTTTCACTTCAGAATGCCTCCGAGGTGCCCCTGAAATATTACGATTTCGTCGACGTAACCCTGCCGTCCTACATGCTGATGTTCATTGCTTTCCTGGTGGGGGTCATCTTTACCGGCTTGATGGGCTTGGCGGAAAGACTTAATATGATGAAAACAATCCGCCAGTTGAATAAAGCGGTGCGCGATCTGCGAAGAGAAATACGCTCGCAGGAGCCGCTCCCGGACGTCGTAGAGAAGGATGAAAACGGCAACCCCCTGGAACGGTGAAATTCCTGGTTGATTCAACTCTCGGTAAATTAGCCAAATGGCTGCGCATCCTTGGCTATGACACGACCTATTATCAACAGCGGATCGAGGACCATGACTTCAGGAATGCTGCCGATGAAGGGCGGATTTTTCTTGTCCGGCAAAGAAGACCTCGTGTCAGGCTATATGGCGGGAAGGTATTGGATATCAGCGACGATCGCCTGCCGGAGCAGCTAAACGAGGTGCTAAAGAGACTATCCCTGACGCCGGAGACCAAGAACTTTTTCACACGCTGCCTCAGATGTAACGCGCAGCTCGAGCCGGTCGTCAGGGAAGACGTGGTCGGAGAGGTTCCGGCCTTTATCATTGATAACTACGTCGGCTTTCGGAAATGCACTTCTTGCGGGAAAATCTTTTGGCCCGGCTCCCATCGGGACCGTATGCTCAAGTTTATAGAGACCCGCAGTCGCGGGTGTCCCCTTTAATTTTTTCTATGGCGTGAGGCAGGGCAGGCAGGACAACAGCCAGGTTCTCCCGCACGCCTTTGGGGCTGCCGGGAAGATTGATTATGAGCGAGCGCCCCCTCATCCCCGCCACAGCCCGGGAGATCATTGCGTGCGGCGTAAAAACGGCACCTTCCCTTCTCATGGCTTCCGCTATCCCGGGCACTTCCTTATCGATCACCTGCAGCGTGGCGTCCGGTGTCACATCGCGTGGGCTTACACCGGTGCCGCCCGTAGTCAGGATGAGATCAAGGTTCATAATATCGGCATATTCCCGCAGTGCCCTGGCGATGAGATCAGCTTCATCGGGAACGATAGTGGTCTGGGTTACGATAATCCCCATGCTTGCGAGGGTCTTTATTATTTCCTGGCCGCTCTTATCTTCCCGTTCACCACGATAGCCTTTGTCGCTGACCGTGATGACACCGGCATTGATTGCCATCTATTCTTCTTCCTTCTCTTTTTTGGCTTCGGCAATGATTTTTTCCGCTATATAAGGCGGCACTTCCTCGTAATGGGCAATCTCATAGCTGAAAGTTCCCCGGCCACTGGTCATGGACCTTAAGTCCGGTGCGTACTTAAGAATTTCCGCCAGGGGAACCTGCCCTTTGATAATCTGGTGCGAACCCTTGCTGTCCATGCCGAGAACACGGCCACGCCGGCTGTTTAGGTCGCCGATGACATCACCCATGTACTCTTCGGGAACTTCTATGCTGATATCGACGATCGGTTCCAAAAGGGTGGGCTGACAGGCCAGCACGCCCTTCTTGAAGCCCATGGAGCCTGCTATTTTGAAGGCCATTTCCGAAGAATCAACGGTATGGTAGGAACCGTCGACCAGGGAAACCCTCAGGTCCACAACTGGATAGCCGGCCAGAATGCCTTCATGCATGGCCTCAATAATCCCCTTTTCCACTGCCGGCCGGTATTGGTGCGGGATGACGCCGCCGACAATTTTGTCGGCAAACTCAAAACCGGCGCCCCGGGGCAGGGGTTCAATATCGAGCCAGCAATCGCCAAACTGGCCTCGCCCCCCTGATTGCTTCTTATATTTTCCCTGGACATTGGTTTTTGCCTTGATTGTTTCCTTATAGGGGACCTTCGGGGTTTTTAAGTTTACCTCGACACCGAACTTCCGCTTCATCTTTTCTACCGTGACTTCGATATGCACCTGTCCCATGCCGGAAAGGATCATCTCCTTGGTTTGCACATCGCGGTGGAAGGAAAGCGTAGGATCTTCTTCGATAAGTCGGTTGATGGAAGAGACGATTTTTTCTTCATCGCCCCGCGCTTTTGGTTCAATGGCAAAGGACATGATCGCCCGCGGGGGGGCAATCTTCTCGAAGATGATCGGCGCCTTTTCACTGCAAAGCGTGTCGCCTGTCGCGGTTTCCTTTAATTTGGCAACGGCGGCGATATCTCCCGCCATCAGCAATTCCGCCGGTTTCTGATTTTTGCCCTCCAGGTAAAAAATATTGCTTATTCGTTCGTGCACTTTGCGGGTGCTGTTCAGGACACTCGTATCACCGGACAGGGAGCCGGAATAAACACGAAAAAGCGTCAGTCGGCCGGCGTATGGGTCCGCTATGGTCTTGAAAACCCGCGCGGAAAAAGGCGCCGATTCTTCCGGCGGTCTTTCCTCAGGGGTCTGGGAACCGGGCGCCAACCCGGAGATGGGACCGCGGTCGACCGGCGAGGGTAGATAATTTACAGCCACGTTGAGCAGAGAGCTGATGCCGATATGCTTCACCGCCGATCCGCAGAGAAGAGGGATCAGCGATCCCGAGGCAATGCCCTTTCTAAGCCCTTTCCGAAGATCGTCGGAACTCAACTCACCTTCATCCAGATATTTATCCATCAGCTGTTCATCGCACTCGGCAACATCCTCCATCATGGCACTTCTGTATTTCTCCGAACTGTCGGTCAATTCGGGCGGGATATCGCCCACTTTGGAGACGCCTTTAGCGTTGTCAAAAAACAGGGCCTTCATTTCAATCAGGTCGACGATGCCCTTAAAGGTATCGGCGACGCCGATCGGCAGATAGAGGGGCGTCACTTTCTCTCCCAGGCGCTGCTTGATACTTTCCAGCGTTTTAAAGAAATCCGCCCTTTCCCGGTCCATGCGATTGATAAAGACAACTTTCGGCAGTTTTAATTCTCTGGCAAATTCCCAAACCACTTCGGTCTGGAATTCCACGCCGCCCACGGCATCAATAACGACCAGGGCGTTATCTACATTCTGGAGGCAATTTTGGGTATCATAGGCAAAATTTGAATCGCCCGGGGTGTCGATAATGGTGATTTTTTGCTTCTCCCATTCCAGGAAACTCATGGCGGCACTGATGGAAATATGCCGTTTCTGTTCCTCGGGCTCATAATCGAGGGAAGATGTCCCGTCATCGACCCGTCCCAGGCGGTCAGATTTGCCACCCACAAAAAGGATCGATTCACAAAGCGATGTCTTGCCGGTGCCTCCATGCCCGATTACAGCTAGATTGCGTAATGATTTTGATTCATATCTTGCCATGAAGCCTCCTTAAGAGTCATAACGGTAATGGTCCAAAATGCTCGCGCTGGTTTAGCCTACAAGTGATTTTTATGTCAAGACAATTTTCGTTATTGCCTGGTGAAATGTTTGGCCTTTTCTGGCCACGCCCAGTTCTTAGCCTGTTTAAAAAAAGGATTCTTGACATCTGGAGAGAGTATGTTAGAGTAACGAAGTGTTTTCATACGGTTTGTCAAGCAGAATTTGACGGCCTTTGTATCGGAGCAATGCATTGCCTAATTTACCAGATTGATCATTTTAAAGCCGGTAACTTTACCGGTTTTTTTTTAGAGGAGGGATTGTGTTCGGCAGGATCTTGACACAAATTGTGGGCAGCAAGAATGATCGGGAGCTGAAGCGGTTAGCTTTATTCCTGAAAGAAATCAATGAACTTGAGCCCCTAATGCTATCACTTAGCGATGCGGAGTTAAAAGCCAAAACGCCTTACTTTCAGGAGCAACTGAACGCGGGGGCGGAATTTGAAAAGATCATGGGTGAAGCCTTTGCCGTTGCCCGGGAGGTGTCGCGCAGGACGTTGTTGATGCGCCCTTTTGACGTTCAAGTCATCGGCGGACTGGCACTTCATGAAGGCAGGATTGCGGAAATGAAAACGGGTGAGGGAAAGACCCTGGCCGCCACCATGCCCATTTATCTGAATGCCTTGGCGGGAAAAGGCGTACATGTCGTCACTGTCAACGATTATCTGGCCAAAAGGGACGCCGAATGGATGGGACCGATTTATAAATTTCTTGGTCTTTCTGTCGGGGTCATTGTGCACGGCCTGGACGACGATGAACGGCGCAAGGCCTACAACGCCGATATCACCTATGGGACGAATAACGAATTTGGTTTCGACTATCTGCGCGATAACATGAAATTCAATCTCGAAGATTATGTACAGAGAGAATTTTATTACGCTATCGTTGATGAAGTGGATAGTATCCTGATTGACGAAGCCAGGACGCCGCTGATCATTTCCGGCCCTTCCGAGGAATCGACGGACAAGTATTACCAAATCAACCAAATCATCCCCAGGCTGAAGAAGGACAAGGACTATACGATCGACGAAAAGAGCCGCACGGTTGTCCTTACGGAAGAGGGAGTGGCCCATGTGGAAAACCTTCTTCGGGTGAGTAATCTGTATGAGCCGAAAAATATCGAGATCCTGCATCACGTTAACCAGGCACTGAAGGCCCACACCCTCTTTAAGCGCGATGTCGACTATCTCGTCAAGGACGGACAGGTAATCATCGTTGATGAGTTTACGGGTCGGGTTATGCCGGGCCGCCGCTACAGCGACGGCTTGCATCAGGCCCTGGAAGCTAAGGAGCGGGTAAAGATTGAGAACGAAAATCAAACCCTGGCCTCCATCACTTTCCAGAATTATTTTCGTATGTACAGTAAACTGGCCGGCATGACGGGCACCGCAGATACGGAGGCGGCTGAATTCAAGAAGATCTACGACTTGGACGTGATTGTGATTCCGACGAATATGCCCATGATCAGAACGGATCACACGGATGTGATTTATAAGACGGAAGCGGAAAAATTCAACGCGGTGATCGATGAAATAAAGGAATTGCACAAAAATAAGCGGCCCGTTCTGGTGGGAACGATATCCATCGAAAAATCTGAGCTTTTGAGTAAATATCTGATTCGGGCCGGCATCAAGCACCATGTCCTCAATGCCAAGAATCATGAACGGGAAGCGGAAATCGTTGCCCAGGCGGGCCAGATGGGCATGGTCACTATCTCCACCAATATGGCGGGACGCGGGACAGATATCAAATTGGGGGAAGGAATTGCCGAGCTGGGGGGCCTGCATATCCTGGGAACGGAGAGGCACGAAAGCCGGCGGATCGACAATCAGTTGCGGGGCCGGTCGGGTCGCCAGGGCGATAAGGGTTCCTCGCGGTTTTACCTCTCTCTCGAAGATGATCTGCTGAGGATTTTCGGCGCCGAGAGGATCTCCGCCGTTATGGACCGGATCGGCATCGAGGAGAATCAGCCCATCGAGCACAAACTCATTTCCCGGGCGATTGAAAATGCGCAAAAACGGGTAGAGGGTCAGAACTTCGAAATAAGAAAACATCTGATTGAATATGACGACGTGATGAACCGGCAAAGGCAGGTAATTTATGAACAACGCAAAAAAGTCCTGAAGGGCGATGAACTCGCTTCCGATATCGAGGAAATGATCGGGGACATTACTGCTTCCTTGGTTGACGAACATTTGGACGAAAATATCAATCCTGATGATTGGAATATCAAAGGATTGGAAGATTCCGTCTATAAGCAATTTTCCGTGAGAATTGATTGGCCCGCGCCGGACCAGAAGCCCGACCAGAAACTTTTCGAGGAGAAGATACTCGCTACCACGAAATCCTTGCTGACAGATAAGGAAAAGGAATTCGGCGGCCCGATGATGGATTACCTGCGCAAGGTTATCATGCTGCAATCCATCGACAGCCACTGGAAAGATCATCTGTTGGCCATGGATCATTTGAAAGAGGGTATCGGTTTGCGCGGTTATGGCCAAAAGGACCCCATTCGTGAATATCAGAAGGAAGGTTACGAAATGTTCATGGAAATGGTGCAGCGCATTAAGGAAGACAGTATCGCCAAACTTTGCATGGTGCAAGTTCGCCGGGAGGAAGAAATCGAAGAAATCAGGGAAAATACCCAAAAGACCTACATCATGAGCCGGGGCGAAGACACGAAAACCCCCGAAACAATGAAGCGGGAAGGGCAGAAAGTTGGCCGTAACGATCCCTGTAGCTGCGGGAGCGGACGAAAATTCAAGAAATGTTGCGGTAAATAACATATTTTTCGGGGAATGTTGATGTCTCTTTCAAAGGATACACTACAGGTGCCCGGCTTCTTGGCCAACGGAATTCACGTCGGCATCAAGGCGGAAGGGAAAAAGGATCTGGCACTTCTCTTTTCTACTGTACCGTCGAAGGCGGTGGGGATGTTTACCACCAACAGCTTCAAAGCGGCGCCGGTACTAATCGATATGGAAAAGATAGAATCCGGTGTGGCGCAGGCGATTCTGACGAACAGCGGTAATGCCAACGCTGCCACCGGTGCGGAAGGATACCGGGATGGATTGGCTACCTCGAGAATAGCCGCTGACGGGTTGCACATCGCTGATGAATTAGTCCTGGTCGCCTCCACCGGCATTATTGGTCAGCCCCTGCCGGTGGACAAAATTGCCGGGGGCATCGGCCGTCTGGTGGCGGGACTAAGCCCGCAGGGTTTCACCGCCGCTGAAGAAGCAATCATGACCACAGACAAATTTCCGAAGATAGCCTTGCGGAAGGGCATAATCGGAAGAAAGGAAGTTACCCTCTGCGGTCTGGCTAAAGGCGCCGGGATGATTTGTCCCAATATGGCAACGATGCTCGCTTTCTTTGTGACTGATGCCGACGTCGACGCTTCCGCTCTGCGGAGCCTTTTTCGACACTCTGTCGATAAAACATTCAACGCTATTACCGTGGACGGCTGCATGAGCACCAACGATACCGTTCTTCTGCTGGCAAACGGTATCGCCGGCAATAGGACGGTAAGAAATGGTTCGAGAGCTTATGCCCTTTTCAGGGAAATGCTCTTGGAAACAATGATCGAATTATCCCAGGCTATTGTGAGCGATGGCGAGGGGGCAACGAAGGTAATCGACGTGAACGTAACAGGAGCCTCATCTATCGCCGAAGCTAAAAAAGCTGCCTATGCCGTGGCCAATTCCAACCTGGTCAAAACCGCCTTTTTTGGCGGCGATCCAAACTGGGGGCGTATCATTTCCGCCCTCGGATCAGCCGGCGTTAGGATGGTTGCGGATTCTGTTACGGTACACTTCGAAGACGTCGCCGTCTTTGCCGCAGGCATGGGAGTCAGGGGTGTCGAAGAAAAATTGGCAGGAATCATGACTTCGCCTTGCATCAGGTTGCGGGTGGACCTGGCAGCTGGCGAACGGAGTTTCAGGGTACTGGCTTCCGACCTTGGTTTTGACTACATTAAGATCAACGCCCATTACCACACCTAACCACATAATAGCATGAATAAGCGGAAGTATTGGCTTGATAATTTGTTGCGTCTGTGTTAGATGCGCAGCAATTCACACATTCCCGGATTGGCGGTGTGTTGCTTCAGCGAAGCTGGCCGTCAAGATGAAAGGAATGGAGGAAAAAACACACTAAGGAGAGGGTCATGGCAAGTATTTCAATGAAGTTGCTGTTGGAGGCGGGGGTTCACTTTGGTCACCAGACCAATAAGTGGAACCCGAAAATGAAGCCTTATATCTTTGGGGCAAGAAACAATATTTACATTATCGACCTGCAGCAGACAGTGGGACTGTTTCAGACGGGATATAATTTCGTCGTGAACCTGGTCGCCGAAGGAGGAGAAGTACTTTTCGTCGGGACCAAGAAGCAGGCTCAGGAATCTGTCCGGGAGGAAGCCGAACGATGCGGCATGCCTTACGTTAACCAAAGGTGGTTGGGCGGCATGCTGACGAACTTCATAACCATTAAAAAGAGCATTGACCGGCTGAATTATCTCGACCGCCTCTTTGCCGATGACAGCATCAAAGCCTTTCCGAAGAAAGAAATTCTAAAACTTCAGAAGGAGAAGGAAAAACTGAATGATGTCCTGGGGGGCATCCGACGGATGCGCAGTTTTCCCGGCGGTATGTTCGTTGTGGACCCTAAACGGGAAACTATTGCTGTAAAGGAAGCCAGAAAATTAAAGATTCCCATTGTGGGGATTGTCGATACCAACTGCGATCCCGATGAAATAGATTACATCATACCGGGTAATGATGACGCCATCCGGGCGATTAAATTATTCGCTTCGAAATTTGCCGACGCCGTTATCGAAGGCAGAAAACTCTTTGAGGAACGTCTGCAGGCCGAGAGCAACAAGGAATCAATGGATGTTGAACAATTATCAAGAGAAGCGGAAGACGCAGAGGCAGACGTTCCCGAAAGTGTAGAAACGAAAGACGTTTCTCAAGAAGACTGAGTCTATTCAGGCATTTTTCGTTTTAGACCTAACCCCGATAAACGGGATAAGTGAGTTAACGGAATCATTTTTGCGCGTAAAAAGCAAAAATAATCTGCTGCTTTCTAATCAGAACAGCATTGTATTAAGGAGGTTATAGAAGATTGAATATTACATCAGCAATGGTAAAACAGTTACGGGATAAAACCGGCGCCGGCATGATGGACTGCAAAGAGGCCCTCACGGCTTGCACTGGAGATTTTGACAAGTCGATCGATCATTTACGCAAGAAAGGCATGGCGGCGGCAACGAAAAGGTCTTCCAAAGCAGCCAAAGAGGGCATGGTGGCTTCTTATATTCACATGGGGGGCAGAATCGGTGTTCTCGTGGAGGTAAACTGCGAAACGGACTTTGTTGCCAAGACCGCCGATTTTCAGAATCTCGCCAAGGATCTGGCCATGCATGTTGCAGCCGCCAATCCGCTATATCTGAAAGCGGATGATGTTCCCGCCGCTGACCTGGAAAGAGAAAAGGAAATATATCGCAGTCAGGCGGCGCAAGAAGGAAGGCCGGAAAAAATATGGGACAAGATATTGGAAGGTAAATTGAAAAAGTTCTATGAAGACAATTGCTTTCTGGAGCAGAGGTTCGTGAAGAACACGGATATTACCATAGAAACGCTGGTAAAAGATATGATGGCCAAGACTGGAGAAAACATTATTGTCCGAAGATTTGCCCGCTTCCAGTTGGGCGAAGAAATAAAGCAATAATGGATCAGCCGGTTTACAAGAGAGTGCTGCTGAAGCTCAGCGGGGAAGCCCTGCTGGGAAAGCGTTCCTATGGAATTGACTATGAAACGGTAAATAACATTGCCGCGGAAATCGCCGAAGTCGTCCAAATGGGAATCGAGATGGGTGTCGTGGTAGGCGGCGGCAATATTTTTCGCGGTACGGAGGCCGATGCCCGGAGTATGGAAAGGGTATCGGCTGATTATATGGGCATGCTGGCAACCATCATCAACAGTCTGGCCCTGCAGAGCGCCCTCGAAAGAATCGGGGTTGCCACGAGGGTGCAGACGGCTATTGAAATGAGGGAAATAGCCGAGCCTTACATTCAGAGGCGGGCCATCCGCCACTTGGAAAAGGGCAGGGTGGTGATCTTTGCGGCCGGCACAGGAAATCCCTTTTTCACCACCGACACGGCAGCTTCTTTGCGGGCAATGGAGATAAAAGCGGAAGTGATCATGAAGGCCACGAAAGTGGAAGGGGTTTACGACCGTGATCCATTGGAAAGCGGCGGAGCGATTAGATTTGACCGCATCAGTTATACCGATGTCTTAACCAGAAACCTGAAGGTGATGGATGCTACCGCCATCTCACTGTGCCGCGATAATCAGCTTCTCATTGTGGTTTTTAATCTCTTGCAGGCGGGAAATATTAAGCGGGTAATTTGCGGACACCCGGTCGGGACCATAGTTGGGAATTGAGCACGAACAAGCTTTTGGCAAAGGTGTAACCGATGAAAGATTTAATCATGGAAGAGCTGAACGAAGAACTGGAGAATGCCCTTCACGCCTTCGAAAAATCACTGAGCAAAGTGCGAACGGGACGGGCCTCACTGGCCCTGCTTGACGGCATTAAGTTGGACTATTATGGCGCTTCGACGCCTCTCAACCAGGTCGCCACACTTTCCGTCCCCGAGAGTCGCCTGATAGTTATTTCGCCCTGGGACAGCAGCGTAATCGGTGCCATAGAAAGGGCCATCCATAAGTCTGATCTAGGCTTAATGCCTTCCAATGACGGCAAGATAGTCCGTATCGCCATTCCTCCCTTGACGGAAGAACGACGGAAAGAACTCGTCAAGGTGGTCCGGAAAATGGCCGAAGAATGCAAAATAAAGCAGCGCAACGCCCGTCGGGATGCGAATGAGAAGCTTAAAAACATGAAAAAAAATAATGAAATGCCGGAAGATGAAATGTTTTCCTACCAGGACAAAGTGCAGAAGTTGACTGATAAGGCGATAGAAAAAACAGATATGGTGCTGGCCGCGAAGGAAAAGGAAATCATGGAGATTTAATTCTTCTCGTTCGCGTTCGCTTTCAAGGGGGGCTGAGCTCCCCTTTTCTTTTTCCGGCCAAACACAGCTTGATAATACAGTAGGCCTATGTTAAAAAATGAAAATTCATTGTATTGGTAAAATTAGATATTTATACCCGACTTGGTAACTATGCAAAGGATTGACATCAACAAACTGCCGCAGCACATTGCCATAATTATGGATGGCAATGGGCGGTGGGCGCAGAAGCACACCCTGGGACGCATAGTTGGGCATCGAAAGGGCGCCGAGGCCGTACGCACCACGGTCAAATTGTGTCGCGAAATTGGCATCAAGTATTTAACGCTCTATGCTTTTTCCGTGGAAAACTGGATTCGTCCGGCCCAGGAAGTCGAAGCCTTGATGGGTTTGCTCGAGAATTACCTCCGTGCGGAACTCAAGGAAATGCTTGATAACGACATACGTCTGATCACCATCGGCAATACCGAGGCCTTGACCGGCCGCATCAAGCAATCCCTTGAAGATGTGATAAAAAAGACGTCGCAAAACCAGGGCATGGTTCTCAATCTGGCCCTTAGTTATGGAGGCCGGGATGAGATCGTCGCGGCTGTTAATAATGTCATCCGTGACCTGCGCCTGGGAAAGCTTAAAGAAGACGTAGTAACGAAAGAATTGTTTGCCTCTTATCTTTATACCACCCACCTGCCCGACCCGGATTTGCTGATCAGGACGAGCGGCGAATACCGGCTGAGCAACTTTCTCTTGTGGCAAACGGCTTACACGGAGTTCTATTTTACGGACGTATTGTGGCCTGATTTTGGGGGTGATGACTTGCTGGAGGCCATTGCCAGTTATCAGAAGCGGGAGAGGAGATATGGTTTGACGAGCGATCAATTGCAGAAGGTCGATTTGGCATGAACCTACATTTTCAGAGGTGGCTAACCGGTTTGATCTCCGCGCCGCTCATTATTTTCATCATCTATAGCCCGGCGAAATTATTCGCTTTTCTCATCTTCATAATTATTCAGCTTGCCCTGTGGGAATATAACCGCCTGTCATTCGGTGCTCAGGGTTATGCCCCGGAGAAGGCAGAAGTAACCATATTGGCGTCGGCGATCGTCCTTTCCGCTTATGGCGGTGATTTTCTTTTGATGACATCGGTCCTAACTTTTTCTTTGCTTACCTCCTTTCTGATTTTTCTTCTGCGCGTGAAGGATAAGAATGTTGATCTGAGGGGAATGGAAAAAGTTGTCCTTGGCTTCCTCTATTTACCTTTCTTGATGTCCTTTTTTATTCTCTTGCGCAACTTGTCCAATGGAGTGCAGTGGGTTTTATTTACCATGGTCATTGCATTTTGCGGCGATAGTTTTGGATTCTACACCGGCAGATACTTAGGGAGAAGAAAATTACATGTTGGCATCAGTCCCGGCAAAACGGTGGAAGGAACGATCGGACTGATATCGGGAAGCCTTTTGGGTGCTTTTTTCTTCCAGCGATTCTTTTTTCCGGAACTTCCCCTTGGGCATGCCTTAATTATGGGAGCCTTTGGCGGGATCATGGGCCAGTTGGGAGACCTTTTCGAGTCGGCAATGAAGCGGGCCGCCGGAGTAAAGGATGCCGGTTTCCTTGTTCCCGGCCACGGCGGCATGATGGACCGACTGGACAGTCTCAGCTTTATCGCTCCTTTCATATTTTATTATCAGCAGTTAGTCATAAGATGAAATACTTAAGCATATTAGGCTCCACCGGTTCCATCGGTGTCAATACTTTAAATATCGTGAGGGGCAATCCGGAACGGTATCGGATCATTGGATTGGCGGCAGGCGAAAACACGACCCTTTTGCATGAACAAATATGTGAATTTCAACCTCAATCGGTCGCCGTTAAAAATGAGGACATTGCGGGCCGCCTGGAGAGGTTGCTGACCTCTTTTCCCCGGCCGGATATTTATTATGGTCCTCAGGGATACCGGAATGTGGCCGTCGCTGATGGCGTCGACATGGTCGTTTCCGCCATGAGCGGCGCGGCCGGACTACTTCCCTCGCTGGCGGCAATTGATGCCGGCAAGGATGTCGCCATCGCCAACAAAGAAGTTATGGTCATGGCAGGGGAAATTGTAACTGCCCGGGCGCGGGTCAGCGGCAGCAGGATCTTACCTGTAGACAGCGAACATAGTGCCGTTTTTCAGTGCCTCTTAGGGCATCGCCGGGAAGACGTTAAACGCATTATTCTAACGGCATCGGGCGGGCCCTTTCTGCATCTGCCGAAAGACGAACTGTCCCGCGTTACGCCTTCGCAGGCACTTAATCACCCCAATTGGCAGATGGGGAAAAAGATTACCATTGATTCGGCAACCATGATGAATAAAGGCTTGGAGGTCATAGAGGCGAGGTGGCTTTTCGATCTCGATTGGGAAAAGATTCATATCCACATCCACCCTCAGAGTATCGTCCATTCGTTGGTGGAATACATTGACGGTTCCGTCCTGGCGCAGCTGGGCGCGCCTGACATGAAGGTTCCCATCGCTTATGCCCTTTCGTTTCCTGAAAGAACGCCGGTTCATGGTTCCACTCTTGATTTGCTCACGGCAGGAACCTTGAATTTTTTGCGACCGGACTGGGATAAATTCCCCTGCATCAAACTTGCATATGATGCAGGCAGAAGGGGTGGCACCATGCCTGCCGTCTTGAATGCCGCCAATGAAATAGCGGTTGAAGCCTTCATCGGCGGAAGGATATGCTTGACCGAAATCACAAGGGTTATAGAAGAGACTTTGTCTTTCCATACCGTTACCTCAGGCGAGCTGACCCTGGAAGACGTACTGGCGGCCGATCGTTGGGCCCGGGAATGGGCTGGGGAAGCGATCTCCAGGTCACAATAACAATGCAGACTTATAAAGAAGAGCATACGGAGCGGTTGTTTCCTTTCTATATAAGCAGAGGAGAAGAAACTTGGTAAGCATTTTATCGGTAATCATACTTTTAGGTGTCCTGATTTTCATTCATGAACTCGGTCATTTTCTGACTGCTAAGTTTGTCGGGGTAGGGGTATTGAAGTTTTCCCTGGGTTTCGGCCCGCGCCTGATTGGTAAAAAAGTCGGGGAAACGGATTATCTTATTTCACTCATTCCACTGGGCGGCTACGTAAAACTCCTTGGCGAGTCGGAAGAAGATATTTCCGCGGAGGCGGAGGATAATCAAAAGCGATCTTTTCTGCGGCAGCCCGTCGGGAAAAAGATGTTGATTGTGGTTGCGGGGCCGCTGTTCAACCTCTTGCTGGCGATGCTTATTTTCACCTTCATAAATATTTGGGGCGTGCCTGTTTTACTTCCCAAGATCGGCTCCATCCAGGAAGGGTCAGCAGCTCTCCAAGCCGGCCTGCAAACGGCCGATTTTATTGAAGCGATTGATGGTAAGGTGGTGAGCCGCTGGACGGATATGGCTGACATGATAAGCAACAGTGAAGGAAGACCTTTAAAGTTAACAGTCCGCCGAGGCGATAAAGTCCAGGACATTGCCGTCAAACCCACTCTCTTTACTGTGAAGAACATCTTTGGTGAGGACGAAAAAGCTTATAAAATAGGAATAACCCCGGCGCCGGAAACAAAAACGGAACGGCTCAATCCCTTGCGGGCATCCGCAGAGGCCTTAAAACATACCTGGATGGTGAGCAAACTTACCCTTTTAAGTGTCGTCAAGATATTCGAAGGTGTAGTCTCGCCCAAAACCCTGGGCGGGCCGATCATGATTGCGCAACTGGCCGGCGCTCAGGCCAAGGAAGGGATGATCCCTTTTCTCCTCTTTATGGCCTTGCTCAGCATCAACCTCGCAGTTTTAAATCTTTTGCCCATACCAATTCTTGACGGCGGCCACTTGTTCTTTTATCTAATTGAGGCCATTACGGGAAAAGAGATCAATATCAAATGGCGGGAGAGGGCCCAGCAGGTCGGTTTTGTCTTGCTGATACTATTGATGCTTTTTGTGATAATGATGGATCTGGAGAGACTGAACATTCCATTTCTCCAGGATCTGACCAAGACGATACCCAAGCCCTGATAGGTGGATAAGGGCGTTAACGAAATTATTTGTTTTGCCAAATACTCATAAATAATTTCTAACCCAAAATTTTTTTCGGGCGCCATAGATATGCTGACCTTGGCTATTGATACGTCAGGAACAACACTGAGTGCTGCATTGTTGGAAGACCTGACGACCAGGGCCGAGTTTTTTCTCAATACAGGCGATAACCATTCGCAACATCTGTTGCCAGCCATAAAAAGGATTTATAGTCTAGCAGGTGCAGCCATTCCGGATACCGATCTCTTTGTCTGCACCGAGGGGCCGGGATCTTTTACCGGTTTGCGAATCGGTGTCGGCACCGTCAAAGGATTGGCTCTCGCCACGGACAAACCGGTGTTGGGGCTGTCCACGCTCGAGGTTTTAGCTGCCAATATGGGGCCGGATTCCGGGAGAATCTACCCCTTGTTGGATGCCAAGAGAGGGCAGGTCTATGCCGGCGCTTACCGGATGAAGGGCGGTATCGTGCCGGAACAAATAGCGGAAGAATTGCTCGCAGACGTAACTTCATGGATCTCCAGCATCAAAGAGGAAGGGAAAATCGTTTTTTTAGGATCAGGAGCGCTAAAGTATGCGGACGTGATTAAGGCCGCCCGGCCTGACTCATTTGTCGCCGCTGCACATTTTTCATACATCAGGGCCAGTGTCGCCGGATGTCTGGCTGTCACGAAATTTCTCGACGGCTGTAGAACTGATGTATTATCTTTTGCGCCGCGTTATTTGCGTCTTTCGGAAGCGGAAAGGAAACTTTCGCCGGGCGACACTCCGGAAGACAAGAAAGTTGACAAGCCCTGACAATTCATATAAAGCCGGGATGACCAAGAGGTTGCTTCTTTTGCAGCCGACAGCACTTACGGAGGGGAGAAGAAGAGTGAGCCTGAATCACCGCGGCATAATCGTTAGCGAAGGCTTCCCCTTTATTGCTGCTCCGGGTATTATCACTATTTTACTGGCCTATTTTGATTTTCCCGCAGCTACTGCTTTCTCATTCGCCGCCACGGTTTTTGTTACCTGGTTTTTCCGTAACCCGGAGAGGAGAATTCCCCAAGGCGAGGCAGAGGTTGTGTCGCCTGCGGACGGCAAAGTTATCAAGATTGAGGACGGAAAAAACAGCGATATCATACCCGGGGCATTTGTCAAAGTAAGCATCTTCATGAATGTGTTCAATGTGCATGTCAACCGTATACCTTGCTCCGGAACGGTAAAACTTATACGGTACAAAAAGGGCCGTTTCATTTCTGCCAACCTGGACAAGGCTTCAGCACTAAACGAACAAAATGCCCTTGTCATTAGCACAGATCTGAAAAAAGAGATCATGGTGGTGCAGATAGCGGGGCTGATTGCCAGAAGGATCGTCTGCTGGGTGAGTAAAGGCATGCGCGTGGAAAAGGGGGAGCGCTTCGGTCTTATACGTTTCGGGTCTCGTCTTGACGTTTACCTGCCCCCGGAAGTAAGCATCAGAGTGCGCATTGGCGACCGGGTGAAGGCTGGTGAAACAGTGCTGGGAGACTTGCCGTGAGGAATGATAACAGCGCCAAAAAAATCCGCCCTAAACGGGGCATATTCCTTTTGCCCAATATTCTTACGACGACGAACATTTTTTGCGGTTTTTATGCGCTTCTGGCCACCATGCAAGGGGACTTCAGCCAGTCGGGCGTTGTCATCGTCCTGGCGATGATACTGGACAGCCTGGACGGCAGGATCGCCCGGATCACTAATACCATGAGCAAATTCGGGGCGGAGTTCGATTCGCTGGCCGATCTCGTAGCCTTTGGCATTGCCCCGGCCATTCTTGCCTATTCCTGGGCACTCTATGCCTACGGCAAATGGGGGTGGCTGGTAGCTTTTCTCTTTGTGGTTTGCGGCGCCTTGCGCTTGGCCCGTTTCAATGTCCAGACCGGCATCATAGAAAGCAGGGTTTTCAACGGTCTGCCTATTCCAGCCGCGGCGTCCGTTATTGCCACCGGGATCATGCTTTATTATTATCTGGGAGGGGTGGGAAAGTATCATAATCTTTCCTTTCTCCTGATAACCATCGCTCTGGCCTTGCTGATGGTCAGCAATGTCAAATACTACAGTTTCAAGGACCTCAACTTTTTTTCCCGTAAGCCCTTCATGTCTTTTGTCCTCATCGTGCTTATCATGACCATCGTGGCCGCCGAGCCGCAGATCACGTTATTCATTTTTTCTGTCGGCTATGGGTTGTCGGGACCGGGCTGGTGGTTGATAAAACGCTTCAAGACAGCAACAAAAGAAAAGCATGAAGTGAGCTTAAAAATCTAAATTATGAGCTGATAATTTCAGGGGGTTGATATGAAGAAGTGGAATGTCGCCGTAGTTGGCGCTACCGGTGCCGTGGGCAACGAAATGATTAAGGTACTGGAAGAGCGAAATTTTCCCGTTGCCGAACTGACTTTGCTCGCTTCCGAACGTTCGGCAGGCAAGACGTTAAAATATAAAGAAGAAAATATATCAGTCAAGCGGTTGGATAATGATTCCTTCCGGGGGATCCATATTGGTCTATTCTCCGCCGGCGGCAGTGTCAGCGAACGCTTCGCGCCAATTGCCGCAGAGGCCGGATGCGTAGTGATCGATAACACCAGTGTATTTCGGATGGTGCCGGAGATTCCCCTGGTAGTACCGGAAGTCAATCCGGAGGCCCTCAAGATGCATACGAACCGGGGCATAATCGCCAATCCTAACTGTTCAACAATTCAGATGGTTGTTGCGCTGAAGCCGATCCATGACCTCGTCCGGATCAAGCGCATCGTCGTTTCCACTTATCAGGCGGTTTCCGGTGCCGGGCAAAGAGCAGTCGAAGTCCTCAGAAATCAGTCACGGGCCTTTCTCAACGGAGAAGAAATCAAGGCAGAGGTCTTTTCCCACCAGATTGCCTTTAACTGCCTGCCTCACATCGATGTATTTCTGGACAATGGCTATACCAAGGAAGAAATGAAGATGGTCAACGAGACGAAAAAGATTTTCTCCGATCCTTCCATCGGGGTCACGGCGACGACCGTAAGAGTCCCGGTATTTTACGGTCATTCCGAGTCCGTGAATATAGAAACGGAAAAAAAGATAACGGCGCAGGAAGTGCGAGAGCTTCTGTCCCGGGCGCCGGGTGTGAGGGTGGTTGATGCTCCGCATTTGCAGCAGTATCCTCTGGCGATCAATGCCGCAGGCAAGGACGAAACCTTTGTGGGGAGAATCCGCGAGGATGAATCGGTGGCCAATGGCATTAACATGTGGATAGTAGCCGATAATCTGAGGAAAGGCGCCGCCCTTAATGCCGTACAGATTGCCGAACAATTGATCGACAAATATCTATGAGAATTATCGGCGGTGACGCCAAGGGCAGACCTGTCCTTTTCCCCGGAAAGAGCAAGGCCCGACCGACTGCAGATCGCGTTAAGGAATCTCTTTTCGACATTTTGTCACCGGTGCGAGGCAAGACAATTCTGGATGTCTTTGCCGGGTCAGGAAATATCGGGCTGGAAGCCCTTAGCCGCGGCGCAATACAGGCTGTTTTCATTGAAAAAGAAACGACGCTTGTCGATTATATCCGCAGAAATCTCCGGCAATGCAGGTTTGAGGGAAACTACGAAGTATTAAACATGGAGACGGCGAAGGCGATTCCTTTTCTGCAAAAGAAGGAGGCGCGCTTTGACATCGTTTTCGCCGATCCGCCTTACGAGGCCGGGCTTGTGGAGCAAACATACGCCTGGTTAAGAGACGGAAGGTTGTTTGCCGAGGAAGGCATTCTCGTTATGCAGCATTCCGTGCGGGAAGAACCTGTCTGTGCACCGGCAGGCCCCCTTGTTCTATTTGATCAGAGAAGGTATGGTGATACGCTTTTATCGTTTTTGAATTGCCAGAAGGGGAATTAAACTATGAAAAGGCTGGCTGTATATCCGGGCTCATTTGACCCAATTACCAATGGCCATGTTGATCTCGTCAAGCGCGGCTTGAAAATGTTTGATGAAATAGTGATCCTTATCGCCACGAATGCCGAGAAACGCTCCCTTTTTTCCGTCGAGGAAAGGTTGGAGATGATCCGGGAAGTGTTTAAGGATAATGAACGGGTGTCCGTTGACACTGACCCGGGCTTACTCGTGAGCTACTTGAAAAAGATAGACGCGACGATTATATTTCGCGGATTGAGGGCCTTATCTGATTTCGAATATGAATTTCAGATGGCCTTGATGAATAGACGGCTCGATCGCGGTATAGAAACGGTATTCCTGATGGCTGGCTTTCAGTGGTTCTATACGAGTTCGAGTATCATCAAGACGGCCGCTTCTTTAGGTGGCTCGGTAAAAGGAATGGTTCCGGAAATTGTCTGCCGGAAATTGCACGAAAAATTTAATACCGCAAAATGACAAGGAGCGTCCATGAAATTAGCTTCGAGAATATCCCGTATTAAACCCTCTCCGACTCTGGCCATTACGGCCAAAGCCAACGCCATGCGTGCCCAGGGTATCGACATCATCAGCTTCGGCGCCGGCGAACCTGATTTCGACACCCCCGAGACCATTAAAAAAGCGGCTATCACTGCTATCGAGGCCGGATTTACCAAATATACGCCGGTGGGCGGCACCGATGAACTTAAGGATGCGATTATCAACAAGCTGAAAATCGACAACAACCTCACTTATAAAAGATCCGAAGTCTTTGTTTCCTGCGGTGCCAAGCATACCCTCTATAACCTCGCGCAGGTTCTCTTTGAGGAGGGCGATGAGGTACTTATCCCTGGACCTTATTGGGTTTCCTACGTGGATATCATTCTCCTTTCCGGCGCTAAGCCCGTGATAATTGACACAGAACTTGCCGATGGCTTTAAATTGAAGCCTGATCAATTGGCGAGGGCAATAAACAGTCGCACCAGGGCCGTTATTATCAACAGTCCTTCCAATCCCACCGGAGTGACCTATACGAAGCAAGAACTCGAGCTTTTAGCATCTGTTCTGCTGGAAAAGGGCATCTTGATAATTTCCGACGACATTTACGAGAAGATTATCTATGAAGGCATGGAATTCTTTACGATGGCGGCCCTGAATGAAGAAATCAAAAGGCAAGTAGTCGTAGTAAATGGTGTATCCAAGGCCTATGCCATGACAGGTTGGCGCATAGGATACGCAGCGGGACCGGAAGAAATCGTGGCTGCGGCGACGAAACTGCAAAGTCAGAATACTTCCAATCCTGCGTCTATTTCCCAGAAGGCGGCCGTGGAGGCGCTGAACGGCAGCCAGGACAGTGTCACGGTAATGGTGCGTGAATTCGAAAAAAGAAGAAATGTGATTGTGGAGGCGTTGAACGCCATCCCCGGCGTCAGCTGCCTGATGCCGTCGGGTGCTTTTTATGTATTTCCCGACTTTTCCTCCTACTTTGGCCGTTCCGCCGCCGGCAGGACGGTATCTAATTCATCCGAGCTGACAGCTTATCTCCTGGAGGATGCCAAGGTTGCCGTTGTGCCCGGAGTGGAATTCGGTCAGGACAATCATATCCGCATTTCCTACGCCACCTCACTCGAGCAGATCATGGAGGGTGTGGAGCGGATTAGGCGTGCAGTTCTCAAACTTGCCTGATAGCAAGTTACAAAGTGCTGTCCCGGATAAAGCACTTTCCTTAACGCACTTATCCCGATGAACGGGGTTAAGTTAAAACAACCTTGTGAGAGGTAGGTCAATGAAAACAGAAAAAAAAGGGTACAAGGCCAAACACGCCGCCGGAAGCACGGCAGATCCCAACATCGAGGCGGCAATCAGACCGAAACTCGATGATAACAAGCTGGCTTGCACAACGGCAGCTGCAATTGCCACAACGCTGGGTAAACCGATGCGGGAAGTTGGCGAAGCCCTCGACCTGCTGGAAATCACCATCAGCCAATGCCAATTGGGCCTCTTCGGCTACTACCCTCAAAAAAGGATTGTCATGCCGGCCAGCGAGGTAGATCCGCTGCTCGAGAATGCCATCAAAAACAGCATGGTTAACGGTTTTCTCTCCTGTTTCGACGCCTGGGAATTAGCGAAAACCCGCGCCCTACCCAAGATGGCTGTAGCCTCGGCCTGCGAAGCCATGGGCGTCAAGATCAAGCCGTGCCAGCTGGGCGCTTTTTAGTGCGTTAGAAATTGCTTTCCCACGGAAAGTGATTTCGTTAACGCACTTATCCCGTTTACCGGGGTTAGTGCGTTAGAAATTGCTTTCCCACGGAAAGTGATTTCGTTAACGCACTTATCCCGTTTACCGGGGTTAGTGCGTTAGAAATTGCTTTCCCACGGAAAGTGATTTCGTTAACGCACTTATCCCG
>ORJL011092801.1_pt1 | contig 60625 bp, 68 predicted proteins | sample 1779941 | NCBI WGS metagenome assembly ORJL01 (sample SAMEA104232317, study PRJEB22302) | groundwater metagenome | biome: forest; feature: aquifer; material: groundwater | place: USA | collected 2011-08-07 | depth 5.8 m | reverse complement strand
CTTGTAATATCAAACGCGAGGAAGCCTAGCGCAAAGTCCTTTACTTCCCTGAGAATATTTTACTTGACTTCTAGAAATAGCCGAAGGGTTTTAGAAACCACCAGTCACAGACTGGCTACGGGTGGAATTAACTCTTTAAATTAACTCTTTCATGTCTAAATTTATAGAAGCTGATATATTACTTCTAAATCCGTTAGAATTTCCTGACACACCTCTTATAAGCTCTTTTGTTTTTTCATCTATAGGAACTCCTATTATTTCTGCTACTTCTTTTGGCAATACTGATAAATCTGCACCAGAGTCCAGCAATCCAAAAGTATCAAATGATTCTTCTTTGCCAATCAATGTTATAGGAATCATAGGAACATACCTTTCTTCATTTCCTAACCATATTGTCTTTTTATATCTAAATGTAACGGACATTAATAATATTTCATATCATTTATTCTTAAAGAATTTTTTTAGAAGTTTTTAATTTTATAGCTCTACCATGAAATAAACAGGATACAAAGTGAAAATTGTTCCACTTGTACAGATGAACTTATTGAGTTCATCATGTATAATTTCATGCTGAGTGTGTTAACCCAGTATTATTGTATCCTGAATCTTTACTGGGTTAACTATAATTATACTACCGGATACTAGCAATACTTAAAATTATTATGTCAAATTGTATAATGCGATTTCCATATCAGGATTTTTTGAGACCTTTTAAATTCAATGAGAGAGTAGAAGAGTTGTCTGATAGACTTGGGGGAATTGTAAGATGGAAGTCAAGACATTTTCCTGAAAGATATGATATAGTTCAGGCTATTTCTGACTATCCAAGAATACATAGACAGGATCCTCAAAATGCTTTGTTTAGAATAATAGGAGATGTTTTTGCTGAAGCATTATTTTATGAAGTATCTGATGCTTCTGGAACTGCAGTAGAGTTTCTCCAAAGAGATAAATCTTTTTCCTTTGGAGATTATACATATGAATTTGGATTGTCTGGAAAAAATGTTTCTGTAAGAACTGACAAAATACCTTATGCAGATTTTAGAAGAGTTGCACTTATTGATATGCCTTATAATAAAGCTGATGTATGTACAGCAAAAATAGGAGGAAAAATAGAGATAAAAGATCCTGAAAAGATAGCAATACTAAGACCTCTTGTAAAAGATCGTCAACTTGAACATGTTGTATTAACTACGCATGATACATTTTCAAGAGAGATAACAAATTCTCATGTATTTGACCACTTTAAGAATTTTCTAGATCATGAAGGAAATGTTCTTGTAGTGTCTTCAGCAAAAACATTGTATATAAGAGAGCTGGTAGATGAATTGTCTGACTTTTATACAAGAGTTGGAGAGCAAAAAAGCATTGATGACTTGGGTCACACTACAAGAGATGAAGAAACTGTCATAAGACAGTTAAGTGAATGGACAGATAATATTGATGCTACTTATGAAATGCTTTTGGAAAAGTTGAAAGAGGTAAAAGATGTATATAAGCAACATGCTAAAAATAGTGTTGATTCTATAAAGCATTCTGATGACAGACATAGATATCAAATAATTTTAGATAGGCTTCATGAAAGATTATATGAAGGTTCTTTATCTGAAATGTACTTTACTAGTCATCTAAGGTATATTGCAAATATGATGAGAAAGAAGAGCTTTTCTCCAAAAGATATGAGAGAGTCTTTAGAGCTTTTGCTTGACTTTCCTTCTACTGAAACAGATCCTACAAAAGTTGTATATTCTGAAATATTTCCTGCAAATTTACCTCATATGTATCTTCAGGCAGCTTCTCAGTTCTTTTTGTGGTTTTTTAACAATAGAGAAGGCAGTGATGTTGACTATTTTAAGGAAGGTATGGAACTTTTCTACAAGTCAAGAATTAGAATAGATGACAAAATAGCTAGAGAAGATATGTGGAGAAGATTTAGAAGGCTTCCTGGCAGTTTTGAAGGAGGAAAAAGGAGATAGTTTCTCTAAATATAAACTATATAAACTTAAGTTAATATATGTAAACTATGGTTAATATATATAAACTTGAGTTAACAAATCTTCAACAAGAGATATTAAGGGTTTTGTTTATCAAGGTTGGAATATCTCTAAACCAAAGGAACGTTTCTAAAATTCTGAATGTTTCTCAACCGGCTGTAATGAAGGCACTTATAGGCTTAGAAAAAGAAAATTTTATTATACTAAAACAGGATAAAGAATCAAAAAGATGGTCAATAAACTTGAATAGAGATAACTACAAGACTATTCAACTTAAAAGAGCTGATAATCTAAAGTTAATTTATGAGTCTGAATTGGGAGATATTCTTGAAAATTCATTTGCTGGTGCTACTATAATTCTATTTGGATCGTATTCTTTTGGTGAAGATAATACTACATCAGATATAGATATTGCTGTAATAGGCAGAAAAAGAAAAGAAATTGATCTTACGAATTTTGAAAAGGTTCTTGAAAGAAAGATAAACATAAATTTCTATGATTCTTTCAAAAATATTCATAAAAATCTTAAGGAAAATGTATTGAATGGAATTGTCCTTTCAGGAGGAATAGAACTATGACTCCTTTAAAATCATTTGAGGAATTTTTGGCAGAAAATGTAGCGAAGAAGCAAAGACCTAATGCATCAAGAGCTGAATTTTTGTTAAAAGAATCGGAAAAAGAATATGCTTTTTTGATAGAACTATCGAAAAAATTTGATATTAATGAAAATAATTCAAATCATTTCGTAAAGAGCTGCTATGACGTAATACTGGAACTTATAAGAGCTAAAATGCTTCTAAATGGTTATAATGCTACTGGTCAAGGAGCTCATGAAGCTGAAGTAGCTTATATGAGGTTATTGAATTTCAAGGAAAATGATATCAGATTTGTCAACCAAATAAGATTTTTTAGAAATGGAATGCTTTATTATGGCACAATTGTTGATGTAGAGTATGCTGAAAAAGTATTTGAATTTACAAAAGAAATATATCCTAAATTGGTTGATTTGTAACTAATATATACTACTTCTATACAAATTTAGTTAATAGCTAAAAATGGTTTCAACAATGGCTTATATAGGGGATGTGAATTCTGGGCAAAAGCCTTCTACAAAAAGGTATGCAATAATTGCTTTGGTACTAGTAGCTGTTGCAATTGCTTCTATGTTTTTTGCAAAAGGTAGTCTTGATAGCAGAGGTCATTTTACAGGGCCTCTTGTTGAGAATGGTTTGAAATTATATTCTGGATGGAATCTTATTTCTGTTCCATATTCTAATGTTTCTATACAAAAAGAAGGCTGTAATATAATAAAAATAAACTACTATAATTCAAGTTTAGGAGAATATCAGAAAATAGATAGTTTATCATATCTAAAACCAGGATTAGGATATTGGATATATTCTGATGCTACTTGCCGACTGAGTTTTTCTGAAACTACTGAGATGATAAGCAATGGTGGTGATAGTTCTGTATCAGGATATGATACAAATATTTATAGAGGAAAAATTTTCACAAAAAACACTTTAGGAAAAGATGTGCCTATTGGTGTAATAAAGCAGATATGTGTTTACGGAAATGCTATATCAGATGCTACTTTAACAATAAGGAAGAATGAGACAAGTTCTGACCTATATGAAGTTAAGGTCAATACTGATAAAGGATGGAAATGTACTGATACTAATTTTGAATGGAATTATTCTTCTTTGTTCATATATAAAAAATCTGGAAATGCTGCAATAAGCTATAGCGGAAGTACTCCATATGACAGTAGGTACAGCTATGATTCTGGGAAGACATGGAGTTCAGATACATGGAGAAGAGGAATTAAATTTAATATTACTGCAACAAAAGATGCAAATGTTTCTGATATTCCTGAATTGAAAAAAGGTTGGAATATTATAGGATCTTTGACAGAAGCTACAACACTTTCAAGTATTTCTAAGGAGTGTGATATAGGTCTTGTATATACATATGATGCACAATACAAAGCATTTTCACTATCTAAAACGTTAGAGCCTGGAAAAGCATATTGGATTTATGTTAAAAATAATTGTAAGTTAAAACAAGAGACTATACCTACTGCAGATACTAATACTGAAAATGTTTTAGCTGAAATATCAAATAGTGGAGATTCTATAAATGAATACGATACAACATCGTATAGGGGTAAATTATTTACAACAGAAATAAATGGCAATGATGTTCCTTCTGGAACTATAAAGAAAGTTTGTGTACAATCTAATGGAAAATCGAGCGTTGTTTTAGGTATAAGATCTGATATAACTCAAGAAGAGCTTAATGAAGTAACTGTATATACTGACAATGGTTGGAGGTGTGCTGATACAAACATACTTTGGTCTAGTTCTAAGCTGTTTATTTATAAAAAATCTGGAGCTGGAGTTATAACAGCTTCGCCAACAGCACCCTATGATAGTTATTACAGTGATAATAATGGAAAAACATGGAGCAAAGATCCAGGTACTAAGAGAAGATCTATAAAAGTTTATATTTCTACAACTAATAGAGGCTTATGGCCAATTGCAACAGAAATTCCACCTATTGGAACTGCTTCTAGCACAGATAGTGGAGCAATCACTATAACTGCAACAAGTACAATAGCATTGGTTCTTAATGATAAAAATGGTTTGAGTGAAATAGAAAATGATTTCTATGATGGATTAAAAAATGATGGAAGTAAACCAGATGTTCTTTCTTATTCAGATGCTACCCTTGCTAATCTAAAGCAATACAAAAAAATATTTGTGCTTCAATATAGCGACAAGCTCAAAGGATCTGACATTATAGATGCTTATAATTCAGGTGTTGAAGTTACATTGATAGGAACAGCAAGCAAATATATGGATAGTGCAAATATTCAGGATGTTCAAATAGCTTCAGCTGCACCAATTCAAAATACTTTAACAAAAAATTTTGTTAAAGGCTCTTTATCTGCTGAAAGAACAGTTTCGTCTTATTCTGGACATACAGAAAATAATTATGCACAACAAACACCAACTGTAGATTTTACAAAACGTGATATCATATCTGATATAGATAGATTAAAATCTGGCGATAATGGTGGAGGATTTACACCTGTAGGATTAGTCAGAGATGATGACAATAATCTATATATGACTTATAACTATCCAATATTTTCTAAATATAAAGGAGAATATAGTGGGCATGATTGGGTAAATAAGCCTGAAAAACAGCCATATAATGGATATACTTTAACTTTTGGTGTTGGAGTTGCTATTTCTAAAGATGAAGGACAAACATGGCAACTTGTTGCAAAGAGCGAAGATTCTCATGAAGTAAAAGGGCCTATATTTAATGAAGTTGTATATAAAGATGAACCTGAAAATGTAAAGAGATGTGATGATGAGAAAAATACGAGGATAGCTAAGTTAGAAAAAGGAATTACTGCGATAAAAAATTATTTGGTAACACATCCTAATAGTCAAGAATATATTACTTCATTAGCAAACACCGAAAAAACATTAGACACTGAAAAAGCTAGAGATTGCAATCCAGATATATATGGTCAATTTTATCAAGATGATTTAAGTGAAGTAGATTATCAAGGTATTGTTCCTAATTCTAATGGAGGTGTTGATGTATATTATTCTTTATTTTATACAAACCGGCAGGCTTATGTAGGTCCAAGAATTTCATCAACTAACTCAAGAATGTATGATGTACTGAAACAGATGAACTCAAATATTTACATATCTCTTCCAAAACAACTTGCTGCTAAAGGATACAAACCTTATGAAGATATTGAAAATAGTTACCAACTTCATGTAATACATATTTCTGGAAATAATGTAAATGATGCTAAGGTCTTTTCAACAGAAACACATAATCAAATTGATGAAGATATTAGGTTTGTAGATTCAAATAATGGAAAGAGATTTTTTGTCGAAGGTGACAATCTTTATTATTCTGAAGACAATGTTGCAGAAGAATTGATAGAATATGGATTAAAGGGCTTTTCAGATGGAAAATCTATTTTCCAGATGCAGGAATATTTGTATGGAGGCGATGCAAATGGAAAGCCTATAATAATAGGTTACTATAATGGTAGTTTATACAAAAGTGATGGAAGCTCTTTTGTTTTTGTGAAGTATATTGGAACTGAAGAGCAGAGAAAGAAAATGAGTAATTTTGCAAGAGAAACAAGCTATCCATTAATGCAATTTGATGATCAAGGAAACTTGCATATCATAATAATGGATAAGCATACACAAAATTCTGATCTATTTGGATGGCATACTAGTCCAGGACTTGAGGCAGACTTAGTATACCAATTTATTCCTGCGTCTACATTTGATGCAAGTAAAAAGAAAGATATATCAACCGTATATTTCTTTTATCCTTCTGGCTGCACTAAATGCAGTGAATTTTCACAATTTATAAAAGATGGAGGTATTAGCGTAAACGAAAATCCTTCTGGTGATGAGTTCAAGGCTTTCAGGGATTCTAAACAGATAATTACTGTTGTGAAAAAAGATGGTGGATATGATACTATTTATGGATTGAATAAAATAAAGGTTGCAAAATATCTTGCTATTGAAATAAAGCAAATATTTATAGATACTTACAGCCCTTTGCTAAGAACTCCTGGAAAAAGGGCTGAAACGCCTTCTGATGAAATAGATGTTCCAGGAACTTTTTATTTTACTGAAAACTCTATGCCTAGTCTTGCATATGAAACATCTGAAGGTGTTGTTCAATATTATTATAGCTTAGACTCATGGAAAAAGCGTGAAATTGCTAAAGTAAATGTTACATCATATCCTATAAGAAGCCCTGACTATCTGATGATGGAACCTTTTATTTTATTTAGCCAAAATGAAAAAGATGGTAAAATAGATTTTCTTGTTTTTACAGCAAGAGAAGGTGCTGGAATAAAGTATGATGATTCAGAGTCTCCTACATATAACTATGATGTGAAAGCTTACGATAAATATGGTTCATGGACTGTTAATCAAAACGTACGTTCAAGGGGCCTTATTTTTTACGATAAAACTGATACAAACAATCAAAAAACGTATAAACTTTTCAATCGTTCTAACTACGGAGCTCTTAATGATTATCCTATAATAAATAGGAAGATTTGGACAAATGAGTTTGTTTATAGAGTAAGTGGGTATGAGCACGAAGACTTAGAATATCCATATTACACAAATTATTATGATTTTTATACAACCAAATCATATAGCCCTCCTAGTGCTCAAGCTACTGCTACTCAAGTTAAACCTATTACTGAAATTCTTCTTTCTCTAAAAGGACAGACATTATCTCAAGGAGCAAAAGTAGTTGGTCAACTTTCTGAATATGTTACAAGCGAAGAAGTTGTAACAAAAAATGAAAAACAGTACTATAAAATTAATGTTGACTTGAACAAAAAAGGACTGAAGGCAGTTGATGGCCATATAAATTCAAAAACTGTAAAAGGTTTTCTAAAATTGGAAAGCGGCTATGCTACATTTACTTTGAAGATTGTTGACAAAACATTGGGAATAACAAGCTATGAAAGCCCTGAAAATAATATTGATATAAGCATGCTTTCTACAAAAATAACTGACGGACAATGGATGGTTGTAAATAATTTAGCTGTACCTAATAACATCTGTGGAAATGAAATTACTTCAAATAGCTATAAAAAAATATCTGTATCTGATGCTTCTTGTGTTAAACAATTTGAAACAGGGTATCAATCTATAGGATATTGTGATGATTGGGAACGTGTGACAAACGATATCCAAAATCAAATCATGTTAGTATATCAATCAAGTTTACCAGAAATATCAAAAGGTGAAAAAATAGTATACCCTGTTACATATATGGTATTCCCTGTAGATGATTGGGTAGATCTTGAAGATATAGAAGAAGTAGGCGAGGCTATTGCAGTTGGAACCTGTAAAATTCCTACATTAGGAATGGATAGCGTATTAGTTGGTTTTAAACCAAGTTTTATAAAAGATTTTGAAAAACCTACTTGGAAAATTGAGGTTACTAAGGTGGCTTAATGAAAAAGAAAATATGTTTTAGTGTATTTATTATGTTTCTAATTATTGTAGCATTAAGTTCTGTTAGCTATGCTTCTACAAATGAACAGCTTAGTTGGGAAAGAAACTGGCTTCAAAGAGAAAACTATTTTCTCACTGCAAAAAAAGCATCATTAGATAGTACTGATGATGCTCTAATATACTTTACAAAAACATATCTAGGAAGTGTTGTTGAAACAACTTATACTGAATATATAGAACAAAATATCATTGTTGAGATGTTTCTTCACTGCAATAGAAAAGATGTTGCAGTAATAGATATAACAAAATACCTAAGTATTGAAGAAAAATATAGGCCGACTGCTGGAAAGGTCTATGATTGTATGAAAGATTTTAGTAGTAGGTCACAAATCGATTTTTCTACACTATCTAATAGAATACAGTATGCTTTTCTGATGAATCCTACACTCAGTTTTTTGAAATTTAGGATAGATGTATATAATAAAGATTATAGAGCACTTGAAGCTGTCTATAACGACAAGGATGGTAACCAACATGTATTGAATTTTGGGACAGGTTATGAAGATTATTTTGTTAACCATGCACTTTGGCTTGAAAAACAAAGCAAATATTATGAAGCTGTTGATGTTTATGGAAGACTTATTAAATATATATCAGAGGAGCACAATAGCTTTGATTTTCAAATAGCATATCTGCTAATAAATATGGATCAAGGGCGTAGAGATGCTTTCCAGCTTGTTTATTATTGCGCTCAAACAATGACAGATGATCCTGATTATGAAAAAGATAGAAATGATGATAAGAAAAATAGATTTGAAAAAATAGAAGAACTTACAAAAGCAGCAGAACCTGGCTATAAAGGTAATGGAAGAAAAATTCCTTGTGTAAAAGAAGCTATGGATCAGCAACACATACAAGGATCTATTATTAGATATAAGTTGCTAAGAATAGGAATCAGAGATAGTTTAATTAGAAAAATTTCAGAAAGATCAAATGTAAATTCAGAACTTTTGATGAAAAATCTAAGATATTATAGTGATTATATAGACAATATATCAAAACTTGAAGATAAATACAAGCCGCCGTTTACTCCTGATAGTGTTGTATTTTCAACAATTCCTGCATTAGATCAGATGATAATATTGAATCAGCATTCTATATATATAGCTGAAACAAAGTTTGCTAAAATAAGTTTTGCAGGGTTTAATGCAAATTCTGCTACTGGATGGGCTAAGTGTGGATGGGGGTTTGTCTCAGGTTTTGCAAGCATACATGGAGCTGGAATGCTTGCATTTGGAATGGCTGTAGGAGTTCTTGTAGGACCAATAGGAACAGTGACATTTGCTGCAGCAGGATTAGCTTTTTCATATCTAAATGCAGCACAGCTTGCAAGTGACTATGAATATCTTGATGATATAGAAAGAACAGAAAAAATATGCGGATCAACTTTAGATGCATTTTTCTCAGTATTTGATGCAGTAGATGTAGCACATGCAGTATCAAAGATAAATTTAAAGAAAGTAAAACAAACTAGTTTGCCAGATGATCTTGGCAAAGTAGATAGTGGAAATTTAAATTCATTTTCAGATTTAGATAATCTACCAACAACTTCAACAGAAAGACCACTTACTCCTGTTGAAAAAGCAAATATGATTGATGGAGCTATTGCTAAAGTAAATGATGTAGCACAAACTCCTATTGAGAAACTAACAGAAAAACTTCCACAAAATGTTAAAGATAAGGCAGTTAAGACTTTAGAAGACATTGGATTTGGTTGTCTAACAAAATAATGTAATTTATAGGTGCTAAAATGAAATATAAAATAATTATTTTCATTATTGTAATATTGATGTTTAGTTTTATTAGCTTTGCTCAAGATATTCCTTGTGTGCCTATTGATTCTCCTGAAGGAAAAGTAGTTGTAGAAGTTGTAAAAGATATTGGAGAAGGAGGTTATTCAAAAGCTAGAGAAAACTTTAATTCAAAAAAGCAGCAGCTTTTAGATGATCTTGCTAAAAAAATAGAGTCTATTAATAAAGCTATTAAAAGCATAGAAGCAGACCAGGCAGGACTTGATGAAAGATTTCGTACAGGAGATATAGAATCTGGACAATATTACCATGATTCATATGATCTAGATAGGAAAACAGGCAATTTGAATAGACAGATTGATGAAATAGAAGCTTATACTAAGAAAAGCATAGGAATAGGAGAATCTCTTTTAAAAACATTTGAGCCAGAGAAGCCTAGAGGTATTCTTGAAAAAAGAAAAGACACAGATATGATTAGAGCTTTAGGAACTAAGGCAGCAACAGATCTTGAATATCAATCAAATATTTTTGGTGAATATGTAGCTTCTAATAGAATGACTGATGTGGTTAAAGAAATTGATAGAAGAATGAGAGATTTTACTTTTAAAGACAGAGACCCTAGATATAGTGTTTACAATGAAGATAGTGTGAGATATATAGAGAGTGAAGCTAAGACAACTGGGTACAAATTGACAGATGGATTTATAAGAGAACTTCAAAATCCAAGACTTCCTGAATTGTTACATATAGCCATATTAAGAGAATTGAAAATAGTAGGTGTAAGCTTTGCTAATTTGGAAAAGCTGGTACTGGTTGGAAAGACTCATTTTAAAAAAGATGGTTATAATATTCATCTACTTATCTATAAAATTAATGGAAAGAAGATTTCTATATTAGTAAGAGAAGGAGAGATTTCTGCAACAGATTTTGAGACTCAACAACATTATAGTAGACAGGGTATAGCACCAACTCCTCTTATTGATGACTTGATGACTATTGATGGCAGAGGCATAATAATAGAACAATTTCCTGGAAGAACTATATCAGAATTGTCACGTGATATAGCTGATGGAAAATTAGGTCCTGAAGAAGCAGTTAAAGCAGCTAAAGCATTGGCTGATCTTTATAAAAAAATCCATCGATTACAAGATTTTTCAGATGGCAAAATTGGAACACGATACAAGGATGCTGCAGCAAATGAACATATTGATGGTTATGAAGCAAGGGCAACTAATTTTCGAGTAGTAGATGTTGAAAGAGTTTCAGTTGTTGATTTTTATCATGAAAAATTTGGAAAAATATTACTTGAACTTGGTCCAGATGCTTTTGCCAAACATTTAGATGAAACAATTGCTCATATAGATGAAACTTATAGAGATCAGCCAAGTATAACTATTACTGATACTATACCAGAAGGAGCTACAAGCGCTACAATCAATAGTGTATTAGGAGAAGGTTATACACTAGGAGAACCAAAAACACATAATTCAAATGGATTATCATTGATCTATTCTGTTAGACAATCATTTTGGGAAGCTGGTGAAAGAAACAATAAAGGAATAGTTGGCGCAATCAATGAATACTTTAAAACTTTAAAAGAAAAAACAGGACAGACAATAAAAGGAGTTGATCTTAATCCAAATTTTGGAAAAAGAAAGACACAGACATTTGATAGAAACCCTATAGACTATAGAAATTTATTTGTTGACTTAGACAAAAATACAGGTATTCTAAAAATTATACGTGAAGAGTTAGAAAAAAAAGGTATTTCTAGACTTCAGCTAGATCAGGAAGTTGCTAGAATTGTAAAAGAAAGACTTCAGAAATCAAATACAGAGCTTGAAAAAGATGGACACTTGTTTGTTACAGACAGTGGAAAAGTTAAAGAAACTAGGATTGCATTAGCTTTAGAAGCAGAAGGCAAATTAAAAGGGCCTGTTACAAGGCCTGATAATATACCTCCTTATGATGGTCATGCTGATTTTATTGATGGAGATAAGAAATTATGGGATGTTAAAGGATTTGAATCTTCAACAAAAGATGCTGGAACTATAGTCGGAGATATTAAAGCAGAAATTGCTAACGGCCAAAATGTTATAATAGATGCTACAAATCTTGATCCAGACATTATACGAGGTGTATATGAACGTATAAATAATGAAAAGGTCACTGTTGATGGTAGGATAGTAGATATGCGTGATCATGTTTTGTGGTATAATCCTCCTAGTCCTTAGTTATTTAGGTATCTACATCTCTTTGATGCTTCTATCATTGCCTGAAGATTGTTATTAAGCCTAAATATATCATCATTTCCATATTTTTCTTCATATTGTAATTTTTCTCGTATAATTTTTTCATTTAAGACTCTTCCTTTATCTAAAACGTGTTTTGTATAATCAATTTTTCTATCAAATACGTTTTTTATAGGAAGGCCAAATTTATAAGCTTCTTCAAATACATCAAGCATTCTTGAAAAGCCTTTTATCCTTTTTTCAGCATCATATATTTCAAAAGGTTTATATTCTTCCAATGCTTCCATGATTTTTCCAAGATCAGATATTTGTATAATTGTGCAAATTGAAGAATAAGCTTTTAGCCAAGAACTAAGATCATCTCCTGCTAATCTTATGGAATTTTCTCTAGTGCCAACATAAACATATTCTGCACTTATTTTTTCTACTCCTCTTATTCCACTTAAGTCTGTACCGTATAGATATACTCCTGTCAAATTAGCACTTGTTAAATCAACAGCCTCTAAAATAGCACCACTTAAATTTGCATGTCTTAAATTTGCATTTTTTAGAGAAGCTCTGTCAAGATTTGCATATTCTAAATCAGCTTTTTCAAGAGTTGCATTCATAATAGATGCACAAGCCAATCCTACATTTCTAAGATCTGCATAGCTCATGTCAGCACTTGAAAAATCAGCTCTTGTTGCTATACATCCTATAAGTGTTGCTTTGCTAAGATTTGCTTTTGACAGATCTTTTTTTATCAAGTCTGTATTTTCTAAATTTGCTCTTTGACCTTTTTTTCCACTAGATTCTAGCCATAATTTATGCTGTTCAAGAATTTCTCTTATTTCTTCATTTGATATTTCTCTCAGATCTTCCATCAAAATCACTATAAACTATAAATTTTTATATGTCTTACTACTTTAGCTCTTTCTAGTCCTGTCATTTCTACCATTTTATCAACTAATTCTGCTTCGTCAGAAATATCAGCAATTATTATATCATACGCCTGCTCCAATATTTTTCTTTCATCTACTCTAGGCTGAACATCTGTCTTTATTCTTGGTAGATTTTCTTCATTCATTCCTGTATATATTGGTATTCCAGATGTGGATAAAGAATTCATTGTTCTACTATCTATATTTAGATGTTTTGATAGAACATCTATAAAGGCTCTCTTTGGTTCATCATAAATTTCTCTAGATAATTTTTCTACAGCAGTTTTTTCATAATAAACAAACTTTCCATGCTTTGTAGATTCTAATACTCCTCTAGATGATAATGCTTTTAGTTTATTTGTTGATAGTCCTGTAATTTTAGATGCTTCTCTAGCGCTTATATAATCAGTATGTATATCTGCAAAGTCTCTAAGTTCTAGTGGATCTACATAAGTAGTTTGATTATAAATAACTGACTTTATTCTTCCTTCATTAGCTAATCTTAAAACATCTTCAGACTGATAACTAGGATGACTAAAATCTCTTGCAGCTGTAAGCTTTTCAAAGTCTTTTGGTTTTATCTTTTCTAGCCTACTATTCAATATAGCTCTATTATAATTTCCTGATGCTTGCAACATATTATCAAAGTTACTATAAACAGGAATCTTTAAATAGTAACTATTTATAAGTGGTATTTAAATATTATACAGCTAAGAAAGTAATGTAGTAAACATTTTTGTATTATTGCTTATAGCTGTTTGCTTTTTATTAATGGGATTTGAATGTCGCAATTAGAACCTGTTAGAAGAGAATTGTATGTTCCTCAATTTGAGCCAGTTAGGACAGCAATAGAAATCATTTCTTATTCTAGGTATGCTACATTAGCACAAAACATGAAGCTTGTTATAGAAAACCAAGAAGTAGCTAAATATTATATTATGAATACAGAAGTTGGAAACTGGACAAGGACAGTTCTTTATTACGGTGTTGATGGCACGCAAAGATGGATAGAAGGGCCTATTCAAATAATAGATGAATATAATTACAATCTACTTGATGGCGCTATAGAAGGAGTTTTAGTACTGCCACCATCTGGATTTGTAAAACCTTACTTAGATAAAGGGATCTGGAAAGTATGGGATGTTGAAAATGGGGGGTTTGCCAGACATACAGTTTCTGGTAGTTATGATAATCCTAGAGATGTTCAAGAAAGAAGGAGAGAAGCTGAAGAATGGTTTAGAGAAGCTGAATTTGATCCGAGATTATTATCGTTCCAAGCAAGATTAGAGAACAACTATACTGGATTAGTTCCAGTTGTACGCTATTCAAGCAAGTTTGGTGGACCTGTTGATATATATGTTAATTGGTCTTTCAAGAACTTTTATAAGAGCTATGATGATAATTTTAAGACAGGTTATTTGATTTGTGACGGATCTGATAATAAAACTATGATTAGTAGAAAAATCTGGTTAAATTAACTGAAGGATGTATATAAGTTACTATTTAAATGTAACAAATATAGAAATCTTTATATATGGCAGGGATGTAATATATATAAGGAGTATTTATGAATTTATTTCAAAAATATATGTCAGCTTTAATGATACCTGTGATTGCAGCAAATTTAGCTACAGCTTCTCCTATTTATGGCGATCAAAGCCAAAAACCTGCTGAGAAAAATAAAGGTGCTTATAGCATACCTGTTGCTGATCTAGATTTTAGTAAATTAGATTTTGGTAGAGAGCTAGAGATTACGGTTGGTGGAAAACCTGTTAAATATTGTGTAGAAGGTCCTACAATAGTGTCTCTAGATAAAAAATACGCTGTTTTGCAATTAGATCATATGATATACGAAGACAGACCTCACCTTAAACTTTCAGCGTGTCTTGTAGACAATCATGGTAGTGTTTTGGATCTCAGACAATTTGATTCTAATTTATACAATATTGATAGTGCTAAAGCTAATTGGAGTTATTCTAATGGAAAAATAGTAGGTACTACGCTTACACTTCCTAGAACAGAGCCTTCAGATGATCATTCTGAACATATGAATAAATTGCTTAGAAATGCACCTCTAAAAAAATCTATATTATTGTTAAATGGACAAACTAGAGGACATGCTAGAGATTTAGGAACTTATAGAGGACGGTAAATATTTCTATTTACATTTTTTCCAAAGAGCTGGATTATAATAATATCTATAAAAGGCTTCTGCATCATTAGACCCTTGATCTTTTGTAACCTGTTGAGAAGGGTGACTGAAAAATTGGTTGGTTTTGCTCATTTCTCTTAATCTTCCTCCAGCTGGATCATAAAAATATACAGTTGTATCACTTATCCTATATGGAACTATCCAATGTTGTCCACTTGCTTCTCCTTTTACATGTAAAACAATAAGCTGACCTTTTTCATTTACTGTAGTTTTTAATTGGTTCCATTCATTTTCTGTTAACTGGTTTCCATATCTAGAACTATCAATGTTTTCAAATTTAGAGGTTCCTTTTATACCCATTTTTCTGTATAAATCTTCCACCTGACTTACAGCTGTTGCATAACATTGTCTTGCTGGCTGTTTACGTAGATTAAATGATCTAAAATAATCTTCTCTACATCTCATTTCATCCATATTTTCCAAATCTTCTTGGACCTGCGCTGGCTTTTTACAATCATCACATTTTATATCTATAGGATTTTGTTTTATGTCATCAAGGATTTTTGTGAATGCGTTAAAATACTTTTCTTTGTAGTTATCATCTGTTACAGCATTGTATAAATTACATAATGTTTTTAATCTTTGTAGACGTTTATCAGAAACTTTTTTATTGTGAATATTGCATGTATTTTCTAAGCTATCTAAAATTCCACAGTCACGTTTCATAGCATCATTCATCATGGTTTTGCTATCTTGAGGAGTAGTGCATGTTTCAGAATTTTGTGCAAATGTAGTAGAAACCATAAATATAGATATTATTAAGAACGATAGTGATAGTGTAATCATGACATTTCTTTTATTGAACATTATTATAGGTTGTTTATGGGTCTAAATAAAGATTTACAATATATAAGACTTTGTAAAATCCTCTCATTCCGTATCTAATAAATATTATAGTTACTATTTAAATGTAACAAATACAGAAATCTTTATATACTCCTTTAAGACATATATGTTTATAGGGATTTAATGGCTTTACGTGATCTGAAAAAAAGAGTTCAAGAATTTGTAGGAAGCGTATATGCTCTTGGTGCTATGTACACAAAATCAGATCAGAGACCTACAACTTTTACATCTAATAATCCTAATATAAAAAGTCTTGATAATACACATATCCACAATGTTTCTAAAGGAAAATATGCTTCTAATGTTACAAGACTTTCTTCAACTACAAGAACTCCTGATTATGCTGAACAAGATGCAAGATGGAAATCTGGTTTATATAGAAGGCTAGAAGATATGAATGCTTATGGTTCTAGAGAAGAGGGAGTATTTGCTGATATGAGAGCTAAGATTGATGCAGCTGCAAAAGGAAATCCAGCTCCATATGAAATAGCTGAGAAGCTGGTACATGAAAATGAACCTGTTACTGTAGTAAGAAAAAGAGATGCTAAAAATCAGTCGGGTCAAAAAATAGGAACTTGGTATGATTTTGCTACTGAATTATTTGGACCTGTTAGAGTTGGTGCTTATCCAACGGAAATTGGTGGATATAAAGGATATCCTTTTTTAGTTTTTGATAAAAATGCTACTCAAAGAGATAAAGATGGATTTAATGGGGAGCATTCTTCAGGAACTGTTGAGAGAAAAGATATTTCTGGACAATAGAATTAATGATTGATTCCTCTGAAGACTTTTCTTACACCTAATGCAAAGTGTTCTGCATAGCCTTCTTTTTTGAATTCTTCTAATAGATGATTTAATTCTCCTCTGTCTAGCCAAACACCATGCATATCGCATACATCTATCTCTATTTCTTTTATTTCTTTCTTGTACATAGGTCTTTGGCATACTGCACAGAGTTTTGCTTCAAGAGATATATCCATACTATTAGAATCTTTAGAAAATACTTAAATGTTTTCTTCCTTTGTTTCTGGCAATCTTTATAAATAGGATTTTCTTAGCTCTAATGCGGACAGAGCTAGATTAGCTCCAGCTTCTTTTATAACATCTGGATGCTTAGCAACATTCATTTGTTCTCTCAATATTCTTCCTTTATCTTGGTCTTGTTCATTTGATTTGTAAGACAATATCATGTCTAAGATAGTAGCAGAAAGGTTTTTAATTCTATATAACGGTCAAAAATATGGTATATTAAATGAAAAACAACCTTATATATTTTTCTTTTTTATATACTATTAACATGTGCCCCGGTTTCTGTAAAGATGCCGGATGATTATAATGATTTCTATGATTAACAAAAAACATACAATAGTATTTATTGATGCCGGATATTTATCACTAATATCCAAGTTTCTAGGTAATGGCAAACACTTAAAATTTAATATTGGAAAATTCTCAGAACACTTAGCAAATAAACAAGACCTTAAACTTGCTAAAACATTCTATTATACAGCTCCTCCTTATCAGAGTTCTGTTCCGAAAAAAGATGAAGTTTCTAGAAGATCTAATTATGATAAATTTGTAAATAAACTTAGAAAATCATCTAATTTTATTGTTAGAGAAGGAAGGTGTCAAAAGATAGATAGTGTCTTTATGCAAAAAGGTGTTGATACTCTTCTAACAATGGATTTATTTGAAGTTATTCATAAAAAAGAAGTAGATACTGTAGTATTATTGGCATGTGATACAGATTTTGTTCCTGTATTGAATAGAATAAGATCAGATGGGATTAAGGTTATACTATACTATTTCAGTGATTTTAATAGAAAATCGGGATTTTTCATGTCTAATCATATATTAACTGCATGCGACAAGAAGATTCTGTTGAAAAAAGAGGATTTTGATAATCTTTCATTACATTAGATTAGATTATTTAAACATTTCAACACATTCTAATTAAAAATAATGCCTCTGTAGCTCAATCTGGTAGAGCATCTGTATATCCAGTCTTTTCTTTCAAAAAGAAAAGACTGGATCAAGCCAAAAGAAACCTATGTTTGGTAAGATGATGATACTTGTACCTGAGCTAGGAAGTTAGCTGATCTTTCGATCCTTCGGGAGATGAACAGCATGAGATCAGAAGGTTGGGGGTTCGATTCCCTCCGGGGGCTTTTAGAACAAGGGTATAATACCCTACGTACAATTATGATTATTATTTTGTTATTGGATTATTTAAAATATTCTTTTATCTACCATATTGTCTTTTTATCAATGGTTTTAGATTAGTAACAATATTTGATGTTAACTCTGAAAACATCCTTGGAGTAAATGATATTATAATATCATTGCTCTCCATCATCTTATTTGTAAGTTTCGACATCGTTTCTTTATCAATATTTTTAGATAACTTTTGTATAGCTATGATTTGATCAGCATTAGCCATATCTTTCAAAACGCTTGGTTTAGTTTTAGGATTCTTTAAAGTATCAAATTCTATGAATAAAAATACTACTTTTTTATTCACAAAGGACCAGTCGTATAATTTTGTTATAGTTTCATGTCTTTCTCTAATGAAGCGTTCTATCTCAGGTGTTTTCAATATTGTTGTTAGTAGCTCTTTTTCTTTTTCTGTTAGATTCAATTTTTGACTGAAATACTCTATCACAAATTCTATTTTAATCATCAATGGATGTTCTTTATCAAATTCAGATTTTATCCAATCCAAATGGGATTTCTCTATTTTCTTAAGATAGGTATATATTGTTTGTCTTGTAATTCCGCTAACTTTTTCTACTTCAGTTATGCTTATGGGCTTTTCAAAAAAATACGTAGCAAATCTACCAAATTTGCTACTCTCTGCCATTTTCACGATAGTTGAAATTTTTGATATGTTCGTCATAAACATCAATTTAACATGTGTCTAAATTTACGTGTATTTTTTACATATGTGTAAAGTTACTTTACATCTTTACATATATTTACATATAAAAATATTTAAAGGTAGGTCATAGTATGACAAGAAGCAAAACAACAATAGCTGTAACAAAAGAAATTTTAGAAGAACTTCAAAAAAGGAAGAAAACTTCTGGGATTTCTATATTGAGGCAGGTAGAATTTCTTGTAAAAGAGTCTGATGTCGATGGAAATGACTGATTTACAAAGAGAAATTGAATGTGCTATAGAAGAGTGGAAAAGGTCTGGAAAATTGCCAAATGGTGAGTTGTGGCAACCTCCAAACTATGGTGAGATAAATGATGAATCAAGCTGATCCTTTTAGTAATAGGTTTAGATGTGAAGTTTCTGAGTTTACGACTGCTTTGGGTAGTAAATTCTTTTTAGAGAAACATGTTTCAAGAAAATTGCTGACATTCTTGCAAAAAGAAGGTGTCATTAATGTATGCTGGTCTTCTCCAAGAGGGGCTTATTTTACTGTTAAGAGGTTTGATGATGCCTGACATCCCAGATCAATTAAGAGATCCAGATTTTAGGTTCATAAAATTGAAACCTAATAGCAAAGAGCCTTTTGGAATTAATTGGAAAGAAAAAACCCTAACACTTGATCAAATAAATGGTCATGATGGAAATATAGGAATAGTTTGTGGTTATGGAAAATTAGTTATTGTTGATGTTGACAAACCAGAGCTATGTTCATTCATGGGATATTTACCAGCAACATTTGTGGTAAAAACTGGTCGTGGATTTCAGTATTACTTTTATGCAGATAATAATGGGACAAAAGCGTATTATGTTTTGAAAGATGATGCTGAAAAATATGGTGAACTTAGGATTCAAAATTGCTACTGCGTTACTGTTGGATCAACACATCCAAATGGGAAAGTATATGATGTGTTTGAAAATAATCCAATCGCTACAACTACAATGGAAGAGATAAAGAAAGTCCTTTCTAAATATATTAAAGAAGATTCTGAAAAGAAAGAAGATGTGGTTGCTTCAATTGATGAAAGTAAATATATCAAAGACTTTCATGAACTTCTTAAGAAAGATTTGAAGCTAAAAGATTTGTTTGATGGTAATTGGAATAATTATTCATCTAGATCTGAAGCAGAGGTTGCTCTGTTGTGCAAACTTATATATTACAAATTCTCCAAAGAAGTTATTTGGAATATAATGAATATGTGTTCTATTGGAAAATGGCAACAATCTCCTGAGGCATATAGAGAAACTACTTACAAAAGTGCTCTAAAATTTGTTGAGGGAAAGACTAAAGAGCTAAAAGATCTGGCTAATCTGGATAAATTTGACCAGAAAATGATGGATGAGTTGGAAAAATATAATAATTCTAATTCAAAAAGTTTAGAGTTTAGACTGTTTGAAAAAATACCAAAACCAGAACCTCCTGAATGGCTGATTGTTAATCTGGTACCGTCAAAAGGGTTAACGATACTGGCTGGTTCTGCGGGATGTGGTAAAAGTCTTTTCACACAATCACTTATACAAAGCATTTGTAATGATGCTGAGCACTTATTAGGCAAATTTATAATTAATTCAAAGGGAAAACCTGTAATAGTAATAGATCAAGAGAACGATTTCTCAACAATTTATGAGAGATTAACTAATTTAGGAGGCGTTAAAGAAGAAAGATTGTTTTATTGTCTGAAAGATTTTGACTTGAAAAATGAAACAAACCAACAACAACTTAAAGAATTTGTTGAGCGATTAAAACCATGTTTAATTGTGCTTGACACCTTTCGAAGAAGTCATAATGAGAATGAAAATGATAGCCGAGCCATGAATGAAATTTATAATACGGCATTAAAACCACTAGAAGAAAGTGCAGCAATCATATTGATCCATCATAAAAATAAGTCGCAGAATGGAAATTCCAGTGGATCAGAGATAGATGGATTACGAGGATCTACGGACATTGTAGGATGTGCTACTTCTGTGTTTTCTATGACTAAAAGAAAAAGTGGAGATATTGAGTTCAAATGTCTAAAAATGAGACCTGCAAAAGAACCAGAGACCTTCTTTATTAAAATTCGGTACGAAGACAGTAGGTTATCTTTGTTATATCATGAAGCTGACTTGGAATTAATAACTGCCAGGGATGATTGTGTAAAAGATTTGAATAGCTGGTTGATAACACGACCTATTACTGAAATGATAAAAACCAGTTTTATACAAGAAGCCATGCAGGACAAGAATCATAAAAAAAGAACAATTACCGAAGGCATAGCTTACAACGTAGAAAATGGTATACTGGTTAAACAAAGACAAGGATACTACAAACATACGTTAACCAAAGAGTTGAGGAATTTATTATAATTTGAACATCAAAATAAAATCACATAATAAACCAAAGAGTTGAGTTTGAGCAGAACGTATCCTCTAGATACGTTCTGCTCAAGTTGCTCAAAAGCTCTTTTGGTTTATCAATTAATGAAGTTTGCCCAATTTGAGCAAATGCTTAAAGTACGTAAGTTGCGTAAAGTTCGAAAGATATAGCAGTAATAGATCAAGAGGTAATTATATGAAAAGAATAGAAGCATCTGAAGAACAAAAGCAGACGATAGGAAAGCTCATACGAGAAGCCAGATATTTTCAGCAAGTGGTAGAACCCAACAAAGAGCTATGGACATGTAGCTATGTAGATGAATGGTATACAAAGCTCAATGAAATAGCAGGTATTCTTGAAGATCTTGATGTTGTTGAAAGGGAGATAAATCAATTGTTTTATGTTCAAGATATTGATGGATGTCCAAAAGCTATCATGGTAATGATACTTCATAACTTAACAGAAGTCTTTCTGAGCAAATACAAATTGGTGGGTTGGTAACATGAATGATGTAACAAATGGTTTTAGGGAATGCATAAATATCCATCGCCTGTATTTTATATATACATATACTGTACGCTCTTCTTCGCATGTTTTCTATCTTATCCCTAAAACAACTCTTTTAGGACGACATATTTGGTGATGATAATGGTTTTTGAATTTGATTGGCGAGGGTTCAGAGAGTACCTGACAAACAAACAGCGGTATAGCGAAGGATCTATAGATGTTTATAACAATCAGGCTTGGCTGTTTAGTCAGGTATATGATTCAACAATGTCTGAGGAAGAATTACACAAACTAATAAATGATTTTTGTATAACCAGAACAAACAAGAAGGGGGAGACCAATAGATTCAAATCAACTGCAATGTTTGGTATACGGCACTTCTTTATGTTCATAGGTCGTGAAGATCTTTGGAAGAACTATTACGACAAATCAGGCCAAGCCATTGCTTCAAAGGAAAGGCCAAGAAGAATTATAAACAAAGTATTGCTTCCTGAAGAGATTATTGAAATGAAACATAACCTACCTAATCCTTATGATGTTATTATAGGGATCCAGTTTGAGACGGCCTTAAGGATTTCTGAAATTTGCAACATAACACCAAGAGACGTATCTATAGTAGATACAGATCCAAACAATGTTTTTCTTAGGCTTTCGATTATACAGAAAGGAGGACGTCAAAGAATTGTACCTATATTTGATAAAGAGATAGTAGATGGAGTTATAGAATTATGCAGCAAAAACAGGACTTTGAATACGCAAATATTCTGGGATTTAAATAGAATGATTAGCCAGAAAGAAGTCAATAGAGAGTACAAAGTTGTAGCGATCAAACTCTTTGGTGAAGAAAGAGGTAAACTAATAACAAGCCATTGGGTCAGGCATAGCCGAGCTGTTCAGATCTATCAAGAAACATCTGATGTCTTCAAGACCCAACTAGTTTTAGGTCATCGAAGATTAAACACCACAGCAGTTTATCTAAAAAGTACTGGGTTGCTTGAGGAAGAAGTCCTGAAGAAACATAGGATCAAGTGGTGAGAAAAGATATTAGATGTATTTGAGAGAGTTGCTATTTACATGTTTAATTTAGTTGAAGAAGCCAAAAAAGACTTTTTCTTTTTTTCTCCATTTATTATATCTATATATATAAACTGGGTTTCAGACTACTTTTTTGAACAATAAGGGCTGTTTGCGACAATAGAGCTTTATTGTCACAATATTATTAACATTGGCTATTTGTTGTGAAAAGAAAACATAGCTGATAAAATAAGTACTCATGGAAGCTATTAGAATCTTCGAACCAAATATATCAAAGGTTATGATATGAATTTTAAACTATCCCCATCAAAGTTGAATACTTTTCAAGCATGTCCTAGGTGCTTTTGGATATCAGTACATAAGAAATCAGCTCCTAGCATACCTATGGTTCTACACAACATGATGGATTATATTGAAAAGAACTATTATGACAAGCATAGACATGAGGGACTTCCACCTTTACTAAAAGGAAAGATTCCTGGAAAGCTTGTGGATAAAGAGCTTGCAGAAAGAATACGCAAATACTTGATATGGACTGACGAAGAAACAGGATCTCTGTTAAGAGGAAAGATGGACGATTGTTTTATTGATTCAGATGGATGTCTTTCAGTTATGGATAACAAAACACTGAGTGGAGAATTTAAGGAGATCAGAGATAGCTATAAGCTACAATTGGAATGTTATGCTTTCCTACTAGAGAAGAACGGACATAAAGTAGGCAAGACTGGATATTTGATATATTTTGTTCCTGACAAAACAGGAGATCCTGAGAAAGGGGTAAAGTTTAATACAGAGGTAAAAGAGTTGAAACTTGATATATCTAGAGTTCCAGAAATCTTCAAACAGGCTGTCAAAACAGCAAGCTTAAAATCTCCTCCAAAACATCATGAAGAATGTCAGACATGTCTGTGGGTGAGGGATGTTGGGGAGATTGACTAGAAAGCTGATTCTAAAGGTTTTAATTATTACAGAAAGTATTATTGATAAGGTAGATAAGAATGGCAAGCGATACAACATTTATTACAAATAAAGGCACGGATACTTTAGAAAATCATTTTAAAATACTTATGAAGAATACTAAATTCTTTGATTGTTTAGTTGGGTATTTTTATGCAAGCGGATTCTTTAGGATTTATAAAGAATTAGAAGATGTTGAAAAAATAAGGATTCTAATTGGAATAAGAACTGATAGGGAAGCTTTTGATATGCTTAGTTCTGCTAGAAATAACCAAATTATAAAATTGAAAGATTCTGTTTCAGAAATTAAAAAAGAATTAGAAAATCAAATAGTCAATGAATATGAGAATTCAAAAGATACAGTTGATATTGAAGAAGGAACAAAGAAATTCATTGATTGGATTAAAACTGGAAAACTAGAAATTCGTGCATCTCCTCATCAAGATATACATGCAAAGATATATATTTTTACTTCAAAAGGTGGTGGATTCGGAGATGAAGGACGTGTCATTATGGGATCGAGTAATTTAACTGATTCTGGATTAAATAGAAAAAATGAACTCAATAAAGTTGAGAAGAGAAAAGAAGATTATGACTGGGCATTAAACTATTTTAATGAATTATGGGAAACTTCTGTTGAAGTTTCTGATAAATATATTCAAACAATTAATACAAGAACTTGGATGAATGATGAAATTTCTCCATATTACTTATTTCTCAAATTTATTTACGAATACCTAAAAGAAAGAATTGATGAAGATCTTGAACAACTGGGTGAAGATGGATTCAAGCCTAAGAATTTTATGGATTTAAGATACCAAAAAGATGCTGTTAAAGATGCAAAAAATAAGCTGCTTGAATATGGAGGAGTGTTTCTTTCTGACGTTGTAGGTCTTGGAAAGACTTATATTGCTACCGTACTAGCTAGAGAATTAGAGTTCATGGATGGAGCTAATGCAGGAACTCTTGTTATAGCACCACCTGTTCTACTTGATGAAAATAACCCAGGATCTTGGAATAACGCATTTAATGATTTTGGTATTAGAAGAAGGCGATTCTGTTCTAGAGGAATGCTGGATAAATTGACAAAGGAAGATATAGAAAAATACAAAACTGTTATAATTGATGAAGCACATGGCTTTAGAAATGAATCTACTGAACGCTACGAGGATCTATTTAGAATCTGTAAAGGAAAGAGAGTTATTTTGGTTTCAGCAACACCTCTAAACAATACTCCTATAGATCTACTCTCACAGATAAAACTTTTTCAGAACTCCAGAAAATCTACTTTGCCAAATCCAGAAGTTAGGGATTTAGAAGCTTTTTTTAAAAAACTACAAGCAAGGTTAAAAGGATTGGACAGACTAGAACATAAAGAGAAATATTTAGAAATCGTCAAGGATAATGCAAATCAAATAAGAGAAAAAGTTTTGAAATATCTTATGGTGAGAAGAACAAGAAGTAGTATTGAAAAATACTATAAAGATGATCTAAAACAACAAAATCTAAAGTTTCCAGAAGTAGCTGATCCAGAACCTATTATATATATTTTTGACAAGGAGTTGGATAGAATATTTAATAAAACACTAGACTTAGTTATTAAGAAATTTTCATATGCAAGATATACCCCTCTTCTATATCTTAAAAATCAAGAACAGTTATCAAATTTAGAAAAAGGTTCTCAAAGAAACATGAGCGCTTTTATGAAAGGAACTTTACTCAAGAGACTAGAAAGCAGCTTTTTTGCATTCAAAAAAACAATAGACAGATTTATTTACTCATATGAAAGATTTATTGAAGCTTACAATAAAGGAAAAGTATATTTTAGCAAAAAGCATATACATAAGATCTTGGAGCATTTAGATTCTGAAGATTACGATTCTATTCAAGAGTTGATCGATAATGAAAAAGCTAAAGAATATAATTCAGAAGATTTTATGAAAGCTTTTATAGAAGATCTGAAAAATGACCTAAAAACATTAAGAGAAATACAGATTATGTGGAAAGATATTGACTATGATCCTAAATTAGATGAATTTAAAAGAAAATTAGCAAATGACTCTATTCTAAAAAATAATAAAATTGTTGTTTTCACAGAATCTATGGAAACAGCTGAATATCTGGAAGAAAAGCTGAATCTACTACCTTCTTTAAAAAATACAGTAAAAGCTTTCTCTAGTCATTCAGATGATGCTCTAAGAAAGGAAATTATTGAAAATTTTGATTTAAGAAAAGGGAAAAAAGATACCATATCCATACTAGTTACAACAGATATATTATCTGAAGGTATTAATTTACATAAATCAAACGTAGTAATAAATTATGACATACCTTGGAATCCGACTAAAATGATGCAAAGAGTTGGAAGAATCAATAGAGTAGATTCTAAACATGATAAAATTTATACATATAATTTCTTTCCTGCAGGACCTATTAACGATCCATTAAAATTAAAAGAAGCTGCAGAATATAAAATAAATGCTTTTATAGAGATGTTAGGCAATGACGCAAAAATTCTGACAGACGAAGAAATAAAGTCTCATGATTTATTTGTTAAACTAAATTCAAAGAAAATTTTAATAGGAGATGAGAACGAATATGAGGATTTAGAATTAAAATATCTAATACTCTTAAGAGAAATTAGAGATAAAGATCTAGAACTGTACAATAAAATAAAAAGATTGCCCAAAAAATCAAGAACTTCAAGGAAGTTTTCTGGTAAAGACGTATCTGTTATCACATTCTTCAAAAAAGGGAACTTAAGAAAAATATATATTACAGATAAAAAACTTGTTCCAGAAGAACTAGATTTAGCAAGAGCGGTAAAAACATTTGAATGTGAGGAGAATGTTAAATCAGAGAACCTTGATAAGGAGTTTTATAATTATCTTGAAAAGAATAAGGAAGCTTTTGATGCTGTGTTTGATGTAGAAGATACGGGATTTAGCGGCAAAGGAAGAAGCAATGATTTTATATTGGTTAAAAAAGTCAAGGCAATATGGAGAAATTCAGAATTTACTGATGAGGATAAAGACTATCTTCAAGATATAGTACAATTATTAATTGATGGTGGAATGGCTAAACCAACTGTTAAAAAAACTTTGACTGATATTAAGAAGGAAACAAACCATGTTAAAATATTGGCTAGGATAAAGTTAAATGTACCAGAGGAATATTTCAAGAAAAATCCTGTCAATTCAGCAGATATATCTGGTCCAAAGGAAGTTATATTATCAGAGTACTTGGTTGGTGAAAAATAGCATGAAAGAATATGAAGCAAAGAGACTGTTAGAGATAACATTTAGTCAGGAATTTGATCCAGAGAGATTTATCGATTTTCTAAAAGAATTATTTAATCAGATTGAAATAAACCCTTCTAACAAATCTGTCTATATTGCACAAGAGTACAAAGATTATATAGAAACTATTATAAAACTAGGAGAATATGAAGATGCAAAAAAGAATGTTATAGAAATACTAGCAATTAAATTAAGAAATCTTTTTTCTATTGATAGAGCACGGACAATGCAAAGAAATTTCATAGCTAATTGGTTAGGAAAATCTGATAAGAGTGCTGCATTAGTAGCATTTTATGGAGATAATGAAAATTGGCGTTTCTCATTTGTTAAAATGGAGTACCAATTAACTCAAGAAGGTGATGTTAAAAAGGATCTTACCCCAGCAAAAAGATACTCATTTCTAATAGGTAAAAATGAACCTAATCATACATGCAAAAGTAGATTCTTAAAACTACTAATGGAAGAAAAAATTAATCCATCACTAGATGAATTAGAAGAAGCATTCAGTATTGATAATGTAACGAAGGAATTCTTTCTACAATATAAAGAAAGGTTTTTAGAATTAAAAGAATCTCTCGAAAAGATTGTTAATAAAGATTCTATAATCAAAAAAGAATTTGATAGTAAAGGTATATCCACTACTGACTTTTCAAAAAAGCTATTAGGTCAGATAGTTTTTATCTATTTTTTACAGAAGAAAGGCTGGTTAGGTGTAGAAAAAGATGAAAAAGGATCTTTCAAGCAATGGGGTAATGGACCAAAAGACTTTATAAAAAAGTTATTTAATAAAGAAATTGTTGACTACAAAAACTTTTTCAATGATATTCTAGAACCGTTATTTTATGATGCATTAGCAAATCCGAGGGATGGAGATGATGGTTATTACAAATTATTTGATTGTAAAATACCATTTTTGAACGGAGGGTTGTTCGAACCTATAAATGATTATGATTGGTCTAGAACAGGCATAAATATAGAAAATGAAATATTTCAGAATATTCTAAGAACATTTGATAGATTTAACTTTACTGTAAAGGAAGACGAATCTCTTGAAAAAGAAGTTGCAGTAGACCCAGAAATGCTTGGAAAAGTCTTTGAAAATTTACTAGAAGTTAAGGATAGAAAATCTAAAGGAGCATTCTATACACCACGAGAAATAGTTTATTACATGTGTCAGCAAAGTCTTATCAATTACCTTGAAACAAATACACAGATAGACAGAAAAGATATAGAGAAATTTATAGAAAAAGGAGACCTCATTTTAGCACAGATAATAAGAGAAGAAGAACAAATAAAGAAATCTGGAAGAGCTGTAATTGATGAGAAGTATGTAGTACCAAAATCAATAAGAGATAACTATTTGCAAATAGATAACTTTCTAAAAGAAATAAAAATAGTTGATCCAGCTGTAGGATCTGGTGCGTTTCTTGTTGGAATTATGAATGAAATAGTAAAAGCACGCTCAATACTCACTGTTTTCTTTAAAGAGACTGAACAAAAAAATAGAGTAATATATAATCTAAAGAGAGATGTAATAGAAAACTGTCTATATGGAGTTGATATAGAACCTTCAGCAACAGAAATCACAAAATTGAGATTCTGGCTTTCATTGATTGTTGACGAACTTGATATGAAAAATATTAAGCCTTTACCAAACTTAGATCATAAGATCATGTGTGGTAACAGCCTTCTTGAAGAATTTGAAGGTATTAAGCTTTTTGATGAAAGATTGCTTGGAGAAATTAACAAGTATAACAATATATCTGAAACCAAGAAAATAGGTAATGAAATTGATAGATTAAGTAAAGAAAGGGGAGAGATTATAAAAGGGACATATAAAGGTGAAAAAACATTAAAGAATTTGGATGATGAAATAAACAAACTGAAAAAGAAAAAAGATATTTTAACAAATACTAACGGAACAAGTAAAACAATAAGTTTAAATGAAGTTCTTCAAAGAAGAATAAAAGAATCTGAAAAAAGATTGATCAATTTAAAAGTTCTACAAAAGAAATTTTTTAGTGAACAAAATAGAAAAGAGAAGAGAAGACTAAGGGAAGAAATAGATGAAATAGAATGGAAACTTATAGAAGAAACCTTAAAAGAACAGGGACATGATGATGCAATTAAGAAACTAAGCCAATATAAGAAGAATAAAGTAAAACCGTTCTTTTTGTGGAAACTTTACTTCTCAGAAGTTTTCCAGCGTAAGAATCCTGGATTTGATGTTGTTATAGGAAATCCTCCTTGGGAGAAATTTAAACCTTTAGATCCTGAATTTTTCACTAATTATTGTGAATATTATAGGGAATTATCTAAATCAGAACAAAAATCAACAAGAGAAAAATTACTAAAAAATTCTTTAATAAAAACTAGTTATATAAGCTACATTAAAAAATACAGAAATGAGACTAACTCTTTTAAGAAATACTATAAGCTACAAGGAACTGGAGATTTAAATTTATATAAATTATTTTTGGAAAAAGCTTATCAAATATCTTCTAATATCGTTGCTTTTTTAATTCCAGGCCAAATTACTATTGATAATGGTTCTATTGAATTTAGAAAGACTTTTTTAAAAGATAGAAGTTTATGGAGAATTATAGGTCTAATTAATAGAAAAGGTCTTTTTGAAAATGTTCATTTAGAACAAAGATTCGTTTTACTTTTTCTAGATAAAAAGTCACGACATGATATGGTAGAGACTTACGGATGGTCATACTATTTCAAAGATTTTAAAAATACACAACTTCTAAAACTTAGCACAGAGTTCTTTAATGATTTTGATGAGAATAAAACATATTACTTAGATATAAATAAATTAAACTATGATATTTTTGATAAAATTAAAAGATCTCCAATTTCTTCCAGATTAAAAAAAATGGGATATCATATATGGAGAGAATATGATGTTACATTAGATTCAAAATATTTTAATGATAAGAAAGGACTATATAAACTTTTTTCTGGGCAAGCTATAAATCATTTTGATTGTATGTCAAAAACATGGATAGAAAATCATGGGAGAAGTTCAAGATGGAAAAAGGTTGAATTTCCTAAAATAAAGAATTATAGAACAGAGTATTTTGTGAATACTATTCCAAAAAGGATCATTGAACATCATGATAAAAATAAAAGCAATTTCAGAATTGTAACTCAAACAGTAACAGGAGCTGTTACAAACGCTCGTACTGTAAATGCAGCAATTTTACCTAAAAAATATTTAACAAATAACAGCCTTAATAATCTTTTCATAGGAAATTGTGACGAGGAGCTTTTTTATTATTTAGCAGTTTTGGATAGTTTTATTGTTGATTGGCAAATAAGGTCAAAAATTGCAACAAACCTTAATAAATTTATTTTAGATAGTATTTTAGTACCAAAATTTGAGAAAATAGATCAAGACATTAGAGAAAATATATGGAAAAATTCTATTCGTCTCTCTGCAGTTTCAGAAGATTTTAATGAGATAACGCAAAAATACTTCAAAAAAGATTACAATGAAATAGTGGTTTCTGATCATGAAAAAAGACAAGAATTAAAAAATGAAATTGATTATCTAGTAGCTAAAATTTGGGGGCTAAATAAAGAAGAGATTAAAAATATATTAAATTCGTTTCCATTAATTCAACCTTCTATTAAATCAGATATTCTTAGACGCTTCATAGAATAAAATAGACATAAGTGGTAATATGAGTAAAAAAGGTATCGGTTCAAAGGCTAGAAGTGAGAAACAGAGATTTAGAGTAGTTAAGGGTAGAATGGACAAATTTATGAACGAAAAACATGAATTTGAAAAATCTCCAGTATCCACAGACGAACATATATGCAAACACTGCAACTTCAAAGCCCGCTACCAATTCCTCAGATGTCCTGAGTGCAACAAGCTTCAAGAATAATACTATCACTTTCTAATCAAATCAACCACAATATCAGTAAGCCTTGCATCTCCAATTTTGAAGGCTTCTATGACAGCTGCGTTAGGATACTGGATGATTAAGCTGTCCATGAATATTATACTCATTTTGCCAGCATTTTTTATGCTCGAAAGAGTTTTTCTAGCCAGTTCATTTTTATTCTTCCCTTCCATACTAAACGGCATTATTGCCGCTATATCAGTTGTTTTGTCCTCATTCTTTGATACCTTACATATATGTTCAAGAATGTTCAGTGAAAGATGTTCTCCAAGATTTGCAATGCATATTACATTATTAAAATCCTTTACCATATCTTCTATGAGATTTGTGTAGTTTTCTGCATATCTGTTTTCTGACTTGTCACCCACAAATGTAATCTGGTTATTTCCTACATAAACATCTGCAGGCTCAAGAACATTATTTTTTATATTTAATCCTATTACTCCTATGTCATCGTCTGATAATACAATAAACTCTGCATCACTTTCCATCTTTTTTAGAATCTTTATTACACTTATTCCAGTATTTCCAAGTCCTATAACAAGTGTTTTGTGCATGATTACTCCTTAGTCTTATGATTTTATTTAGTTCTAAACTTACCCAACGCTTTAGCAATCTCTACATACAATCCTTTCATCTTTGACTTAGGAATTGTGTATGGATATACAAAATCTATTGTTTGCTTGCCGTTTTTGCCATATATAATAAGATGAGCTCTTGGCTGTTTCTTTAGTTGTTTTTCAGAACTAGAAAAATACTGACCTGCTCTCTTTCCTTTTTCTATACAATCTCCACAGATTATCCAAGCTATCTTCTTTTTCTTGTCATATTCGGCAGCTAATTTCTTCTTGCTTTCTATCTCTTTAGCATAATCAGCTTCTACTTCTTCCTGATGCTTTTTGCATGCAATACATTTGTAGTTCCATTTTCTAATCATAATTTGATCCTCAATAGTGTTATTATTAATTGTAATCAATAAAAACCAAATAAAAATATTTGGCACTGTTTCTTTTCAAATGATTTGTCAATATATGCACTCCACATAATTTTTGCTTCTCTATCGCAGTTAGTTGTTATTGATTCAACTGTTTCTTTAACGTCTTTTATCTCCATGCTCTTAGTTGCTGATATGCTTACTATTATTCCTTTATATTTCTTGAGATCTTTTGATTGTTTTATGACTAAATTCAAAGCTTTCTTAATATTGCTCGCATTTGCTGAATGAACGTCCATGGCAGAAGTGTCTTTTGAAACGTCTAAAAAGTCTTTCATTTCCAGACTTACTATTTGTTGATCTCCTATTGTCTTGTTTTTCATATACATGTCCATATTAGTCACCTTACATAATCCCAGCCATATCATAGGCTCTTTTCTTGTAGCGTTTTGCTATATCAATGGCAACTTCCACAACTTTATCCAGATTTTCAGGACTTGTTATTTCAATGCTAGCTCCTTCACCTAGATTTAGTTTTATTGTATTTGTAGGAGCAGAAGAACTTATCATAACAGAATGTGTTTCTGTTTTCTCTTTTGGTTTTATCATTTCCTCTTGTTGCAATTGCATCATGTAAATCACCTTTTTCTTCTTGGCTCTTCTTTGAACATCAAAGCAAGTATCATTCCGAATATTATGGAAAATACTAATCCTATTACCATTATCAATGTTGTAGCGTTTGCAGATCCTAGAACTAACGGAAATAGAGCCATTGGTATTGCTGCAAGAGCTATCAAAATCTTCTTGTTTGCTCTCTTAGATGAGAACAATATATAGGATGTCATGATTGTTCCTATGTTTGTGAAGATGAGTGCAACTATTCTCCAGTCTGTTAAAAGTGTTAACCAATCGATCATAATAACCACGTCTTGTCAGTTGGTTTCCCACTATACTTAAGGATTAGGATTTGACAACAGTGAAGTTGAGAAATAGGTTATGGAAACTATGTGTTGTCCCACGGTTTATATAGAAAGTACCGTAATAGTCTTAGATACCAGCAAGTTTATCATGAAATCCTTTTTCAGCAACAAATGTAGATATGTTTATTATTTTATCGTTGTTATCAGTCAATGTTAATACTGGTCTTACACCGCAATTCTTCTTATTTTCTTCAAATTGTCTTTCTTCATCAAAAAAATATCTTCTGTAATCAGGAACTTCAACTCTGAACTCTAAATGTATTTTTTTAGATTCATTTATGTCAAATCTTGTTGGTGAAAAGATCCTTGGTTGTAGAAAGGTGGTTACATAGTCTTTTAATTTTCCCTCATATAGAGGAACATGTGCATTAATTCTCTTTATAGTTCTTGGGCTATCACTGTTATTTGTAACTGTTACTGGAATGAGTATTCTAAGAGATTGTCTATCTCCTTTTTCAAAACATAACTCAGATTCTTCTTGTTCTACAACCCATCTAGATCTTTTTTTCCATATAATATATGTGGATAGAAAAGCACCCCAACCACCTAACATTAATGTGGGTAAATTAGATACTATATATGAAATAATTTCTTCAATCACAATATTGCCTTTTTAACAGTATATTAGAAACTGAATTTTTCTGATTTTCTATTATTTTTATCGATATCTACGAACATATCATATCTCTCTTTACCTCTATTCTTGACCCAATCAAATATATCGTTTGTAGTGGTTCTTATATTGTCTAATTTTAAATCGTCAAAAAAGAATACTTTTATATCATTAGAATGTATTGGAAAGTCTAATGTCATCCAAGAAGACTGCTTGCAGTCTTTCTTACATACTATAGCTGTCATTACACCAACATTCCTGCAGTATTCTAATTCAACAATTTGTCCTGCTGGACACATATTTTCAATTACCACAAAATGTGCTCCAGAAAATAAAGAATGTGCTTTTTGTCTTGGAGTTTCAAATTTAAGAGTATCCTCAACCTTTATTGATTGTAATGTAACAGGTTTTAATTGTTCACCATCTATTTCTATATCTTGTAAAGCCATTAAAAATAATTTCATTATTTTATTAGTTTCATCATCAATATGTTTGCCTAGAACTATAACAATGTGTTTCTTTTTTAGATGATCTTCTTCCATAGATTTTGTATTTTTTATAAATTTTTCTTCGTAGTTTTCTGACATTTTAACCAACAAGAGAGCCAGCTGATTTATTCAAATCGTGTAAATAAGAATCTTTTCTTAAAATCTTCTCCATTTCTGGCAATGCTTTATAAGCTGCAGTTATTATTTCTCTACCTTCTTTTGTTATAACATATTCTGGTGAGTTTCTTCTAATTAATTTTAATTCTATTAATTTATTTAAGATGGTTTGGATAGCGTCTTTAGGTATTTTTGTCTTATTTACCAATTCATCTGTTGATATAGGTTCCGTTAATCCATTTATAACTTCAAGGACTGCTATATGATAACCTCTAATACCTTCAAAATCATCTTCTAGAGATCTAGCTATTATTGAAGATGTCAAATCATTAAATCTAGTTTCAATCATAATAATCAACTGCTTTAATATTACTTCTTTTCTACAACTGATATATATACATCTAGGTGGGAAAATTATCTACTTAGCGGTAATTTAATACACTAAATGGATAGTTCACCTTTAGCTATCTTGTCTTCTATGATCTTTTTGACTATATCGCTTAGAAGATCTTTGTCTTTTGATATTGTTTCTTCATTTTGCTTTCTTTCTGTATATGCCTTGCTGTCTATTGCATGACCACATCTAGAGCAGAATATGTCGTTTATTTTCATGGATATATGACATCTGTTGCAAGATTTTAGCTTTGTTGCATCGTCTTTTGCTTCTTGTTTTATCAATCCATATATTTGCCTATAAGCATTGTCCTTATGTTCTTTGTTTAGAGCTAGATAACATTGTCTCAAGGCTTCGCTACCTTTTGTCCAAGATCCACGTAATTCAATATACTCGATAGGAACTCCTCTAACATAATCATGTGTTGCCTTGGATTTCCTGAACATATGTAGGTGGTTTCTATTTCCTATTCTAATAGAATGTCTTTTGCATGAATTTTTTAGAAGTTTTTGTGCAAGAGCATAACTCATTGGAGTTATTATTCCTCCTTTCTTCATAGTTGGCCATAAAGGTGCATCAGGATTTGTTGGATCTGGATGTAGTCTCATCCAAGTATTGAAGTTGCTTATAGATTCAAATAAAGGTTCTCTGTGTGGTTTTACTTTTTTCTTTACCTTTGCAGGCTCAATAAGAATTTCTACACTGTTATCCTCATATATAATGTGTTTTATTTGTCTATCAAGAAGCTCTGATACTCTGCACTGCAAATCATATAGACAACTAAAGAAGGCTTTATTTCGTAATGTAGTCATTCCATTTATTATTGATTCTATTTCTTCCTTTGTATATATCTCTGGTTCTTTGTCATTGTCTTTATCTCCAAGACTCATTCCAGCTATTTGATGTGGTGCTTGTCCTCTATATTCATCAAAATACATCCATCTCCAGAATTTGCTTATAGCTTTTCTAAACTCTCTAAGACTGCTAGGACTATATGAGTTTCCTTTCAATGTCTTTAGATTTTGTATCTTTGCTAGCAGTTCGTTTATATCTTCTCTATCCATTTCTTTGAATCCTTTGTTTACTAGTCTGGCTATGTAACGAAGAGTGTAGAGATATTTTATAGTTCTAGCTCCATTGACTTTTGGATCTATTTCACAGTAGTTGATAAATTTTCTGATAAGATCCTTGTTTTCATCAAGAATATTTTCTTTTTCAAAGAGATCCTTTTGTACCTCTTTTTGTCTTTCATAGTGATGGACGTCTATCTTTTTTGCATATTGAACTTGATTCATGTTCATGTTACCTACCTCGGCTTTTTTATAGTAGGTAGGGAAGTGAACCTTTGTTCTGTCCGTCCTCCGGGGGCTTCATGTCTGAATCCAGTAAGCCCACATTATAATATAACATATTATATTAAACTTATTCATAAAGAATATATTTATGAATCATATTAAGAAAATACCCAATGTTGAAGAGTGGGTCCATCAGTATCTAAATACTGAAGGCAATAATCAAGCACTTTCTAAAGGGTTAAAGAAGCAAAAAAGGTACTGGATAGGACCTATAAAAATTTCTTTATCAAAGTTGCATCGATGTTGTGGATATGAAAGTAATATGGAATACAAAGAAACATTAGCTATATGGAATAAGAAAATAAATAGTATGTCTCAAAAAATTAAAGATGGTTGGGATGTTCCTCCATTGATAGCAACATATAAAAAAGGTAAGTTGTCGATAAGAGACGGAAATCATAGATACGAAGCACTTAAAAAATGCAATAAACGATCATATTGGACAATTATTTGGTATGATAAAAAGATTGATATGGGTAAGGGATTGTGAACTGCTCAATTCCTGATTGATCTGAAACCCACTAATTAATACTTTTTCTTGCTTTTTTCCTGGTGTTTTGTAGTTTGAATTTATCTGAAGAATTTACAGGGTTTCCAATTTTTTAATAAAAGGTAGATCCGCCTCGCAAATATCATATTTTGTCATTTCATTAGGAGTTGCCCAAGCATGTAATTTGATATCTATATTTTTGATGTCACCAGAAATATATTTACAATAAAATCCTATAAGAATAACTTGCTTAGTTTTGTCGTATATGTGAGATGAACATTCAAATACATCTCCTACTTCTATCTTAATACCTAACTCCTCTAAAATTTCTCTCTTCAAACAAGATCTAGGTTCTTCATCAAAATCTAATTTTCCGCCAGGAAATTCCCAACGATAGCATTATGTCTGCAATCATCAGGTCTTTGTGTGATTAGAAATTTTTTATTTCTCTCTATGATTGCTGCCATAACTAAAATTGGATAACGCATAGTAGTTAAGATTCACTTATCTTATTAAAACCTTTTTGGTTGTGGTTGCTTTGCGTTCTTCTTTTTTAATTGTTCTTGTCTGATTGCTAGCTTTTCAGCTTCTTTGTTTAGAGTTAGGTAGTGTTGGTATCTTCGGGTGTTTAGGTCTCCACTTTCGAGGCTGGATTTGACTGCACAACCTGGCTCGGTTTTATGATTGCAGTTTGTGAACTTGCAGGATAGTGCAATATCCTCAATATCTTTGAACGTATCTGCTAGATCTTTGCCTTTAAACCATAACTGAATTTCTTTCATTCCAGGATTGTCTATTATTATTCCACCAGTTGGAAATATTATCATCTCGCGATAAGTTGTAATATGTCTTCCGCGACTATCTGATTCTCTTACAGCACCTACTTTTTGACGATCAATACCAAGAAGTTTATTGATAATAGTTGACTTGCCTGCACCTGAAGATCCAACAAGAGCTATTGTTTGGCTCTTTACTAAATATTGATTAAGTATGTTCAAGCCTTGGTTGAGTTCTGCACTCAATTCATGTATAGGAACATCTGGGGAAAGATTTCTTACTTCTTCTATTTTTTTATTGATATCAGTACAGAGATCAGATTTGTTTAGTATTATAACTGGGTTTGCTCCGCTCTCTGATACTAAAGTAAGATATCGTTCAATCCGCTCGATACTAAAATCATTATCAAGACCTACAACAATCCAAATAATATCTACATTTGCTACTATGACTTGTTCTTGTGTAATTTTTCCTATAACTTTTCTGGAGATTTTACTTTTTCTTGGAAGTACTGCTTGAATAAGTCCCACATCATTCTTAGGGTCTTTTTTTATCGCTACCCAGTCACCAACAGCTGGATATGACCCTTTTTCAGAGGCGTTGAACCTGAATTTTCCAGATACTTTGGCATTTATTTCACCTATCTCAGTGAATGCAATACAATTTTTCCTTTGAACTTGAGTTATACGACCTGGAATAAATTCTTGATTTTTATATTGACTAAAACTTTCTTTGAAGAATGAATTCCAACCAATTGTTTCAAGATCTATTTTATTTTGCGCTTTGTTTTCTTCTTTCATATAATGTATTTTATTGAAATACTATAAGAAACTAAGAAACATAAAATTTAATATATGTGAGATAGCAAGAATTCTTTATGAAGAGTCTTTTATTAGCTGTTTTAGTTGTTGGAATTGTTGTTGTAAGTGGATGTGTTGAACAAAATAATTTTTCTTATGAAAATAATCAATATCCTGTCAAGACCTCAGAAACTTCTGGGAAAAATTCTGTAGATAATAATACTTCAACAAATAGTAATTATCAGATGCCTTTAACTGATCTTCCAGTATGTTCTAGTATAACTGCTACAAATTGTAGGATGGTAGAAGGGGTAACAAAACCTGGGCGGAATTTTGGATCACAGCCACAGTGTGTTGGAAACGGGACAGTGAATTTGACAAAATCTCCTATGAATCCTCAAGATGTTGGTGTAATAGTTCCTATGGGAGCAATGGTCGGTGGTCATGTCACTCCTATTGATCATATGTATTTTCAGCCAATAATATTTTATTCACAGCCAGATACGTATAATGTTTATGCTGATGCTGACGGAGTTATTGAAGGTATTAACGTTGAGCCTTCAAATCCTGATAATAAATATACTAAAATAAGACTTGTAATATATCATACATGTGATTTCTATTCTATTTACAATTTACTAACAAGTCTATCACCAGAAATTTTAAATATTACTGGTATATTGGGCCCAGGACAATCTTACCAAAAGCCGATTCAAGTGAAGGCAGGTGATCTTCTTGGAAAGATTGGAGGACAGACTCTGGACTTAAGTGTTAATTATAATAAAACAATTCTTCCAGGGTTTTTAGTACCAGAGCACTATGAAGGTGAATCCTGGAAGATTCATACAGTAGATCCATTTGATTATTTTTCTGAGCCGTGGCGTTCACAGCTTATTGCGAAAGATTTGAGACAGGTGCCTCCAAGAGGTGGAAAAATAGATTACGACATTGACGGAAGATTGGTAGGAAATTGGTTTGTTGAAGGAAGTGGAGGATTTCCAACAAAATATGTTCCTAATGTTTGGGTGAACCATGCAAGCTTTGTTTATGATCACATAGATCCTACTCATGTAATTATCTCATTTGGAAACTTCAGTGGAGCACCAATACAATTCAGTGTTGAAAATAATTCTCCTGATCCAAAGGATGTTTCAGTTTCAATAGGAGTTGTAAAATACAAACTTGTTGATACAGAATATATTCTTTCAGATGGAAGTGTTTGGAATCGTTTTTCATATGCAAATGATATCCATGCTAGAAGTGGAAATACTATAAAAGGGATTGTACTTGTTCAAATGATTTCTAATAGAAAAATGAAGTTTGAGATATTTCCTCATAAAATTGATGCAGTTTTTGATGATAATGCAATAATTTATGAAAGATGATTTTTAATAAAAGCTTTGGAATAATATATTTATGAATATTACTAAATTTAGATCGGTTCTTATTATTGTTGTTATTTTGATTGTTGGAATTGTTGGTTCTTTAGAATTGGTTAGATTAGCTTCTCCTAGATGGATTGATGATGTATCTCCTGGAATTCAATGTGATCAATCGCTGCTAGAAAAGAGTGATGTGTTTTTTGTTATACCAAAATTTAATAACCAAAGCATTGCTGAGAATAAAACTTGGTGCAATTATATATTACAAATGAATAAGACTTTGGTTATGCATGGGATTTATCATACATATAATGAGTTATTCTATGAAAGAGATAATGCTTATTTTCAAGAAGGTATTGATGCATTTGAGCCATGTTTTGGATTTGTTCCTAAAGAGTTCAAGCCTTCTCATTTAGCTATATCTGATAAAAATCGTGCTTTGATAGGTAGTAAGATGAAGGTTGATGGTTATTTTGAAGACATTTTGCATAAGACATATCATTGCAATGATACTGGAATTATTCCTAATAACATAGTTGATTTGGTCTGATTGAATTTTGACCAATTGGTTTAAATAATTAGTTCTCAAAGAATGATGAATGAGCATAGTAATTGGAAGTGAAATTGTAACTGGAAATGGAAAAACTTCTGAATATGAAAAGCTTGTAAGAGATCTTGATAGACTTCCTGGATTTGCTGTAAGAGCTGATGTTTTGCTTCAGGAATATAGGTATATTAGATATCTAAACGGCACTAATGATCTTGTTGATTATGGAAGGAATCTTGGAAACTTGCTTATTAGTTTAGTATCTGAATTTGAAAATGTTTCTGCTTCTGAAGATGTTTTAAAACAAGTTAGAAATGCAGAATATTATGCTTGTGTATTTTCTACACCTTCTGAAATTGGCTTGAACAAAGGAAATATAATTGCTTATCTTGAATCTTTGAGCAAGGGATTAAGAGAGTTGAGTGGTGCTAGATATGTTCTTGGATCTACAGAGAACACAAGTGAAACTCATAAAAATGAAGAAAGACAACATCATCAAAGTAATCTTAGTGAAAAACAAATTAATGTGCTGCAAAAACTTTCAGAAGGATTGACTACAGCTGATATAGCGTCTGCATTTGGATCGTCTTCTGTAACTGGTGTAAAATATCAAATTGGTCAATTATATGAGAAACTTGGCACTGAAATAACAGATCTTACTAGAGATGCTTTAGTAGAGTGGTATAATAAACATAAACCTCTTTTGCCTGGAAAAAAATTACGAAAGACTAGCCATATGAAATGATTCATTATAGATTTTTAGGCTATTTAATTGTGATATCCAAAAGGTTAGTTATAGGTTAAGGGGATTTTGTGGATAATAGAGGAAAAATATTTTTGAATTCTGTTTGTTTTGTTCTTGGATTTAGCATTGTATTTTCTCTTGTCGGTATTCTTATACAAACTGTGCTTGTTGGAGCTGCTTATGCTACTCTTGAAATACTAAGAATGGTTGGAGGTGCTTTGATAATTGCCTTTGGAGTATTTATGATAGCTTCTCTTAAATATAATATACCATTTTTTATGACAGAACATAAAATAAAAGTAAAAAATTTTTCTAATGGTTATATCAGCTCTTTTGTATTTGGAGTTGCTTTTGCAATTGGATGGACACCTTGTGTAGGAGCTATATTAGGATCAATATATACACTTGCTGCAATATCGCCTGGAGCTGGATTTTTGCTTTTGCTTACATACTCATTAGGAATAGGAATACCATTTTTGATTGTAGGTGCATTTACTTCAAGTCTTAGTGGTTTTCTTAAAAAATCTCAAGGATTTTTAAAATACTTTAATATTATTGGAGGAATTATACTGATAGTATTGGGTATTTTGATATTTTTCAATTATATAGGAATAATAGCAACATTTTTTGTTGGTACAGATATAGGACTAACACTATCAGGTCAGCTTAGTTTTGGAATAGCATTTGTTGCAGGATTACTAACATTTCTTTCTCCGTGTATATTACCGCTAGTTCCTGCTTTTCTTTCATATATGGCTGGATCTAGTGCTAATGAGGTACGATCAAACAAGAAAGTGGAATGAAGAGCATTCCATTAACGTTGTAGATAAAGATGCTAAAATGATTACGGAAAGTAAAAATAGTGATTCTATGTCAAATAAATCTTTTTTGGATAAATGGAAACTGGAAATAGCTGTGTTTGGAATAATTTTAGTATCTATAATAGTGCTTACAGTTTTATTTCCTATAAATTTACAGACTGCTTCAAATGTTAAAAGCAACTTACCTAACATGGGCAAAGCTCCTGAGCTTTCTGGAATAAAAGGCTGGATAAATACAGAGCCATTCAATCTTTCTGACTTACATGGCAAGGTTGTACTAATTGATTTTTGGACATATAGCTGCATAAATTGCATAAGAACATTGCCTTATCAAAAAGACTGGTATGATAAATATCATGACAAAGGATTTGTTATTGTTGGTGTGCACACGCCGGAGTTTGAGTTTGAGAAAGATTATGGTAATGTGAAAATGGCTGTTGAAAAATATGGAATAAAATATCCAGTTGTTCTAGACAACGAATACGGCACATGGCTTGCTTTTAAAAATAATTATTGGCCTAGAGAATATCTTATTGATGCTAATGGAGTAATAAGACATGATCATATTGGAGAAGGTGGATATGATGAGACTGAGAAGGCAATACAAGATTTGTTGAAGGAAAATAATGCTGATATTCATGTTAATATGAGTAATATAACTTCTGATACTATTTTTTCTCTAATAGGTACACCGGAATTATATCTTGGATATGAAAGAGGGCGTTTAGGAAATTCTGAAGGATATTATCCGCAGAATGTTGTTGATTATAAAACTGCTAAAACTGATAATATCAATATTGTATATCTTTCAGGAAAATGGCTTAACCAACAGGATAAACTTGTGGCTTCTGGAAATTCAAAAGTATTTTTATTATATAAGGCAAAAGACGTTAATATTGTAGCTGGTGGAAAGTCTACTATACGTATATTGCTTGATAATTCTTCTCTTACTAGAGAATTTTATGGAAATGATGGTAATGAGACTGTTAATATAAATGAGCAAAGACTGTATAACGTAGTTTCTGCTCCTGATTATTCTATACATTTATTAGAAATTGATGCTAGTGAAGGATTTGAATTGTACACGTTTACGTTTGGATAGAATATTTCCGCTCTCACACGACTCGCTACGTTTTTGCTCAGAGAAATAAAATTTCTCTGGCATGTAAAAGATCTCTGTTCTTTGAACATCAAACTTGCTCGTCTAGTTCGTTTGGATATACATTTACTTTTGGGTAGAATTGGTTTTTATAGATTATTGGGCTAAGTATTTTCATGATTAAGATAAAACCTGCTTCTGGATTTACAGGAGTGATAAAAGGAACTCAAAAAGAGATACTTGAGAAAGGAGAGCTTCATAGAGCTCTTCGAGAGATACGAGGAAATCTTATAGAATCTACTATAATGATTGAGCAAGAATTGAATATTCTTATTTCCAATATACTTTTTGGAGGAGAGAAGCATAGAACTGATGGACCACGTAAAGTAAAGGGAGAAATAATGTTCTTTGAGGATTTTATACTTAATTCTACTAACATAACATTTGGATCTAAAATAAAGCTTTTTAGAAGTTTGTGTAAAACATATTCTTTTTTTAAAGACAGAGACTTATCAAGCTTAGCCACAAATCTGAAAAAAGTTACTGAGTGGAGAGACAGATTTGCTCATGGAGATATATATTTTAAGGCTGATGACGATAAGCTCTCTGACCATCCTTATGTATTTTATTACCATGATGCAAAGCAGAGAGAACAAGTGTTAAATGAAGAGTTTTTTGTAGAAGTCATAAATCCACTTATTCAGAAAACATACGAGCAATTGGCTAAGTTAAGAAAAGATGTTAATGAAAGAATGTATAAGGAGAAGAGTGAGTTTTTGTTCTAACTGCTATATAGGTAATTTGTGCTTGCCTTGATTTGCAATCTGTTTTTGTCTCAGATGTTTTTCGTAAATATCTTTGCAGTCTTGCGAGCAGCATTTGTTCATATTTTCTTGACAGGATTTGCATTGTATCATTAGCTTGTCGCACAAACTATTCTTGCAATTTCTATACTGGTCATAATCTTTTTTACAAAAACTACATTTAGTTATTGTCTGTCCAGAGCCGCTGACATCTGATATAAGCCGTTTGTCAAAAACAAAAAGTTTGCCTTTCCATGCTATATTTGGAAGCTGTTTGCAGAAGTTTAGTACACCGCCTTCAAGCTGTGAAACGTCTTTGAAGCCTGTTTCTCTCATATATGCAGATGCTTTTTCACATCTGATGCCGCCAGTACAGTACATAAGTATTTTTTTGTCTTCATTTCCTTTTAGTTTTTCTACAAAATCTGGGAATTCTGTAAAGCTTTCTGTTTTAGGATTTACTGCATTTTCAAAATGTCCTACTTCATATTCGTAATTATTTCTAGCATCTATTAGCAGGATATCTTTGTTATTTTCTATTTCTTTTAGAAATTCTCTAGGACTAAGATGTACACCTGTATTTTTTATGTTAACTGGCTTTTCAAATCTAACTATTTCTTTTTTAACATGTGCGCTAAATCGTTTGAAAGGATGTTCTTTTGACAATTCTTCTTTAAACATCATTTCTGAAAATAATTTATGCGAATTCATAAATTCTATATATGCTTTGGTTTTCTCTTTGCTACCAGAGACAGATCCATTTATTCCTTCATTAGCTATTAGAATTCTGCCTTTGAGACCAAGTTCTTTACAAAACTCTTCTTGCTGTAGTTTTATTTCGTAAGGTTTTTCGATATCTACGAATTTGTAATATAATAAGATGCTTATGTCTGACATTAAAATATAGAATGAAAATAATAGTTTTAAAGCTTTCTTGCTGCTTGCATTGTTTCATTTAGAAGACTGAAGAAAGGAGCATGTGTTACTAGAGATTCTTGTATTGCTTGTAGGGTTTTTGGGTTATTCAACATTATTTGGCTTTCTTCTGAGGTATAACATATTCCCTGTGGAGGTACTGCCAGTGTTCCATTGGATACTCCATCCCAATTACAAAATGGAACAACTCTTTCTAAAGGCTTGTCCCATGTAGAATCTACATTAAAATACTTTTTTCCTGTATTTACTTGAGCATAGACATGAAGTCCTATATCTAATTCTTGATATTCTTTTAGATATGCTTTTAGTTGATCTAAGTGTGTATCTAAAGAAGAACCTCTTGTTCTCATATATTTAAACAAATTTGTCCAATTAAAACTTACTATCATTAGTCTTGCTGGAATTTCTTCTTCGTTTAACATATCTACTAAAACCGAGTTTTTTGCAAAGCAAGATCTGTATGGTATTTCAAATCTATACGGGTCTCTTATTTTTTCAAATATTTCTACAGCTCTTTGATACTTTTCAGTCATACTTAGTATCAATGGAGAAGACTTTTTAAGCTTAGTTTTTATATAAATTTATTTTGAGAATTAGACAGTTTCCATTGATTTTACAGCTGTTTTTGGAACTACTGTACTTGCAGAAAGAATCTCAATTCCTATTAACTTTTTATTTGAATCAAAATCTAGTATAATATTTTCATTCATTGATAGAGTGCTTTTGACTTCTCCTTTCTCTATTTTCTCTTTCAAATATATGTATGCGGAATCTGCTTCTTTGTCGTAAGTTATTTTCATACTAACACCTAATAAACTGTTATTATAATGATATATCTTTCCTTATCTTTATAAATAACATTTATCAGTCTACCATTTATCTTTTTTCTAGATATCTTTCTTCCAGTTGAATCTGTTAATAGATAGTCTGGATTTTCAATTGTATCTAATATTTGATTGTCAGAGATGTCTCTTTCATATTTTCTTATAGTAGCATGATTTGTATATATTATCTTTTTCTTAAGCATGATATTATTCTTATTTAATATATAAAATATCTTTTATTATTGGTATTATGCTTGGAAATATTAGAACAGCTTTTAGTATAGTTTTTGGAGAGAAGATATATTTATTATTGGCTATTTTTTGTGCTGTATTAATGAGTGTTCTTTACATGTTTACAAGCCAAATAATTACAGTTTTTCCAGATGGAATATTTTTTGAATTAAGTCTGATAAGAATTGTTACTCTTATAAATATTTCAATACTATTTGGTATTGTTGTAGCTATGCAAGTTTATTTTGTAAGTATTTCTAAGTTTAGGACAAGAGAAGCTGGAGTTGCTGCTGGTGGATTGCTTACAGGAATGTTTGCATTGACGTGCTGTGCTCCTCTATTGCCTACTTTTCTTGTACTTTTTGGATTTTCAGGAACTTTTTTGCTATCTACAACTGCGTTTTTTGGGAAGTATTTGATATATTTTTCATTACTAAGCATAGGTCTTTTGTTGGTTTCTATATATATTTTGTCTAGAAGCTTGACAGTTGTTTGTAAGACTGATATTAAGAGAAAAAATAATTCATAAAGCTTCTTGACTTTAAGAAGATTTTTGATTAGTATATTTTAGGTATTTTAATGAAATCAGATATTGAAGAATACGCTGCACTTGCACAGCAAACTGATAAATGGACTCTTTTAACATATCCAAAAGGTCTAGGCTCTATCAAAACATATATTTACTCTGACAATGAAATACGTGTTCTTATTTCTAAAATATCTCGTACAAATGGTAGAAAAGCTACAACTATATACAGACTTTCTCCTATTGATCCTACTGGAAATTCTACGACAATTAAAGGCAATGTTGCAAAGAAAATTTATGAATTAGTTGAAGCTGGTAAATTAAATAATTAATTTGCTTTGATTTTTGATTGTTTATCCTTGTTTCTGCGTGCATGTTGCTTGATATGCTTGACAAATCTTGCTAGGAATACTTCTTCTCGTTCTATTCTTCGCTTAAGGACGTTTTCTCGCTTGAAAAATTCTCTTTTAGCTAACTTTATCTCAGATTTTGGAGTAAAGAATGTGTATATTGGAATTCCTATTGCTATCAATACTATACCTGCAAGTATGCTTACTAGAGTGCTTTGTGAGACCAGATAAATGCAGATTAATATGCTTGATATTCCAAGAACTTTTGTAAATAGATCTTTTCTAAGTTTTATTGCTGATAGAGCTACCATTGCATATGCAAATACAAGGCAAAATACTGAAAATACTATAAGCGTATATATTGGAAGAAACATTGCTGCAAAAAATGCTATGCCTGTATGGATAGCTAATGATATATATGGTGTAGAATATTTGTTATGCAACTCTGCAAAATACTTTGGAAAATATCCATCTGCTGCCATTGCATATGATAATCTGACACTTCCTATAAGACCTGATTCATTTGAACCTGAAACAGATATCATTGCTCCTATTACCATTACAAGAGCTCCAATTCCTCCCATTAATATGAGCGCTGAATATGCTAGAGGAGTTTGTTGGTGTGCAAGATCAACGTAATTCACAGAACTTAGTATCACAATGTTTGTAAGTATGTAGAAGGCCGATACTATTACCATTCCTAAAATAATTGCTTTTGGAACTGTTTTCTTTGAATCTTTAATTTCTGATGAAGGTATTGTTGCTAATTCAAATCCAGCATATGCCCAGAAAACTAAAACTATCACAGATCCCATTCCAGCAAAACCAAAAGGCGCAAACGGCGTTAGATTGTTTAAAGCTGTTGATGGGTTTGAATAAATCCAAATAAGTCCTACTGCTATTAGCAAGAATAGAGGTGCAAGTTTAATTATTGTAATTATGTCATTTGTGCGAGCTGCTTTTTTAATTCCAAAATAATTTGTTATAAACATAAATGAGACAAATGCTAGAATTAATATTGTTTTTAGTACAAAATCTATTGGAGTGAAAAATGAAAAGTATGTTACAAATGCTAAAGGAAAAACACATAGCGCTGCAAGTTCTGCTAGCCACAAAGACCAACCTGTTATAAATCCGTAGAAATGGCCAAATGCTTTTTTAGCATATGCATAAGGACCTCCTATTTGTTTAACTACGCCTGAACATCTTGCAAATGTCAATGCTATCATTGTTGCAAATATTCCTGCAATTATCCACGCTAGAATAGAAGCAGGGCCTAAAAGACCGCTTCCAAATGAAGCTGCAATGTAAATATCAGCTCCTACAATAGCTCCTACCACAAGGTTTGTGACATCAAATGTGGTTAGTTGTTTCATACCCATTATTTGTATTGGATTTGGTTGGTATAAATTGGTGATTTTAAAAGATTACTGATTTAGATATCTTTATGATATCTGAAGAATTGATACAGCAACAAGGAGGAAAATTTGGTGCATTAACTTATCTTAGAGAGAGAGTCTCTGGTTTACCAATTCCAGCTTATGAAGTTAGAAGATATGATGATTTAGATAATTTACCAGATCTTAGATCTCCTTTGATTGTAAGATCTTCTCATCCAGCAGAATTCTGGGGAATGGCAGGATTGTTGGATAGTGTGCCAGATGTTGATAGACATTCTATTAGAAGAGCTGTGACAAAGATAGAAAAATCCTTTAGAAATAATGATCTACAAACTTATGCAACACAAAGAGGGATTGATTTAGGTGATCATTTTTATGTTGGAATACAAGAACAGTCTGCTTCTAGATATAATGGAAGTGTTATGAGACATCCTAATAATCCTAGTCTTGTTTATGTTGACTTTTCAGAAGGTGAAGGACCATCTAGAGAAAATTGGTTTTTTGAATATGGAAATAATAAATTAGTAAATAAAGGTAGAGGAACATCAACAGATGTCGAATCTGAAATAAGAAAACTTCTTGATTTTTATGAACAAATAGAAGGAAGCGAATTGATGCCTGGTTATGCTTTACAAGTTGAATTTGGATTAGATCCTATTGCTATTTATCAAGCAAGACCATTCAAGAAAATAGAAATAGCTGACTTTGAATTACCAAAAGTTAAAGATAGAAATGTTTATAGACCTAGATATTTTTTTGGTGTTACAGATTCAGAAGGAATTGTACTGCCTATTGGCAAGAGTTGGTCTTTCGTTTTTACTAAAGCTAATCCGGTCCTAGGTATGGGCAAAAGTCCTAAAGATTCTGTTTATGATGGAACTGTTGTTTGGTCAATTGCAAGTATGCTACAAAATATTGATTCTATGCCACTTAGCCATGAAGATATTACAAAAGGTAAGGAGAAATATTTTAGAAATCATATGACAGACTATCATCAAGGTGATTTAGAATCAACATTTTCGAATGGATATGCATTTTTGATAGATCAAGCTCATAATGAACCATATTTACTAGATGTTGGTATACCTAGTATGAAAGCTTTTTTATGTCAAAGAGGTTATAATTTCCTAACACATAGTGTTTTTAGACAGATGCAAAATACTCAACTTTCTTTGCTTGGTTTTAGTGGAGATGTTCATGGAAAAGCTAAGACAGGTGAAAATGTAAGAATCATTAGCAATGGTAAGGAAGCTGTTTTAATTAAAGAATAATTTATTTCTTAATAGACTCTTTGGTCTTTTTCTTGATTTTAGTCTTGTTATCTTTCTTCTTAGATTTTCCAAATTTAAATGGCATGAATTTTAGCTTTCTTGTATGGATGAATTCTGCCCAGTCTATCATTGAGAATAATATAACTATTCCAAGTGTTGCTATGTCAAATATTATGATGTTTGTCAGGGAAAGCTGGAAAATTTCTGAGACTGAATTTAAAACATAGTTTGTTGTTAGTATCAATGCAGCATATTGGATAAATCTTCCTAAGAAAAATCCTAAGTAGATAGGAACACCGGATGCTTCTGACATTCCTATTATTATGAAGATCGCATTGCTTGGTATAGGCGCTCCTAAAGACAGTCCAAACATTACTAAAAATGCCTTTATTGGATTCTTTTTTGCCATTTCTCCCAAGGCTTTCATCTTTTTTGCACGTTTTTTGTCCATAAAGCGATTTTTTATTTTTCCTGTAATATGAACAAGGATAAATCTACCAAGAGTAGATGCTATTGCTCCTATAAAGGCAAGTAGAAAAGGATTTAGATTTTGATTTAAGTTATAGATAAATCCTAAAATCATCCATGTAGGAGGCATAAAAGCTGGTGCTATATTTTCTAGAAATATTATAATAAATGTCAAAGGATAGTCTATCATAGAAATAATTTATATTCTTTGCTTATAAAGAATATCTAAAGAAATGTTAGGAAAATATAGTAGACTAAAATGTTTAGAAGTGTCAATGGAATTCCTATTTTTGCAAATTCCCAAAATGTTATAGTCTCTCCTTGTTTTTCTGCTGTTTGAATTATTATCACATTGCTTGCAGCTCCTAGTATCATTAAATTTCCTGCAATTGTACTGCCGGCTGCAAGTGCTATGAGCTCTTTTGTTCCTACGCCGGCTGTCAAAAGCAAAGGTGTGTACAATACGACAAGAGGTACATTTGATATAACCTGACTAAGAAGAACTGATACGATTAAAATCATTGCTATTGATGTTATATCAAATCCACTAATCAAACTCTGGAAGAAACCTGATTGCCAGACAGCTGCCATTAGAATAAACATTGATATGAAGAATACTAGTGTTGACCAGTCTATATTTTTTACTATGCTAAATCTTTTTTCGCTAAATATCACTATTGGTAACATTGCTATAAGTGCTATATATGTGAGACGGAAGTCTATAGCTAATCCTGAAAAAGTTAGAATTATTTTTGCTACAACCAATACTGCTATAATTATCAAGGCTATTTTTGATAACAAAGCTAGCTTTTTGTCTTTTATCGGCTCTTCTTTATATGTTATTTCTTTGTTATCAAATTCTTTTTTGTAAAATATCTTCAGCACAAAGTATGCTATAAATAAATTTACTATTGTTGGCAAAAGAAGATACTTGAAAAATTCTATGAAAGGGTTTTGTATATTAAGAGCTACTATTAAATTTTGTGGATTTCCTATCGGACTCATTACACTTCCTATTGTAACTGCAAATGCAAGGGAAAGAAGCATAAGTTTTGGAGATATTTTATTTTGCTTTGACAGCATCAATACTACAGGAGTTCCTATTATTGCAAGCGTATCGTTTAACAAAAATCCTGAAGCAATTCCTATTACGAAAAGAATTATCAAAACTATATGATCCACATTTTTTGTTCTCTTGAAAATTTTGTAAGCCAAATGCGAAAGATAGCCGCTTTCTTCTAATGCTCTGCCTATAATAAACATTGCAAATAAGAAGATCATCACATCTATGTTTATCGATTTCAGCGCATCTATTGGAGCTATCTGTAAAGTCAGTAGGACAGCTAAGGCTCCTATTAACATAATTTGCCATATTCTAAAACTGAATTTTCCTACACGCCTAACTGCTATGAGAATAAAGACAGCTATCAGAACTATTATGGGAATATATGAGACCATTAAGGAAATTCTCAATGAAACATTAAATTGATTGTTTCAGTCTCGACTCATGCAGTGAGTCAATGATCGGTCGGTAAATCAGTCGACAACGAGTCGAGTTTACCTCTAGAAATTTCATGCTTGACTCATGTCATCGGTCGAGGATAGGTCGAGGATAGGTCGAGAAATGAGTCGATCATGAGTCAATAGATTTACTTCATTTTATAATATGTTTTAGATCCAGTACCTACTTTTTGAATCATGTCTAAACTTATCATTTTCTTTAAGTCTCTGGTAGCTGTTGAATGTGCTACTCTATTAAGTTTTTGGTAATCATCGTTTGTTATTTTGTTATTTTTGTCAATATACTGTAAAGCTTTCTGATAATGTTTGGAGATTTTAGAATCTGACAAACCATCACCAAATTCACTGTATCTATTTTTAGCAAAGCCTGTTGAGAAGCCTGTTTTTAGTTTCATGAGACCTTTTGCAAGAGCTTCTAGTAAATCAGTACCTGCAAATCCTGCTATGAACGCTACAGAAATGCTATCAGATCCTATAAGCAAAGGTGCTGCTGCAGATGATATAAGCGAGACTACTAGAGTAAGCATAGCACGCCTAATATTGAATTTGACATAGCCAAGTATTCCATATGCTTTTGAGTATCCTATCAAAACACGAAGGGCTCCGCCAGCAAATCCAAAAAATAATATCTGATATAATAGTTCTATCATAATCATAACCTTTCGCACTCACTTAACTCACTGCAAAATTACTTCAATTTCATTTTGAAATTTTCTTGTTCGTGTTGTTCGTTTGAATCAATCATACATATCACTATAGTTAGAACAAAACTAATTAGACTATAATACTTTTGTTCTAACTATATGTACGAAGCATTAGTATTCTAGTTTGTTATGCTTCGTACTATAATGCAAGCTAAGTTTTCTTTTAAATAATATTTTGTGAAAACTGTTGAAGATATCTGCAGCAATGTATCCAATAAGACCTACGACAATTATCTCTATTCCAAAGTTAGAGAAAGATGCAAAGCCTGCATAATAGAAGGAAATGCCTGCAATCATTCCAATAATTCCTTCTATCGCTATTTGAGAAAGTAGCTCTTCATGGCCAATGTTCTTTTGATCGCCTGAAATAAATCCCATCAAGCTTCTAAGCACTCCTCCAAAAAATGCTGATATTAATAGTAACATAAGAAAATTTGGATTAAGATCATTATATAGATTATTTGTTGGATTTTGCAAATATAGAAAAGAATTAAAATTGGCTTTATATATTTTTTATCATTAGTTATATTATGAAAAAATTACTTCTAGTTGGAATATTATCTGCATTACTGATAGTTCCTTCTGTATTTGCTCTTAACATAACTGTTTCCTCAGATAAGGAAAGAGTTCTTTATGGTGAAAACTTTACTATATCTGGAAAGATCATGAATAATAACGGTACTGCAGGCGTTTTTTCTTACAGAGCTGCTGTAGTCACTCCTAAAAAAATATTAGTATGTGATTCTGGCAATGTTACAACAGATTCTACAGGATCATTTAGCTTATCATGTCATGCTCCTACATTACAAGAGACGCAGACTTTGGGAATTCCAGGTGTATCAGACAGAGCTGTTGTACCTCTTAGACCTGGCGTTGCTGTTTATATTAATGAAACAAATACAAGCGTTAAGAAACATGGGAAAGAGATATTATCCATAAATCCAGAAAAATTTAAAAAAGAACTTGATAAGATTTCAAAGGATTTAGATAAATTTGTTGATAGTTTGAATAAAACATCTTCTATGTGCGATAAAATATCAGAAAGAGCTATAAAATTTAATATAACAAATATTGCTGATAAGTGTGATTCTTTAAAGTCTAATACCACATCTGTTATGCTACAAATTGAAAATATTTCAGCTCAGGCAAAACAATTAAAGGAAAATATAAATTCTACAGACTTGAAAGATTTCAGAGCAGAGCTTTCTATACTAAAGGATGATATAAAAGATTTAAGAGATCAGATGAAGTCTGTAAAAGATTCTGTAAAATCTGTTAGATGGGATACTTTAAAAGAAGTTAAAAATGCTAAAGACGAAAGAAGGAATCAGACTATACAGAAGATGAAGGACAAACAAGAAGAAATGAAAGAACTTAGAGAGAAAGTTAAGGAAAGAAGAAATAGAGAGGATAATGAGACAAAGTGATTTAGTTTCTAATCATTATAGTGTGATTAGATCTTTCAAATCACTAGAGGGTGATTTGAAAACCACGTTGCAGTTCCTGTAAAACTGTTCCTTGTTATCAAAAACCAGAGGTTTTAGATATGAATAAAAAATATTTGATAATTGGTATAGTAACTTTGATTGCTGTAATAGCTGTTGGAGCTTTTGTTATGATGAATAAAAATTCTGTACAGCAGACAACCCAGCCTAGTCAAAGCGACAACACTGCACCGAGCTTGGATACAACAAGTGCTGATTCTTATGCATCTAGTGCTGATGCAAGCTCTTCATCATTTGTGAATGATTCTACTCCTGCAGCTGATCAAGTGGTACCTGATTACAAATAATACAGATTAAAATATCTGTTTCTAAGGAATATTAATGAAAAAAATTTCTGTATTAACAATCTGCATTGCAGCTCTTATAGGAGTTCTTTTAGTGAGCGGTTGTATTGGACAAACTGATAAGACTTTATTTGTAAATAAAAATCAAGGACCTTCTGTAAAAACATATAGTATTTTTATTAATTCTCTTCCAAGCTATGCAAATCTCTCATATGAAACTACTCTAAAAGATGCTTTTGCATATTGGAAAGACAGGGAAAATGTTGAATTTAATATTGTAACAAATATCTCAAAAGCTGATGTGGTGGTTGATTGGATAAAGGAATTTGGAGGCGAGCGTGCAGGACATATTGTAAGAGGAGACTTTATTCAAATAGGCCTTGGTGATAGTAACTGCCTTGGAAAATGGCAGGCATATACATTGGATACTGTAAAAGTTATAGCTACACATGAAATAGGGCATTCAATAGGAAGAGATCATTCTTCAGATATAAGAGATGTTATGTATCCTATAACAATAACAAAATACATAAAAGATTTTGAAGAAACTGATTTTCTTCCTCAAAATTCTATAAGATATTATCCACTTTGCACTAAGAGAAATTCTACTATAAAATATGAAATAAGTATTAACTCAGATAATGGGATAAATATTTATGTTGTACCAAGCAAAGAAGACTTTGATGCAATTGGACAAAGTAAAGAATTCAATGCATATAAAGACTGTACAAGAGCTGGTGTAACTTTAGAAAAAATAATATGTAATGTACAGCAAGGCTCTGCCATAGTGTTAGAAAATCCAAGAAAATTAATAAGTGGAAAAGATGCTAAATTTACTGTTAAAGCTGTGGAACAATAATTTAAATCCAAAAAATATAGGTCTTCATATATCATTATAGGTAGCATTTATTACTCTTGCTTGGTGTCTTGCTTCCTCAATAACTTCATTATTTACTTTTGAGATGACTTTTTTGTCAAAAGCCTCTACTACATCTGCAAATGCTCTATATGCAGCTGCCTGATCTAATGGATCTAGATTTTGAAGTAGCCTATGAAAGACTTTCAGCTGTTACTTTAAAGAACCGTTGTTTGACATATGTCAATATAACAAATAAAGGATAAAAAAGAATAAAAATTCTTTTTATTATGCAGCTAGAGTTGATGGATTTCTTGGTTCTTTTTTATGTTGTTTTATATATTGTTCTAGATTTGCTACATCATATGATGCTTGAAATTCAAATGTTTCATCACCTAATTTTCCATCAAATACATGCATAGTATATTTAGGATTTGAAGGATCTTCTCCATGTACATGTAAAGCTACTGCACCACCATCATAAAATCCTACATAAAATTTTTCTAGTAGTTGTTGTGATATGCCATTCACTCTATAAGATCCTAACACATCCTCTTGTGTCCATTCAATAATCTTATAAGCTGTTTCAAGAGCTCTTGACAGAAAACTGGATTCTGCTGTCTGAATTGTTAAATTCATAACCTCACACCCAATATTATTTTGATTGAAGGAATTTAAGTGGGTGAATTGTAGGAAATGGTAAAATGTGAGTACTCTATGTTAGGAACTTATATGATATCCAAATGGTAATATTCCATTATATAAGAATGTCTTTTTAGATTAGTTCTATGAATAGAGGAATTAATAAAATGGATGATGGGATAATACTGTTGGTAAATGTGCTTAACGCAGTTCCTTATATTTCTACCAAATCAAGCTGTGAAGGTCATTTTGATTCAGATGATTACAGAGATTATAGAGCAAATGTTATATTTGATGTAGCAACTGGATATGAAAATGAAAATCAGACATTTGTAAAATATGTTTTATCACAAGTAAGAGACAACTGGCATGATTATCTGATTCACCTATATCAAGAATTTATTGTGCCTCCAGCAAGAATATCATTGGATACACAATGGATGATGACTATAGAACCGTTTTATCCTAAACATCCAAATGATCTTACAGAAGACGAAAAGAGGGCTTCTGTGGATAGAGGTATTCAAGATGTTACAGAAGCTGTTAGAAAGTATTCTTTGATATATCCTTAATTATCTTTTTGATGGAATAGCTAGAGGAATTCCTCCAAAATACATTACGTCATATTTTTCTGGCTCATAACCTGTATAGGGATCTAGACGTTGAGATTTATTTACTAATACTCTACGTCTTCCAAGATAATTTGTTACAATAATATCTGGAGTTCCATCACCATTATAATCTTTTATAACAAAGTTTGATCTTCCGTATTCATTGCTTATTTTTTTAGGAGGTGAAAATCTGCCTAATCCAAATCCTTTTTGCAAAAATACTTCTCCTCTTCCATTTATAGAGACCAAATCTCTAATGCCATCGCCATCTATATCTGCAAGCTCGACATGACAAGGGAGATCAAATATATTGTATCTTGATTGATTTATTGGTTTTTGAGTTTTTGGGGAAGCATATAGTCCTAAGGCCAGCCCACATATCAATAAGCTTGTATACCATTTCATTATACCACTCTATAGTAAATATATTACAAGTTAGATATTTAAATCTTCCATAGAACTATCCAAAGGGTAACTACCTTATGGTGTCTCTGCAAGAAAATTGCCATTTCAAAAGCTTAAATATGGGTAAAGATAAAGATTATTTAGAAGTTTCATAATTTTGTGAAACTTCCCAAACCGCAAACCTGCGGTTTTCAGTTTTAGGATAATCCGTGATTTCCCTCTAAGTTCTTTTTAAGAACTTATTATAAATTTGTATGGTGATTAATATGGTAGAAGCTTATGCACAGGCTATAACAACAAAATTAGAAGATTTAGAAAATATTGATTCTAAGATTGAGGATGTTGCAACAACTCCTTATGAAAAAAATTACTCTAAAGAGAGAAAGCAGAAGCTAATTAATCTACTGTTGTCTAAAGAACCATCAAATGTCGAAGTTCTAAAATTTCATCAGAGCTTATGTCCTGGATGTGTTGACGAGGAAAAATTCAACGATATGAAAATAGACTGTGTAACTTATGTTAAAAATAATAAAGTATGGATGCTAAAACAATGTGAAGAGCATGGAATAGTTAAGGAAGTATATTGGGCAGACTGGGAAATGTATAAGAAAGCTGAAAGATTTCAAGATCCTGGAATAAAGATATTAAATCCTCATATAGATAAAAGTAAATTTCAGATTAATTGTCCAAATGACTGTGGTCTTTGTGTTGAACATGAATCACATACTGGATTAGGTAATGTTGTAATCACGAATAGATGTGACCTTACATGCTGGTATTGCTTCTTCTATGCAAAAGAAGGAGAACCTATTTATGAACCAACAATGGACCAAATAAAGTTCATGTTAAAAAGAATGAGAAACGAAAAGCCAGTTGGTGCAAACTCTGTACAATTTACAGGAGGAGAGCCTACATTAAGAGAAGACTTGCCTGAAATTGTTGCAGCTGCAAAAGAGATTGGATACGATCATGTGCAGTTGAATACAAATGGAGTTAATCTATCAAGAGATCCAGAACTTGCTAAAAAATTAAGAGCAAGTGGTGTAAGTAACTTATACATGAGTTTTGATGGATTAAGTCCTGGCACAAACCCTAAAAACTACTGGGAAGCTCCAAAAGCATTAGAAAACTGTTATAAAGCAGGTGTTGGAGTGGTATTAGTTCCAACTGTTATTGGAGGAGTAAATGACCATGAGCTTGGAGATATTATCAGATTTGGATTTGATAATATTCATGCTGTAAGAGCAGTAAACTTTCAACCAGTTTCTTTGGTAGGAAGAATGCCTGAGCGGCTAAGAAAAAGACAAAGAATTACTATTCCAGGTTCTATTAAGAGAATAGAAGCACAAACAGATGGACAAATAGGAAAAGAGCATTGGTTTCCAGTTCCATGTGCAAAGCAAATAACTGATTTTATTGAAGCTTTGAAAGAAGAACCTAAATATAGATTGTCTATTCACTTTGCATGTGGTATGGCTACATATGCATTCAAAGATGGAGAAAAATTAGTTCCTTTGCCAGCTTTCTTTGATATTGAAGGATTTTTTGAATATCTTGGAGACTTGACAAGAGAATTAAATGAGACAAAAAGATTCAAATCTTTGAGAAAAGCTTGGGTCTTGATGAAGCTTATGAGAAATGTTGGAAAATATGTTGATAATGAGAAAAAACCAAAAGCATTGAACTTTACGAAAATGTTGACAGGTGCTGTTGGTGGATCAAACTATCATGGATTAGCTGAATTTCATATGAACTCATTATTCATAGGAATGATGCACTTCCAAGATCCTTATAACTGGGATATTGATAGAATACACAAATGCGATATTCATTATGCAACTCCAGATGGAAGAGTACTTCCATTTTGTACATTTAATGTAATTCCAGAATTGTACAGGGACAAAATACAAAGAAAGTTCAGTGTTCCAGCTAGTGAATTTGAGAAAAAAACTGGTAAAAAACTTGGTGTTGATAAATATCATAGAAAGTTTACTCAAGAAGAGATGAATGTCATAAAATCAGGATATGATAAACACAGAAGATGGTTGACAAAGCCTCAAATTGAAAGTGATTGGGGAGCTGAGAACATAGAAATGAACTCTACTTCGTCAGATTCGCATGAACAAGAACCACTATTGCAAATTGGAGGTGCTGGAAAATCAGGTGTATCATCATACATGCCTCCAGCAAAAAAACACACAACAACACATCCAGCTAGTTCAGGAGGATGTTGTGGTGGTAGTGAGAAATCGTCTATAGAAAAACTAAAGGAGAAAGAAGCTAAAGACGAAGAGCAAGGTGGTTGCTGTGGTGGTGGATCTTCTAAAGAATCTGGAGGAAGCAAAGGAGGCTGTGGTTGTTAAGCAAGAATGAGGTGTATATTTTAATCTGACGCACTCGCTGTGCTCATCTATAAAATTTTTTCACAAAGTTTAAAATTTTATGATTCGCTTTGCTTGCTTGTCTATTTAAGTTTTACTTTTTATGATAATTCTATTATATATTATGTTTTGTGATTTGATATGGCTGATCCAATTAGAAATCTTCAATCAGTACCAAATATGAATAGATATACAATAGATGTTACGTTTAGCAGATAAGTTAGTTGTTAATAATTTTATACTGAGTTGATTAAATTATGTACAAAAGACAAAAATCTTTTGACACTTAAAAAACGAGGTTTTTTAAATGACTGAAAAAAAATATAGAATAGAATATGATAGAGAAAGATGTATTGGAGCAGCTGTTTGTGTTGCGTTTTCTCCTAAAACTTGGGATATGAATAATGACGGCAAGGCAGATTTGTTGGAATCAAAAGAAGAATCACCTGGAATTTGGGTAAAAGAAATTGATGAAGCTGATTTTGAGGAAAACAGACAAGCTGCAGAAGGTTGTCCGGTTAATGTAATACATATCATTGACAAGGCAACTGGGAAGAAGCTTATATAATAGGTTTCTTTTGTATAGTTTTTTGTTTTAATAAATCTTTCATATTTTTTGTGACTGAAAATGGATGATTCTCTAGATTTTAAAAATAGAAATATTCCTGGAAGAGATAGATTAAACGATGTTTCTAGATTTGATGATATAAGAGATAGTGCATTAAATTTATTGTGTTATTTAAAAAGAAAATCTATTTAATGTATTTTTAAGCATTTGTTCTTAATTATTATAAGTGGTTTAAATGGAAACTGAGCAAAATTTTATAACAAAAGAAATGACAGTTGGAGAAGTTATCATGAAATATCCAAATGTTGTAGATATTTTACAGAGCTTTGGGCTTCATTGTGTAGGATGTCAGGTTAATACTTATGAGACTATTGAACAAGGTACTATTGGTCATGGTATGTCAAAAGAAGAAATGGAAAATATGATAATTGAAGCAAATGAGTATTTGCATAAAAATGGCTCTGGAGCTGAAGATAGACATGTAGAAGCTGAGCATACAGCTAATGCGCATGATGTAGTAATTTTGACAGAAAGTGCTGCTGAAAAGGTCAAGCGTTTTATGAGCCAAGATGGAGATCCAAATAAAATATTGAAAGTTTCTGTAAATCCTGGTGGATGTGCTGGATTTACTTATGGTATGACTTTTGAAGACCAGCCTGAAGAAAATGAAATGGTATTTGAACAAAATGGAGTAAGAATAGCTGTTGATAAGGCAATATCAAAAGAAATTAGTGGCCTTACAATAGATTATGTAGATAGCTTACAAGGATCTGGATTTAAGATTGGCAATCCAAAAGCAAAAGCAAGCTGTGGATGTGGTAAGTCTTTCAGATAAATATATGATTTGTTTCAAAATTTTCTAAAGGTTTTTAGTATCTTCTAGAGAAATAACATAATAAATAATACCTGTATTATTTATTATCATGACTGTTGTGTTCATCATCATGTTCACATGTATGATCTTTGTTTATTAATTTATTCCATCTCTCAATTTCTTGCTGGCTTGTAAGTTCTGTTGCTCCACTTGGATTTGTCTCTTCAGAAAGTTTTATAGAAGTATGACTTTTCTTAAATTCGCTCAGTTCTTCTGGAGTTACTGAAGATAGTCTTAAATGAGAGATTGGCAACTTTAATTGTAAGAATTTTTCTCCTTGCTCAACTGCCAGCTTATAGAAAAATGGTACTGGTGATTTATATACTTCTGTCAATTGTTTTTCTGTAGATTCTTCTCTTGATAGAACAACTGCTAGTTTATTTGGCCAAAGCTTATCATTAGCAGAAAACTTGACAAGCTTGTTGTTTGGATAAGCTTCTAAGCTAATATGTTCTTCTTCTACATGAACATGATCAGGCCCTTTTTTACCTAATAATCTTGAAAAAAATCCCATATCTATATAACTCCTATAAGCTTTTAATTCGTGACGAAATAACTATTCAATTTCATTTGATCTTAAATTTATAGTCAAAGATATAACTATTTGGAATATTATATATTTCATGACATACATGATTAAGCAATACTTAATCTGTACAGGTGAAACTTTGTTTCACCATGTATAATAAGGACAACATATTATACTAGACCTGTTGTGCAATTAACTGCTAAAACACCCAAATCTATTTCTCATAGAGAATCGTAATCTGTTTATGTTAACTTACACAAAGCTATCAAAAAGACCTGAATCTTTCAGGTCTTTTTCAGGATTAACAGTAGAAGAG
>ORJL010844297.1_pt1 | contig 60735 bp, 72 predicted proteins | sample 1779941 | NCBI WGS metagenome assembly ORJL01 (sample SAMEA104232317, study PRJEB22302) | groundwater metagenome | biome: forest; feature: aquifer; material: groundwater | place: USA | collected 2011-08-07 | depth 5.8 m | reverse complement strand
TCTGCAATAAGGCACATCCAGCGTAGAGGAAGAACAGGAAGGCAGGAAAAAGGAAGGGTTGTTATCCTCATGACAAAAAAAACCCGCGACGAGGCATACCTGTGGATTGCAAAGCGCAAAGAAAAAAGAATGGTTCAGATATTGGCAAGCTTAAAATCCTCTCTTAAGGGAAAGCCATACAAGACAGATATCAAAACTCTCGACGAGTATCAAGAAGAAAAGGAAAAGCAATCTGAAGGTGCAGATGAAAAATACAGAATTGTTGCGGATTACAGGGAAAAAGGAAACGATATTGTAAAAGAGCTTATGGAATGGAATCTCGACGTGCAATTAGAAAAGCTCGACATAGCAGACTATATCCTTAGCGACAGAGTTGCAGTTGAAGTAAAACTTGTCCCTGATTTTGTAAATTCAATCATGGATGGAAGATTGTTTGAGCAGCTAAAAAATCTCAAATCATCCTATATGAGGCCGATAATAATTATTCAAGGCACAGAAGATATTTTCTCAGTCAGGAATATTCATCCTAACTCTATCAGGGGAATGATAGCAACAATCCTTGTTGATTACGGAATTCCAATCCTGCACACAAAAAATTCAAGGGAAACTGCCTCAATGCTCAGAGTTATCGCGAAAAGAGAACAAGAGCAAGATGATTCATACTGGTCAATGCACCCTAACAAAAGAATCGCGACAATCAAGGAAATTCAGGAATATGTAATGAGTTCGTTCCCGGGAATTGGACAAACATTGTCAAAGCCGCTTCTCAAAGAATTTGGCAGTGTAAAAAACATAGTCAATGCTTCTCGGGAAGAGCTTGAAAAAGTCAGCATGATTGGTCCGAAAAAAGCCTCTCTAATAAATGAAGTTGTAACTGCAAAATATGAATCAGATGAAGAAATTATTCGTCTCGAGAATAAAAAAAGTGCGAAGGAGACTTCCTCCTCAGTTTCTCAGAATAAGTAAAAATACCTTCTATCTGTCTCAAATCGGTCTTCCTGAAAAGAAAATTCCTGAACTTGTTGTCAATCCTAACGCCAACATTTTGCAGGGCAGAGTTCAGCTTGGAATAGAGCTGCTTTCCTTCTCTGTCCAAATCTGTAAGAATAACAACCTTATCATTAATGCCAGAAAGCCTGTCAACAATTTTATACAATGGCTTCTTGTCCAATTGGATTATATTATCCATCCAGAGTTTTTCCAATGCTCTCTTGTCATTCTTCCCCTCGACAATTATGATAAACTCCTTGATACCGTCAAGATGTTCAAGAAATTCTATATACCTGTCTTGCATACAAAAAGAAAATACTAAAAGACTTTTTAAGAATTGTGGTATACGAATATTAAAGTTATTTCCTATATTTTCCTTTCCTGAATTTTCTCCTCTGCAAAACAATTTCATGCACAATATATGGCAGCAAAAGAAAAAATGAATATATGCTTCCGCCGAGAATAAAATCGAACTTCAAGCTGATATTGTTGCTCTCAAGCCCGCTGGACATAAGAAAGAAATTAAAAATCGCTGCGAGAGGAATTATCGAAAGAATCACAAGATGGTGCTTATGTTCAATATACTCCAAATCAGCAATCAGTGATTCAAAAATAACTCCGAAAACCAGCCCAATCATCCCGAGAATCAGATACGCAACAAATCCCGACGATACAATAACAAGAGGAATAAATCCAAAAGCTACAAAACCGCTTCCGATAATTGCAATCAAAATAATTATCCAAACAAGATTCCTGTCCAGCCATTTTACAAAAAGACTTTTGCTGTGTTTGGCTTGGATTATTTTCTGAACAGCTTTATCAATGCTCTTCTTGTCCCAGATGTCAAGGTATGTATGCGAGAGTTTCATTTCTTTTCTTTCTTCTTGTTTTCTACCTTTTTTTGCTCAAGATTTAGGAAGAGAACTGCTATAATGTTAGACACTGAGAAATACCACTCTTCATCATGCCAAATTCTTCTTATCTTTTTGTCTTGGAAGACAATTAAGGATTTTTCTTTTTTCATTTAATTCTTCTCATTGTCTGGAAAAAATTCCTTATTAAAGCATTTATCGCACATTCCATTGTGCCAATCTTTGTTGTGTGCAGATATTTTTGTTTTGCATTTTGAGCAGTTGAAATTCATCTCTTCATCATGCTTCATGTGAAAAGTCCTCATTTTATCTTTGTCATTTGGGTCAACTGACTGTACGAAAGAGCCATCCGACCAGATGCTTTGCTTTTCTTTAGAACTTTGTTTCTTTTTCATTTCAAGTTTCCCTCAATAATCTTCTTTTCTTCATCGGTGATTCCGTACAGCTTGTAGACTTCTTCATCTATTTCATTGTCTAATTTCTGGATTTCTTTTAGCTTTTTTTATTTGGGTGTATTTTTGCAGGGTAATTTCTTTGTAGTTACCGCCATTTTTCTCTCATCTGATTTGACCTTCCGCTCTAGTTTTTTTATGTCTTGTTCAGGCGGGAGGTTTTCTGGAGTTATTCCACTTTTTGCAAGCAATTCCCTGACATCTTTGTTATTCTTAATATTTTCTTTTGTAATTCGTGGCTCTCCGAATAAATTGTCCTTTTTGACATTAAAGTTTGTGATTTCTACTGCAAGATTTTTTGCGGTTATAGTTATCGTTGGTAAGAAATCTGCAAGGGGGCGGTTCTTAGGCAATCTTAATTTATGCTTCATCTGTAAAGTAGTATGCCCACCAAATAATGCTTGGTCGCCCTTGCTCCTTATTCTGCCAAATCCCTCTTCGTCTACGCCTCTTTCATAAATCAGTTTCGATAATTCAGTTTCAGATGCTACTAATTTTTGCCTCGCATTCATCCTTTCAATCAGCGCAATTCTTTCTTCTATCAATTCCTGCTTTCTGGTTTGGATTGCGAAATAGCTTTGTGCAAAAGCTATCTGCTCTTTTCTCGGATCTCCATTCTGTGCAATAAGATAACAGGCATAGCGAGTAAGCATTAAATCATCAATTTCTTTTTCTGCTCCCTTGGGCATTGGTATCGTTTTGTTGATATCAACAAAATGATCAGAAATGTTCTGCCCAGAATTCTTGCAGGAAATCTTGGCTTTTTCAATTACATTGATAAAATTTCTCCATTCTTCATAATCAAGCAGTTTCTGCAAATCTCGTGCAAGCCAATACTCAATGCCTTGCTCTTCATAAGCTGACTCTTCAAATAATTTCTTTAATTGCACAATTAATTCTTTTTTCATTTCAAAGATTCAACTATCCTGTTATATTAAACAAAAAGTGTAATCTATATAAGCAATTCAGCCAACTCCTTAATCGCCTTAGATGCATCGCAATTCGGAGCAGAATAAATAACAGGATGCTGAATATGCAATGCCCTTGAAACATGCTTGTCCTCGGGAATCATGCCGATAACTGCCTTGTTCAAATATCTCTGAATATCATACTTTGATTCTGAAAAATTTTTTCTTACTCTGTTAACAACAACACCTATAACACTTGAGCCAAGTTCCTCAGCAGTTTTTATAACACGTTTGGCATCAAGAAGCGCAGGCAATTCAGGATTTGTAACAACAATTGTTTCATCAGATGTTTCAAGCGCAAGTAATTTCTCTCGAGTCAAAGAAGCTCCCAAATCAATAATCGCAAACTCACAAACACCGACTATACCCAGAAGAATTTCAGGCAGTCTGTTTGCATTCTCATGCAGTAAAACACCTCCCCTGTTCGGAACAAATTTCAATCCAGAAGAATGCAGATAAATCGCCTCAGAAATACTTTTTTTAGACAGCAAAACCTCTCTCATGGAAAACTCAGGAGTCTGAACCCCGAGATGCACGCATATATGAGGATTATGCATATTCCCATCGAGAAGAACAACATTCCTGCCTAAATCATTTAGCGCAATTGACAGATTAACAGCTATTGTTGTCTTGCCTGTTCCGCCTTTGCCTGATGCAATTGCAATTAATCTAGTCATCTCTTTTTTCAAACACCCTGTTCCTTATCAGGATTAATAACTGTGTAATCTTATGATAATACTCAGTAACATGGTCAATCTTAATTTCCATTACTTCTCCTGTATCGAGAGTAGAAATCATCCTGACGTGCCTCCTGAATTCTTCTGCTCTCGAATAATCAGCTTTCTGGAGCTTTCTCAACAGAGTAAAAAGATTCAGATAATCAACAATCTCCTTATCATAAGAAAAAAGCTTCCCAAGAAAATCAATCTGCATTCCAACTCCATTCGGGTACTCACTGATAAGCCCTTTTTTCTTTGCATCAACAAGAAGAATATTGCAGCAATTCTCATAACACGCAATAAGCCTGTCAATAACGCTCCTGAGCACATCAACTGTCCTCGTATATTTCAGACTTACATATACAAGATGGTCTGCACGTTTTAACTCTGAGCGCGCTTCCTCGAATAATTCCTCAATATCCAATGAACTTGTCATATTATCAACTCAGACTAATTTCTTAATCGGTTTTCCTACAATGCTTTCCACATCTGATATAAAAGATTTTGCTAATCCAAGATACCTTGAAGCCATTTCCCCTGAAATTGTTTTCAGATTATAGTTGTCAGTGCATATTACAAAGACATCTTTTCTAGAGAACTCCACCTGACTTTTTTTATGCAGTATCAAAAGCTCTCGAAGTTTCTGCATCAAAACCGCATATTCTCTCTTGAGATGATATTTTGGCGCGCATTCATTATTAAACAAATGCAGCTTTATCATAAAATCATCTTTAAAAAATTCAATCCGCTTATAATAAACCTCAAAATGCAGCAGAGATGTCATTGCATAGCTCATTGCTATAAAGATATTTTCGAGGACAGGAAGAAAAAGTTTCACATCTTTGAGCATAGGATATGTCTGTGTTAGAATATGGTCAGCAATCTTCAGGCTTTTCTTGGAAAGCATCATCATCTCAAAAAACCGCTCCATAAGCATAGGAAGGATGAGCGGATATAAAATAATTGCTTAAAAAATGACAATCTCGCTTTGCTCGACACCAATAATTAAAAGTAAGGGCGACAACCGGGAATTGAACCCGGTCCAAAGGCTCCACAGGCCTCTATGCGAACCATTACACTATTGTCGCCATAAACACAAATAGAGAAAGCATTCCTTTTAAAATATTTACGTAAAAAACTGTCAAAAGCTCGCCAACACTATCTGTGAAAGACCGATAGCATGGGCTGTCCAAAAAGTCGACCTAAAATCAACAGGGTAATTTTTCAACAACCTTTATATATTTCTCCCGTCTTAAATTTCCCAGCAAAAGAGGCAGCATGGCATTATTTGACAGCACAAAAGAACCATTCTCGTATGAAGTCATAAAAGAAGGAGAAGACACTATCATAAATGTCAACTGCGAAAATTACATCAAGATACCCTCGATAGAAGATGATTCTATAACAATGTCCAAAATCATGGACCTTATCATAGAAGTCCCTAACGTAACAAAAATCATACTCTACCAAAAGCGTAATTATGAATACGACTATCCTCAAGTTGTAATGCTCCAAGAAATCGCGAGAATCTACAATCAGTTAGTAAAAAGAAAAGACGCGCTCAGTTACTCATCACTAATATCGGACCCCGCATGCGCGCGTTACGCCTCTGGCTGGTATGCAGAAATGAGAAGCATAATCTCAAACCTTCTCAGAAGCGACCCGTTAGGCGCCTATGTAGAATTAAGAAGAATCCTTAGAAGAGAAAAAATCCGCTCAGAAACAATCGCAGATACAGCTTATGCAAGATGCGAACAAAAATATCTTTCAGTAATCAGCTATGTAACAAGCCTGCTTGACAGCACAAAACTTGTTGCAATAACAAAAGATTCTCTCTCAGGGCATCAGTTCGGCGACAGGGAAATTTATCGCAGAGTATTCAATCCCACAATCAAGCCGGACTTCATGTTCACAAAACTAATGGCGTCATACCCTCTCGATGGAGAAGAGCTTGACAATTACACAGTTGGCGACGACATTGATGTAATAATCTTTGAATTACAGGACACAATCCAATACTTATATCATGTAACACCGCCTGAATTCAAGCTCTCTGAGGAGGAATATGATATTCTCGACACAGCAAGAAAAGTTTTAGCAGAACACAAACCAAAACGCTCTGAATTCGTAGATCCAGAACGAATGCGCCAAGTTTTTTTCAATGTCGGCTCAGACTTAATCGAAGATTTATCAATACAAGACAATGTAAAACTCAAATCCAAAGATATAGACAAACTCACAAACATCCTAGTCAGATACACAGTCGGCTTTGGCTTGATTGAAGTCCTTCTTCAAGACGACAAAGTCCAAGACATAACACTCAACAGCCCGGTAGGACGCTCGCCAATATTTTTAGTCCATCAGGAATTTGACGAATGCAAAACCAACATTATTCCATCGAATTCAGAAGCAGAATCATGGGCATCAAAACTAAAACTCCTCTCTGGAAGGCCGTTGGACGAAGCAAATCCAATCCTTGACACAGAACTCAGAATTCCAGGAGCAAATTCAAGAGTTGCAGTAATCTCACCGCCATTAAATCCAACAGGATTAGCGTATGCATTCAGAAGACACAGAGACAAGCCATGGACACTTCCGTTATTCATGAAATCAAAAATGATAAACGCATTATCAGCAGGAATGCTCAGCTTCCTCATAGACGGCTCAAGAACATTTCTCGTTGCAGGAACAAGATCTGCGGGAAAAACCTCTCTGCTCGGCGCATTAATGACAGAAATAATGAGAAAATACCGGATGATAACAATAGAAGACACACTCGAGCTGCCATCAAGTTCTCTCAGGGAATTGGGCTACAATATCCAATCAATGAAAGTCGCGTCAGCAATGACAAGAGGCACATCAGAAGTTTCAGCCGAAGAAGGAATCAGGTCAACATTAAGATTAGGCGATTCATGTCTCATTGTCGGAGAAGTAAGAAGCGTAGAAGCCAAAGCATTATATGAAGCAATGCGCGTTGGCGCTCTCGCAAACGTTGTCGCTGGCACAATCCACGGCGATAGTCCTTACGGAGTATTTGACAGAGTTGTAAACGATTTGGAAGTTCCACGAACCTCATTCAAGGCAACAGACATAATTGTTGTAGCAAATCCAATAAAAAGCGCAGACGGTTTGCATAGATGGAGAAGAGTAACACAAATCACAGAAGTAAGAAAATTTTGGGAACAGGATCCAATGCTCGAGCGCGGTTTTGTAGATTTAATGAAATACGAAACAAAAACCGACCAGCTTGAGCCGTCCAACGAACTAATCAACGGAGAAAGCGAAATCCTCAAATCAATCGCAGGCAATGTCAAAGAATGGGCTGGTAACTGGGACGCTGTCTGGGACAATGTCATGCTTAGGGCAAAAATCAAGCAAACCCTTCTTGACTATTCACTCGAAACAAAAAATCAGGACATAATCGAAGCAGGCTTTGTCATAAAATCTAACGACGAATTCCACAGAATCTCAGATAAAATAAAAGACGAGGTAGGAAGTCTCGACTCAAAAAGAATATATTTTGACTGGAACGAATGGATAAAAAGGCAGATTAAAAAAGGATGGCAGAACTAAAAAAAGAGGACTATCGGGACTTATTGCAAAAATACAAGGCTCGCTTAGAAAAAGAACTCGATGCCAAACCTGACTATGCGCCTGAAAAAATCACAACCAAAAATTACAAAGATTTTCGGCAGGAATTCATATCAAAAAAACTCACCACATATGAACAGCTCTGCGACCTCTCCCAAAAAATTCTGAATGTAAAACCAGATGCAAAAAAAGCAGCGCTCCTTCAGGAAGCAATAGACACAGCGCATCTGAACATCACTCCATCCGGCGCAATTTCATTCTCACTCCTTGCTCCAATAGTTGTAATCCTCATCGGAGTCTTATTCTTCTTTGCAGTATTCTCATCAATGTTCCTGCTTGTATTCTTTGTATTGGCAGCAATCATCATGATTAAGCCTCTCGGAGAATTTCCGATAATGATATCAAACACGTGGCGTCTCAAAACAAGCAACCAGATGGTATTATGCATTTTTTACGTTGTAACCTACATGAGGCACACATCAAACCTCGAAAATGCAATCGGCTTTGCAGCAGAACACTTATCGCCTCCTCTTGCGCTTGACCTCAAAAAAATTCTCTGGGATATCGAAACAGAAAAATACTCCAATATCAAAGACGCTCTTGAAATATACCTTGACTCATGGAAAAAATGGAACGGGGAATTTGTCGAGTCATTCCACCTCATAGAATCATCCTTGTTTGAAGGAGACGAAACCAGAAGAATCCAGACACTCGACAAAGCGCTCGAAGTAATTCTCGAAGGAACCTATGACAGAATGCTGCACTATGCGCACAACCTCAAATCACCGATAACAATGCTCAACATGCTCGGAATTGTTCTGCCGATACTCGGCTTGGTAATACTCCCGTTAGTTGTCAGCTTCATGGGCGAAGCAAAATGGTATCATATCTCTATCATTTACAACGTTGCACTGCCTATTATTGTCTATCTTCTTGCAAGAAGCATTCTCTCCACAAGACCTACTGGATATGGAGAAACAGAGTTCACAGAAGCAAACCCCGAATACAAAAAATACAAGAACATCCAGCTAAAATTTGGAGACTCAACAATCAGCATCAAGCCAGTTGCCATCTCAATCCTAATCGCATTTGTATTCCTGCTCATAGGATTCTCACCAGTTATAATGCACATCATCGGATTTCCTGATATAGGATTTGGAGATACAGACGAAACATCTTCATGCGAGCAAACATTCTGCCTTCTCGACTATTCACAGGATCCTGCAACCGGAGTTAAAATAGGTCCATTCTCGTTGATAGCATCACTATTAAGCTTGTTTGTAACAACTGGCGCAGGCTTAAGCATAGGACTCTATTACAAATGGCGCTCAGAAAAACTCATAGATATAAGAGACCGCTCAAAAAAACTTGAGCAGGAATTTGCAGCAGCGCTCTTCCAGTTAGGAAACAGGCTAAGCGATGGTATTCCTGCAGAACTCGCAGTCGAAAAAGTCGCAGCAACAATGAAAGGATCAGCATCAGGAGATTTCTTCTCGATGGTAAGCATGAATATCAGAAGATTAGGTTATGGTCTAAAACAAGCATTATTCGATCCGCTCCATGGCGCTATTCTCTTCTTCCCCTCAAATTTAATCCAAAGCTCAATGAAAGTCCTCACAGAATCAATACGAAAAGGCCCTGTTGCAGCTGCCCATGCATTAATCAATGTTTCCAAATACATCAAAGAAATCGAGAGAGTCAACGAAAGATTAAAAGACCTGATGGCAGACATAATCTCGTCAATAAGCACGCAGATAAAATTCTTAACACCGGCAATAGCAGGAATTGTCGTCGGAATAACCTCAATGATAAGCGCAATCATCCGAAAGCTCAATGTTATGGTCGCAACTCAGGGTGCGGGAGAAGGAGGCGCTATGGCATTCGTGCAGGGGATAGACTTCAAGATAGGAATCCCTACATATTACTTTCAGCTCATAGTCGGAATTTATGTCGTGCAGATTATCTATATCCTCACAATTCTTTCCAACGGCATCGAAAATGGTGCAGACACGCTTGCTGAGCAGTATGCTCTCGGAAAAAATCTCGTCAAAGGAACATTGCTTTATGTCATTATTACTCTTATAGTAATGCTAATCTTCAACTCCCTTGCAATACAAATTCTTCCAACAACTGGATTCTAAGCCAAACAGTTCAAAAATCAGCCAATCAAATCAAACAAAACCCACAAGCACTGGACATTCTCACGTGGGATATTTAAACTAATTCTATCACTAAATATTATTATGCTCAGAAATTATAGATAGGCAGGAAAATTCCCCGAGGAGAACCAAATCTCCTGCCTTACCTATACTCATTCGCATAAATGAATCAAACACAGAGGAGGAAATTAAAATGGTAAAAACAGAATTAGACATGACACCAGAAGCAATCAACAGGATTTTTTTGGAGCAGATAAAAAAGCTGAGTCAGAGAACAGTCTCTCTCAGATAATTTTTATTTTTCCAAATTATATTCTCAAACCAAATCCATAATCAATGCAGCAGCTCCGACAGCGCCAGAATCATCACCAAGCATATTCCTCAAAATTCTTACACTATTGCGGACAGCTTCATTAGAAAATCTCTTTGCACTTTTATTAATCTCGTCGTAAAAATCAATATTGCTCACACCGCCGCCAAAAACAATGGTCTCAACATCAAGTCCGTTAATAATATGGCTCAGCCCAATCCCAAAATACACAAAAGTATCCTTCACAACATTTCTTGCAACCTTCTCCTTAGACGAAAAAATCTTCGCAGGATTCGGCTTAGAAATTTTTCCACCGAGAGCAATATATCTCTTTACAATTGCAGGACCAGAACACAAACTCTCAAAATCTCCGTTCAAACCACAGTTGCATTTAGGACCATAAGGATCAATCACAGAATGCCCGAACTCGCCGGAAAAACCATTTGTTCCCTTATACAATTTATTCTCGAGGATAATCCCGCCTCCAATACCTGTTCCAACAATAAGCCCGACCATATTTCCTGTTCCTTTGCCAGCGCCAAAAGCATGCTCGGCAATCGCAAAACAATTCGCATCATTCTCATGCACAACTCTCATATTGTACCTTCTTGATAAAACACTCTTCAAGCTGACACCCTTCAAAGAAGGAATATTCGGACTAAACAAAAATTTTCCTTTCCCGTCAGTAATTCCAGCGCACCCAATCCCAATCCCTGAAATCTTTTTTGCAGAAAAACCCCTCAACAAAAAATCCACAACAAAACAAACATTCCCGATAATCTCTCTCGACGATTTGCCTGAATTAGTCTCAACATTCTTTCTCTTGAGAATTTTTCCATTCTCATCCATCAAAATCCCGAGAATCTTAGTACCGCCAATATCAAGGCCGATTGCGTGCTTCATTTTTTTTAAAATATGAATATATCCTTAATAAAATTTTGCATTTGCCAATCAGCTGTGTATAAAAACAGATCATAGCTCATAATAATCTTCAAGCACAACCATATCTATATTTTCCAAATCCTTCATCACATAAAACCTTCCCTCCCCAATAGATGCGATTTTTTCGGCAAGCTTCTTTGCCTTTGCATTAAGTTTTACACCGACAACAGAAACAGTAATCCCGGAACTTCTCACAGTTGAAACTGCCTCAAGAGTATCCTCCTCAGGATTATCGCCGATATTAGGCATTGCATCAGTAATAACAATCAAATGCTTTGTAACATCCTCATTAGGAAAAAACTCCACTGCGCGCTTTATAGTCTCTGAAATATTAGTCTCCTCAACTGCCCTTATCTTGGAAATCTCATAAATCAATCTCGGAAAATCATCAGTTGGATTGACAGAATTTCGCACATCAGAACCAAAAACCATCAAGCCAACTTTATCACCTGATTCAAGCGCCTTATACACAAGAGCAATCCCTGCTTTCTTGCACATCTCAAGCTTTTTGCCTTTCATTGAAGAAGACGCATCAAGAGCATACACAACATAAATGCTGCCTTTCCTCTGCCTCTCAAAAGACCTCATATCCTTTACATGCAAAGAATCATGCCCTCTTCTGATAGCAAGCTTTGCAGAGCTTTTTATCGCAATATCTCTGTATCTGTCTCCCTTCTTAAAAATCTTCACATCATCCTTATCACCGTAATGTGTAAACTGCTTATTAACTTTCTCGCCGTAAAATCCCTTCGATACAAGCTTATCAATCTCCTCCTTAAACAACAAAATCGCAGAAAACATTTTCCCTGTATCAGTAATGCTCCCATCTTCTGAAAGCAGCTTCTTCTGTTTAAGCTTCTCGATATTTTTCAGAATGTTTGAGTTGACTTCCCGCTGAAACTCAGGAATCTTAATATCCCTTTCGAGATTTTTAATATCATAGCCGGTAATCTCCATCAGCAAGGTTTCGCCGAAAAGATTCTTTGCAATAGAAAAATTCTTCACAAGCTGGTCCAATATACTGCTTGGCGTAAATGCAGATATCCCCTGATTAAGCGCATCCTTAAGCAATTTTGCATTTGAAACTGCCTCTTCTTCGTCTTCAATAACAGAATTATACAATTCATTGCCTTTTCCAAGCTTTCCTAATATCTCATCTGCCGAAGAAAAATTGCCGGTTGCAACATTCTTATTCTTTCTCGAAATCTCATTATAATTCTGCTCTCGCCCGGAGTCAAAGTAAATCACCGCGTTTTTTGCTCATCCGGTCAGTTTCAAAATAACTCTTCATTTCCTCTCTGAGAAATGCCTCAGGTGTCTTCAGGTATCTGATAGAAGGTTTCAGCTCTATCCTATGAGCAAGAACAGAAACAATCGCATCAGTAACATCTTCATCCAGAACATCCTTTCTTCCTCGAAGAACTGCATTAGCGCAAGCTCTCTCATACAATCCAATAGAAGCCCTCACGCCGGGTTTTTTGCTGAGTTTGTCAGACTCTCTCAAAACCCTAACAAAGCCGATTGTAACATCAAGAAGCTCCTTAGAAAAAACCGCGTCATTTGAATTCCCTTTTTCCTGAACAATTTGAATCTCTGTCTCAAGACTTTCAGGATAGCCAATCTGGATGATATCAAACCTGTCCATAAAAACAGTCGAGAGCTTTTCAGTTGAATTGTCATCGAGATTCATTGTGCCGATAAAAATAAAATCCGCCTCAATATCAACATCATAACTTCCGACAGTAACTTTACCTTCCTCAAGAACCTCGAGCATAGCATTCTGCAATTTAGGAGGGCATCTGTTCAGCTCGTCGAAAAACAATATACCTCTGTTTGCCTTGAAAATTTTCCCAGGAGTAAATGCCTCCATACTCACAGGACCAAACTTAAGGGCTTTAATAGGATCAATATCCCCAATCAAATCCTCAACAGTTAAATCCGGGCTGCCTTGAACTCTCACAAACCGTTTCTCGCCTGAAAGTTTCTCCTTCTTTACTGCTTTCAACTGTTTGCACTCAGGACAGACAGGACTTTCAGGAGAGCAATGATACTTGCAACCATTAATCACATCAATCTGCGGAAGAATCCTTGCAATATTCTTTGCCAGAGTTGTCTTTCCAACTCCCGGAGGACCGACAAAAATCACATGCCTCTCAGAAATAAGAGCTGACTTTAACTGCTCCTTTGCAGTCTCCTGCCCTTTAATATCTGAAAAGGAATCAGATTTCTCGAGTAAAACTTTTTTCAATTCGTAGTTTATCATTGGACAAAAAAGATTTTTCTTCAGATATATCAATTTATCCCATTTGTGTATCTGCTGACAGCCAAACACAAGATTAACAAAAACTTATATACAAATAATGTTACCAACAGAAAAAATCCCAGAAAAATGAAGACTGAAATAATGTATGAGGTTGTTCCGCCGTCGAAAAGGGCGTCAAAAGAATATATCGCAAAGGTAGTTGATTCTCTTGCCGATGCGCTGAAAAGAATGAGGCATGTCAAGGAAATAAATATTCCTGAGATTGTGGACGAGAATTACTGCGGAATACCTTATTATAGAAACCTCGAGAACAGGGAGTTCGGGAAAATCTTGAGGGAAAAAACGCAGAAGGAAATCATAGTCAACAAGGTTGTTGCGCATTTTAATCCAAAAACAAGGTTCAATGAATGGCTTGATGAATCAGTCAAGAATTACCGTATTAAGAAGTTTATTTTTGTCGGCGGAACTTTTGCTTTTAATTATCCAGGTTATAATGTTCTTGAGGCAAATAAAATCGGCTCTTCGAGAGGATTGAAAGTCGGAAACATCATGATTCCAATAAGGCCGAATGAAGGAGAGAATCTTGCAAGAAAGACAGCAAACGGAAGCAGTTTTTTCACAAGCCAGATTTTGTTCGAGGCAGAGCATACTATCAAGACTATTATGGATTATGCTGAAAATTGCAGAAAGCAGAATTTCAAGCCAAGCACTTGTTATCTGAGTTTTTCTCCTGTTTCTGATTTGGAAGATATTGATTTTTTCAAGTGGCTCGGAGTTCATTTCGGAGAGAAGAATGAGAGAAGACTAAGAAATGCCGGCAATCTGTCTGAAGAATCTGTGAAGATTGTGGAGGAGATTTATCCTGAGATTGTTTCAAAGACAGAATCATGCGGCGTTCCTATTGCGCTGAATATTGAGCAAGTAACATTTCATAATCTTGTCTACAGCGAGAAGCTTGTTGAGTTTTTTTCTGAGAACCGCTTTTGACGAGCATAAAGCTCGTCGTGCTATTCGAACCGCAAGTATTATTGCGGTCGAGCCTCAAGCGAGCGCCGCTGAAAGGGTGCACGAATTTTGTCGTGCTATCGAGACAAAAACAAATACATTTTTATACATTAAAGAAAATTTTTTTAGCATGGTAAATCTATCTAAAACCTTTGTAATCTCTCTTGGCGGCTCTGTGATTATTCCAGACGAGCCGGACAAGGTTTTTCTGAATGCGTTCAGGGATTTGATTCTTGATTATTCTTCCAAAGGAAACAAGTTTGTGATTTTTTGCGGTGGCGGCAAGACTGCAAGAGAGTATCAGAATTATGCCAAAGCTATTGGGATTGTGTCCAAGGATAATCTTGACTGGATTGGGATTTATGCAACAAGATTGAACGCTTCTCTTGTGAAAGCAATTTTTGAAGGCAGTGTGAATGAAGATATACTTACAAATCCGACGGAGAAGATAGTTTTTAAGGAGAATATCAAGATTGCTTCTGGCTGGAAACCTGGATGGAGCACTGATTATGATGCAGTTCTCGTTGCCAAACAGTTGAAGGCAAAATCTGTGATTAATATTACAAATGTTGATTTTGTTTATGACAAGGATCCGAGAAAATTTCCTGATGCAAAGGCAATCAAAAAGATATGCTGGAAAGAACTTAGGAAAATGTTTCCGCATGAATGGAAGCCTGGATTGAATTCACCTTTTGATCCTGTTGCATCCAAGGAAGCTGAGAAATCAGAAATTGAGGTTTGCATTGCAGGAAAGGATTTGAAGAATCTGCGGAGAATTTTAGACGGAAAGGAGTTTTCTGGGACGAGAATCAAGTAGAATAAGTATAGAGTACAAAAATTAAAAGATAAAATAAATCATAAAATAAAAACCCAATTTGAGAAATCAATTCTTGAGTTTTATTCTGCTTTTTATTTCACTGCCTTTTTTTCTGACTACTGTTTTAAGCTTTGCAATTCGTTTTTTCAGGAGGCCGATTTCTGACTGCGAAACTTTTTTGATTTCCTTGACGAGTTTCTGTCCTTCTTTTTTGACAAGTTTTGCAATTCTTGCTTTTTCTTTCAGCGCTGCCTGCTGAATTTTTCCTGCTCCTTTTTTTATTGCTTCTTTCATTTTATTACCTCCTTAGTATGGCTCTTTCTCTGACTATAGAGATGAAAAGGAAAAAACTAAATATGATTGCAATTGAAAAGCAGATTACCGAAATAATAGGCAGTCCGTAAATCCACGGCTCTCCATACTGAATCATCAATGCACCTGTAACAAGAAGCGCTGAGATTAGTATTCCATAAGCAAGCCGGTTGCTTGAGCGGTCTATTTCAAGAGAGAGTCTTCTTAATTCTGCATCTCCGATATCAACCTTGAATGTTCCTCTCTGAAGGATGTCAATTGTTTTGTCTATTTTATCAGGAAGTTTTGTAAAGAAGTTTCTGAATTTCTGGAAGTTTTCAGAGAAGTCTGAGATGACATTCATAGGGGACGCGCTTTCTTTGAGGTATTTCTCAACAAATGGCTTTGCCTCATCCACAAATTTGAATTTAGTATCGTATTCGAGAGCAATCCCTTCCAACGTTACAATAGTTTTTCCGAACAGCACAAATTCTTTTGGGATTTTCATGCCATGGTTTAATGCAATTGCGAGGATCTCCTCGATAATCATGCTGACTTTAAGCTCTTCAATTGTTTTTTCTGAGGTCATCTCCAACAGAACACGAGCTACTTCGCGCTTGAATTTGTCAACATCTGGCTCATAATCAAATCTGCAAATTTCAAGGAGACCTTCAACGACTTTATCTGCATCATTGTATATTACCCCGGTGAATATTTTTACAGAACTTTTTCTGAGCTTTTTGTCAAAGTAGCCGACAATGCCAAAGTCCACAAAGCAGATTTTGTTGTCTTTTGAGACTAGAATATTTCCAGGATGCGGATCTGCATGGAAAAAGCCGTGTATGAATACCTGAGTTAAAATAGCATCAAAGCTGTTGTGGATTGCTTTTTGCATATCGAGCCATTTGGGCTTTGATTCTGTTATTTTATGGATTTCGATACCATCGAGGAATTCCATCACAATAACTGAATGTGTTGTGTGATCCATGTAGATTTTTGGAATGCTTACAGTTTCTGAGTTTTTAAAATTCTGAGCAAATATCTGCGCGTTTCTTGCTTCTGAAATAAAGTCAAGCTCGTTTTTTGTCCAGTCAGCAAATTCTTCCACAATAGCTACTGGACGGAATTTTCTCAGCTTTCTGAAATGCTTCTCTATATATTTGGCAAAGAAGAACATTATTTCAATGTCTGTGGACATTAATTCCCTGACTTTAGGACGCTGGACTTTTACTGCAACTATCTCACCGGTTTTGAGCTTTGCTTTGTGCACTTGGCTTATTGAGGCAGATGCAATTGGCCTTTCATTAAACTCAGAGAAGATTTTGTCGAGAGGTTTTTTGAGTTCTTTCTCGATTATTTTTTTTACATCCTTGAATTGGAATGACGGAACATCGTCTTGCAATTTTTCCAGCTCTACAAGGAATTCTTTAGGAACTAAATCAGGCCTAACACTCAGGAGCTGACCAAATTTGATGAATGTCGGACCAAGTTTTTCAAATGCAATTCTCAGGCGCTCCTCTGGTTTGAGAATTTTTTTCTTGGTATCATTGTCTTTTTTATGATGGAATTTCATCCTGAGATTGTCAAAGAAAAATCCCAAACGCTCTTCCATTAAGATTAGAACTATCTGATTAAACCTGCCTAAGTCTCTTACCTCTTTTTTCAGATTAAGCATCAGTAGAAATTCTGATGAGGTGATTTATTAACTTTTCGTCGAAAAATCTGCATTCATCTGCATTTGCTCAGATGAAATCTTTTATCTTGTGTTTTGCTTCTTCATGGTAAAGCCATGCGAGCAAAATTAAGGCATCCAATGCAGCAGGGAGGTTTCCAATATTAAAATCCTTGATAATGTGAATCTTAAAAGCCATATCTGATATTGGCCAGAACAGCATTATTCCTTCCCATCTTCCTCCGCCGAGGATGAAGTCCAAGAATAAATGCAGCAGGATACCGAATGTTATCATGTAGAAATATAGAGCAACTTTATGATTTTTTTTAGAGATGAAATAGAATGCAGGAATCAGGAAAATCAGCCCGAAGAATGGCGTGTGTGTTATTCCGCCGTGCTGAAAGATTTCTGGAGGCGCTGCGCCAAAAATGCGAAACACCATTTCAAGAGGAACATCTATATCTGGAAGAAGCCCTGCTATGCCAGCAATCATTACTGTATGCAGTGTAAAATTTTTCCTGTCCTTTTTCTGGACTATATAATCTCGATATAGGTCCGCGAGAATTATTGCAATTATGATGTGAGTTACTGCAAGTGGCATATTCTATTTCTTATATGCATAAAATTTAAATGTTTCTGTTCATCAATAAAATTCATTCTGAACAATATTCAGAGAAACATTATTAAAAATTAGCGCCTTCTATTATGGTTTATGCAGGAGGCTCTTTATTATATTCAGGATTATAAGCATGAGAAAAATCTTGTGCAGTGTGTTCTCTGCCCGAGGAAATGCGTTATACAAGATGGGACTATTGGATACTGCAATGTGAGGCAGAATGTTAATGGCAAATTGTTTTCTCTCGTGTATGGAAAGGCAGCTGCTTTGCAGGTTGATCCTATCGAGAAAAAGCCATTGTTTCATTTTCTTCCCGGCACAAAGGTTTTCAGTCTTGGAACAGTCGGTTGTAATTTGAGATGCAAGTTCTGCCAGAATTTTCATACCTCGCAGACAAAGCCCGGCGAGTATCGGGAGATTGAGATTCCCCCGAGAGAGATTGTTGAGCTTGCTGCTGAGCATGGATGCAACAGCATTGCTACAACTTACAATGACCCGATTATTTTTTATGAGTATGTGCTTGATATTTTCAAGGAGGCAAGAAACAAAGGAATTAAGACAGTAATGGTGTCAAACGGCTTTATCTGCGAGGAGCCGCTCAGGGAGATTATGAATTACATGGATGCGATTAATGTTGATTTGAAAGGTTTTTCTAATAAGTTTTACGGCTCTGTAACTTCTGCATGGCTGAGTCCGATTCTCGATACTCTAAAGATTTTGCACAATAGCAAAGTATGGTTTGAGGTTACTAACCTGATTATTCCTACTTTGAACGATTCTGATGAAGAGATTATGAAAATGTGCAGGTGGATTTTGGAGAATATTGGAGATGAACATCCACTGCATTTTACTGGATTCCATCCTGATTATCAAATGAAGAATCTGCCTTCAACGTCGAGAGAGACTCTTCTGAGGGCTTATAAGATTGCAAAGGATATCGGTTTGAAGTATGTTTATGTTGGAAATGTTATGTCAGGAAATGCTGAGAATACTTACTGCCATAAATGCAATGTACTTTTGATTGAGAGACATGGATATTCAATAGAGAAGATGAATATTGTTGATGGAAAGTGCATGTTTTGCAAGGAGAGGATTCATGGGGTTTTTGATTAAGTATAATTTTGAAAGCAGTTGATTAGAGTTTGATATTACAATTATTTATCGTCTTATTTTAATCATTTCCCTTTATTTTTTATCTCATCCAAGAATCGCCTGATAGTATTAATCACATGCTGCGGCTGGGTTTTCAAAATCTCAGCAGTCTTTCCAAGAACATCGCCTTCAAAAGTTTCAGTGGATTTCAGTTCAAATTTCATGTCCTTTCCTTTTTTCACAATGTCTTTCCAAATCCTGAAAAGCTCGTCTGCCCTCGAGGGAATCTGAGGGGTTTCGCATTCAAGAAGTTTTGCTATTTCATCCAACAAAGTATCCTGCTGTTTTCCTGCTTCTTTAAGCGCCTTGCCTGCGACAAAGGTTATTCTTACAACGCCGTCTGAAATTTTCTTTGCATCAATCAGCTTTATTTCTCCTGCTTCTTCTGTATTGTTAAGATGAGTTCCGCCGCAGCATTCTATGTCAATGTCTGCGATTTGGACTATGCGGAGTTTTTTTCCAGGCACTGCGCCGCCTTGATATATTCTCATGCCGAATTTTTCTTCTGCCTCTCTTCTTCCGAGGAAAAATTTCTGGACTTTAATTCTGGATTTTACAATCTTGTTTGCCTCTTTTTCTATTTGCTTTAATTCTTCGTCGGAAATGCTGATGTAATGCGTAATGTCAAGTGTTGCTTTTTCTTTTGTTTTTTTTGCGCCTGCCTGGTTAATATGATTGCCCAAAACTTTTCTTGCTGCTGCGTTTACAATATGCGTTGAGGTATGATGCTGAGCAAGCTGTTTTCTTCTTTCCAAATCTATGTAAACTTTTACTGTATCTCCTGTTTTGAAATCTGGCTTTTTTTCAAGAGCATGAATTATTATGCCTCCCTGCTTGAATACATCGAGAATTTTTTCTCCGTCAATGTTTCCTAAATCGTGAAGTTGACCGCCGCTTGTCGGATATGCGACTGTTTTGTCGAGGATAACTTTGTTTTGTATTATCATGAGGACTTTTGCGGTGTTTTCGTTTGTGAGATAATCGTCAAAGTAAAGAGCTTCTGTGTCTTGGACTCCTTCCAAATCCAACTGCTCTTCTCGCTTTGTCTGATGAACCTGCTCATTTTTTTCATGCAATTCCGCGACTCTGATATAGAAGTTGTCCGGGATTGTTATTTCCCTGCCGATTTTTTCTGCTTCTGACTTAATTAATTCAGGACTTATTCCATGGCTATCGTAAATTTGCAGGAGCTGTTCGTCTGTAACTTGTTTCTCGACTAATTTTTTTACCAGCAATTCAGAGCGTTTTTTTGTTGCTATGTATTTTTCCTTTTCCACCGAGAGGATTTTTTTTGTGTCTTCAATGTTTTCTTTTAGTTCAGGGAAAATCTGCTTTAGGTAATCTGCATGTATTTCGCACATCTCGCCTAAGTCAATCTCCCAGTTGTATTTGTCAATCATAGACAATGCCCGACGGAGAATTATTCTCAAGTTATAATAACCGCCTACATTGCTTGGAATTGCGCCATCTGCGAGAGAGACAAGCAGAGTTCTTGTGTGTTCTCCTATTGAATAGAGCGCTGCCAATGGAAGGATTTTGCTTTTCAATTCTTTCACATCAACAGAAAGCAGGTTTGCTACCCTATTCCATGCTGAATCAATATTCTCAACTTCGTCTATATTTAGATAGGAAGCATAAGGAAGGAATCTTCTCATAAGCTCGTTGGATTTATGCCCCGTAATGTTATAAAGTTTTTTGCAGACTGTCGGGAATGTTGTTTCATAGCTTGTTGAAGTTCCTTTTGTGAACCATGCGTTTCTTTCATGTCCCATTCCCATATCGAGAACTTTGATGTTCAGCTCTTTGTAAGAATCCTGTGTCTGTTCATACTGCATGTAAACTTGGTTTCCTAACTCCAATCCTCGAGAGAAATATTCCATTGAAGGTCCAAAATTACCCCCTCCTGCCCATGCATCTTCGTGAAATGTTATGTCGGTTTTTTTCAAGCCAATCCCTTTGTCGAGCCATGTGTAAATGTCCTGCAAGTATTTGTTGATGTCGTATTCCTGCGGCTTTACAAATGCGTGCTGACCAATCATGACAAATCCAGTGTAATGCGCTCCAGTAATGCCAACATTATCTATGTCGTTGAATCTAAGGCAGAACTGTGGGATTACAAGCTTTTTTGCAGGCGGCTCGATTTCTCCTGTTACAACATACGGCTGGAATGCGCTGATTGATGCGATTGTAAAGTCAGTTGTAGGATTCCATCGAGAGACGCTTGGATAACGTTTTATTGGCGTGTATCCGAGTTTTGAAAATAGTTCTGAGAATTTCTGCCAGACTTCTATGTAGGTTAATTCGTTTTTTGCAGGTGTGTCGCCGATGAATTTGAATCCTTCTGAGCATGATGCGTCGCCGCATACCTCTCGGTCTGTGGCTGTCCAGTAAAATGTTTTGCAGGATTTGCATTGTTTTCTTTCATAGCCGAGTGTTTTGAGAGTTTCAACAGGATAATATTTTTCAGGCTCTTTCTGCGATACTGCCTTGAACTGTTTTTTCATTTCTTTGTCGGTGAGCATTTTAGGGAATGTAACAATGATTATAACAGAAGATCAAAGTAATTAAAAATGTTTGGTCTTCTGAATATAATAAACGCATTAGTTTATATTAAAAAGTTAGTGCGTTTATTATAGATTAAAAGATTTGTGGTATAGCAAACGACAGAATTATTTATACAATAGATAAGTCGTTTGCTTAATTTTTTGATAAGGGGAGTTTTGTTATAAAGCACTGGATATTTTTACACATAAGACTTATAAATATATGGGATTATTTAAGAAGAAACAGAACAAAAGGCATATTAAAAATATTCAACATTTACTAAAAAATGCACGAACATAAGGATATTACGATTGAAGCAAAAGACCTTCCAAAAATGCTTGAGCAATTAGAAGGTGGTTTCTATGCTATCCCTATATTCCAAAGAGAATTTGTTTGGGATATAGGAAATATAAAAAAATTGTGGGATAGCATATATAGGCATTATCCTGTTGGTTCTTTCTTGATTTGGGAGACAGAAGAGAAATTACCTAAGCACAGAACTTTATTTAATATAGAGCTTAAACAGAACGAAAAAGGCAATTTCAATTATATTCTTGATGGTCAGCAAAGAATAGTATCTTTACTGGGTTCTATTAAAGGCGAAAAAAGAACTATCAAAAAAACATATGCTATCTATTTCGATTTAAAACTAGCATTAAACGAGAAAAATAAGGTAAATGAGGACATTGAAGCTGTACTTTTTATTGACGATGACGAATTGAAAGAACATACTGAAGAAGAAAGAAAATTCATCATTCCCGTTTCACAACTGTTAAATTTTAATACAGACTATTGGAGAAAGTTAGATAGAGCAGGTTATGAGCAAATAGCTGATTTCTATAAATCAGTTTGTGATAGATTAGAAGGTAAATATAAACTCTCGATTATTAGATTAAACAAAATTCCTATTGAAGAAGTTTGTGAAATATTCACTAGAGTCAATCAAAGGGGTAAGAAACTTACACTTGTAGAATTAATGACTGCTAAAACATTTAAGCAAAAAACCGAAGAGGAAGAAGGATTTTATCTTAGGGATCATCTTGATAAGCTCAACGATGAGATAGATGAATATATTAAAAACTATTCTGATGCTATTGATGAAACTATTTTTTTAAGAATTATATCAGTAATTAATTCTAAAACATGCAGAGAGAAAAATTTGCTCAACTTACCCACTGATAATATAATGGCCTTATGGAAGAGATCTCAGGATTCTTACAAGAAAGCAATAAAATACCTGAAAGATGAGTTAAAGATAGATTCTCCTTATCTAATCCCTTATCCACCTATGCTGGTTTCATTAGCCTATTTTTTCAGTAAATTGGAGAACAAACCAATGACAGAGGATTTTAAAAAAATTTTGAATTCTTGGTTCTGGATAAATTCTTTTTCTGGAAACTATCAGGGCGCAACAAATGAAAAAATACACCAAGATTGTGAATGGTTTGAGAAAGTTTTAGTTGGGGAAAGTAAAATAAATGTTAAATTTGGCAAAAGAATAGAATTCGATGATGTAGTAGAGCAAGAACTAAACCTAAATAATGCTTTTTGTAAGGCAATCTTATGTGTGTTATCATATTTACAACCAAGAGATTTCTTAAAACATGATTTAGTTAATATAAATGAAATATTTATTAAAAGTAAAAAACACGAACTCCACCACATTTTTCCAGTAAAATCAGAAATAGGTAGAAAATATAGAGGACCACTAATAAATAGTATTTCTAATATATGTTTCTTACCTAAAGATACTAATGGTCAAATAAGCAGTAATAATCCTAAAGATTATTTCACAGAAGCACAAACAAAAAACAAACATTTTAGCGAGGATATTAAAAGCCATCTTATCCCAATTGAAGACGCATTTAATAATAATTTTGAAAATTTCTTGAAAAATAGGACGAATATGATTTTAACTGAAATCAATACTTTAATCGGTATTAGTTCAGATATACATAAGCGACTAAAAAATACACCCGATGAGGTATGGAATGAATATGAATTAGAAGTAAGAAAACTCATTGATTTAGGTTTGAGCAATAAACACGGGCAGGATTATTGGAAAAGCGAAATAATTCCTGAAGATTTAAAGAACACAGTAAATGAAAAGATAAAAAAAGAGGTTAAATTAAGACCTGATTTGAAAGAACAATTTGAAACACCAAGGGTTAAGTTAGATAATTGCGATGTAATGGATTATCTAAAAATTATATTAAAAAATTGGGAAATCTTTGAGAACATTTTTGGTTCAAAAGAAGAAACTCAAACACAATTTAAGAACTTACAGGTATTCAGAAATGCACTAAAGCACATAAAAACTTATTCGGATAGTAAAGAATTAGATGAATTGACTCAGAAAAAAGGAGAAGTTTCATTATTGTGGCTACAAAAAGTTTTAAAGGTTGAAGAAAAGAAAGAAAGTATACAAATAGACTTTACAACCATAGATGAGTTATACTCTCAATTGAAAGAGAAAATAATCTCCTTCGGTCAAGATGTCAAAGTAGAACAAAAAAAGCATTACACGGCATTTAAGAAAAAGAGTAATTTTGTATGCTCTAAACTCCAAAATTCTCAGATAAAGCTATGGATTAGAATTCCAAAAGAGAAATTTAACGATACCAGAAAAATAGCAAGAGATGTTTCAAAGGTAGGTCATCAGGGAACAGGCAACTATGAGATTACATTCAATTCAAAAGATGACTTAAATTATATTGTAAATTTATTAAAACAAGCATATGAGGAAGACACTAAATCTACTGAGGATTATGATTTAGCCTACCATTTAGGGAAAATCAAAAATGAGGGAATCAGAGAAAAAATAAATTTGATTAGAGATAGGATTAAGGAAATAGATAATAGTATAGTAGAACACTTTTCAAAAGATCATATAAAATTCAGACACAATAGAGATTTTTGTTTGATATACTGCCAGAAAAAACAATTTTGGTTAGATATAAGATTAAATAGGAAAGAAATAACTTCTCAAGGGTTGGATATAAGAGAATTTAATGACCAAAAGTGGACACACATTAGGGTATATGAAGATACAGATTTAGATGAAACTTTGAAATTAATAATAAATGCTTACCAGAAAAACTGATTAAAATGCCCCCCACAAACGAACTTGTAGTCTTTCAAGGAAAGAAAATAAGAAGAACTTGGTATAATAATGAATGGTGGTTTGTAATAGAGGATATTGTAGCTGTTCTTACTGACTCTAAAGACACGAAAGGATATATTAAGGATATGCGAAGGCGTGATGAAGAGCTTTCCAAAGGATGGGGGCAAATTGCCACCCCCCTTGAAATAATGACATCGGGAGGAAAGCAGAAGATAAACTGTGCTAACACAGAAGGAATTTTTCGTATTATCCAATCAATCCCCTCAAAGAAAGCCGAACCTTTTAAGCGTTGGCTTGCCAAAGTCGGCTATGAAAGGGTTCAGGAAATAGAAAATCCAGAACTTTCAATGCAAAGGATGAGAGAGATATACCAATTCAAGGGTTATTCAGATGAATGGATTGAAAAAAGAACCAGAGGAATTGCTATAAGAGATGAATTAACAAAAGAATGGGAAGAGAGAGGTGCAAAAACACAAAAAGAATATGCCATTTTAACATCCGAGATTTCAAAAGCAACATTTGGTTTAACACCAAGTAAATATAAAAAATTTAAAGGACTTACTACTCAGAATTTAAGAGACCACATGGACGACATTGAATTAATTCTAACGATGCTCGGAGAAGCAACAACTACAAGATTTACAAAAGACAGAGACTCTCAAAAATTTCCAGAATTGAAAAGAGACGCAAAAGACGGTGGTAATGTTGCTGGTTCAACAAGAAAAGATATAGAAGGCAAGCTTGGTAAAAGTGTTGTTTCAAAAGACAACTACTTGCAAGTTCCTGAGAAAAGGAAAAGGATTGAAAAAGGAGATACTTAAATGCTTACTTTATATCTTTCCCCTTATCTACTTGTTTAATCAAATTCTCAATTATCTTCCCGCCTACTGGCGTCAGAATACTCTCAGGATGGAATTGAACTCCCTCAACAAAGAATTTCTTGTGGCGAACAGCCATGACAATTCCTGATTCGCTTCTGGCAGAAATTTCCAAGATTTGCGGAACATCAAGGGCGCAGAGCGAATGGTATCTGGCCGCTAAGAATGGATTTTCTATTCCCTGAAAAATTGTCATGTTGTCATGGATTATTCTCGATGCCTTGCCGTGGATTGTCTCCTTTGCTTTCCCAACAACGCCTTCAAATGCCTCGACAATTGCCTGCATTCCAAGACAGTCTCCGAATATAGGGATTGCTTCGGAATATTTCTTGATTATTTCGATGGTATTGCCTGCGTCTTTAGGAGCAGATGGTCCAGGGGATATTACAATCAATTCCGGCTTGAATTTTTTTACAACATTGCCAATTATCTCCATTGGTGTATTGTTTCTAAATACCATAACCTCGCAGTTTCTCTTTGTGAATTCTTCGACGAGGTTGAATGTGAAGGAATCGAAATTATCTATGAAAAGGATTTTAGTCATTTTATTTTATCCTCAGTATTTTATAAAAAGATTTTATTGAAAAATTAGTTCCGCATCTTGAACTATAATAAAAATTTCTTCTTGGTCAAGTTCTTGTCTGCAAATTTCTTTAAACGCCTTAATCCATTTCTGATTGTTAAAAGTATCCTCAACAAATAACTCAATAAGCTGCATTGGCTCACTATAAATTTTACTATCCTTATTTGTCCAAACACCGCCTAAAATAGGCAGTCTTGCAAAAGGATTGAATGAATATGCACTAAATTTCTCTCTGATATTCTCGGTAATTTTTCTTATTCGCCCTATAGGTATTAGCTCACCATTATTATAAAACTTAGGAATAAAAATTTTATAAAGTTTCATGAAATATCCTCAGCATTTAGAACTAATAATCTTAACAACAATTCCTTTACCCTTTAGTTTCTTTAATGTTTCATTTTCATTCTCATCAATTCTAAATTGAGTAGAAGACAACTGAGCAAATATTCCGTTATTTACAAGAATCTCAAAAACTTTTTCAACATCCTGCTCTTTGACTTCAATCAATACCATTTTTATCCCATTAGGATATTTATTTATTCTGTATTTTAAAAACCTTTAGGTAATGGTACAAGATTAGTCATTTCACACCACCAGCCAGTCTGATTGCCTGAAGGCATGCCTCTGCTTTTTTTTCTGTCTCAAGGAATTCATTTTTCGGAATAGAGTCATAGACAATGCCTGCGCCTGCTCTGATGTATGCAAGGTTGTTTTTTATCCTTATAGAACGGATAATTATTGCACTGTCAAAATCTTTGTTTGGTGTGATGTAGCACACTGAACCACCGTAGAATCCTCTTTTGGTTTTTTCACATTCTCTGAGGAGTTTCATCGCCATTACTTTCGGCGCGCCTGTTAATGTGCCCATATTCATTGATGCAAGATAGGCATGGAGTGCGTCCAAGTCTTCTCGGAGAATTCCCTTTACATTTGAAACAATATGCTGAACATGAGAGTATTTTTCTATGAAGAATGGCTTGTCAACAAATCTTGTTCCTGGTTTGGAGACTTTTGCGATGTCGTTTCTTGCCAAGTCAACAAGCATTGCGTGTTCTGCAAGCTCTTTTTCGTCTATTTTTAATTCTACTTCGTATCGTGAATCTAAGTCATTGTCAATAGCGCTGTTTATTATGCCTCTCGGTTTGGTTCCTGCAATCGGCCTTATCTCAACTGTTTTTTCTTTTTCTCCCTGAACACGAATTGCCATTTCAGGAGATGAGCCAAGAAGAATTCCAGTGTCTGAGATTATGTAAAACATATATGGGCTTGGATTTAATTTTCGCAGATGCCTATATATGTCCAGCGGCTCTGAGTTGTAATTAGTGATTATTGTTCTCGACGGCACAGCCTGAAATATGTCGCCCTGAAGAATGTTTTTTTTGAGTTTTATGACAATTGATTCGTATTCATGCCTTGTTGCGTCTGCACTGAGAGTTTGTTTCTGCTGTTTGTACTGCCTTTTTTTTGGTATGGGTGCATTCATGGCTTTTTCATAATCTCCGAGAACTTTTTGGCATCGTGAGAATATTGCTTCTCGCTTGTTGTCTGTGATAAGCGCGTTTGCAATTAAATGGAGTTTTGTTTCTTTGTGGTCATAGATAAAGAGATTGTCAACAAAATAAAATTCATAATCAGGATCTTTAAGAATGTCATCATGATTAGGAGGAAGGTCTTCAAATTGATCTATGAAATCGTATGCAAATACTCCAAATAAGCCAGAGTAAGGAACAAACGGCTTTTCAGTCGGCTTGAACAGGAATGCGATTTTTCTGAGGATGTCTATGTGGGTTTTGAGTTTTATTCTTTCATCTTCTGTTACTGATTTTCTTTGCGGCTTTAATATGCCGGTTATTTTGTCTTTTTTGTAAATTACTTTGCTGCAGAATGTGAATGCTTTTCCGAGGAAGGAAAGAATTTTTGCGCCCTGCTCGTTAAGCGAGATTATTTCAAAGTTTTCTCCTCTGCCTGAGATTTTGAGGCATGGGTTTGATGTTCCGATGCTTAATTCACCGTATTTGGCAATGAAGTCTGCTGATTCGAGCAGGATGGAGTTTTTTTTTCGTCCATAGTCTGAGAGTTTTGAGAAGTAATCCACTGTATCGAGGGATGTATCTATGGTTTTTATGATTGGGATGATTGTTCCTGGCGTTGCTTTTTTTATGTCCTCGATGGTTTTGTCCATAGTATATTAAATTCCCATACTAATATAATAATTTTGTTGCGTTGATTGTGGATGGAGCAAAAGAAAAACTATTTTAAGCACCTTTTGTTTTGCCTCATAAATGCAAAAGCTCAAGTCAGCAGGCGCTGTGATTTTTACAGAGGATTCTGAGAGAAAGTATCTTCTTCTGCATTATGTCGAGGGGCATTGGGATTTTGTAAAGGGAAAGATTGAGGATAGAGAGTCTGAGATGGATGCTCTGGAGAGAGAGGCACAGGAGGAGACTGGAATAGTTGATTTGCAGATTATCCCTGAGTTTAGAGAGACGATTAATTATAATTTTTCAAGCGAGGGAAAGGTTTTTCATAAGGATGTAGTTTTTTTTCTTGCCAAGACAAACCAGATAATTGTTCGGCTTTCTGAGGAGCATGTAGAGTATAAGTGGCTCTCTTGTAAGGATGCTTTGAGACAGCTTACTTTTAAGAGCGCTAAGGATGTTCTTGAGAAGGCGGATAAGTTTCTGGGATGTTAATTGTTGTTAAAATCAATTATAAAACTAAAAATAAGATTTAAACCAAAGTGAGCAATCAAGAACAGTAATCAAGGGGACATTTTTTACTCGTTTGTGAGGGGACGTTTTCAAATAAACGTATTAAGTTTTACCTGTCCTAGTTTTAATAAGGATTCTTCAACTAAATGTTCTGGTATGGGTAATTTTTCTAAACTTCTTGGCTCTACTTTAATAGCTCCAGACCCGTAACTTTTACCAACTAGATGTAGATTTTTTAATGTATCTGGGTGATTTAATATCTCCCATAATACATTAACATAAATCTTGTCGTTTCTTTTTGGATATACACATAAAAAACTAGTTAATGGAATAATATCCGCCTCGTTTTTTATAAATCTGAAATTTCGTCTTCCCAGATAAGCGAAAAGTAAAAGGGGAACCTCTCTTTTTTCCATCTTAAACCATGGTTTTCTTTGTTTAATGAGAGCACGATTTGGCAAACCTAATCGGACACCCTTTTCCAGATAATCAAGAATTGCTTTTGGTAGATATTCATCTTTTTTATCAATGGATAAAATAAAAGTTGGTCTCCCTCTTTTTTCAAGTTCTTTAATCTCATTTTTAGTAATAATTTTACCACTTATATCCTTTGTCCTACCGATTGCTAACTTCAAAAACCTCTCTGGAATTTCCAATTCTTTTGCTTTTTCTTTTGTGAGGAAAAAGAACTCGTTGCCACCTGTTGCAATCCCCCTCATAACACTTGCAAAATCACTTAAATGATATTTGAAGTTATTATCACTTTGTTTAGGTCGTGAAAGACCAGTATCTAATGCTTCTTTCAGACTTCTTTTAGTAATACTTAATGTTTTAAGTTTTTCTTGTTTGAAATCTGAAGAAATAAAATTATAAAGCTCTTTTGGGTCTAGTTTATTTACCCTAACCCAAATAATATCTTCTTTCGGAATATCTTTTTTTATTAAAAATATGATTGCATTTGTATCAATTGCAGGAAAGGGTGTAGCATATCTATCAAAAGTAACAACACATTCCAGACAATAATTTTTTGTGACCCAATTCCAAAGGTTTCCCGAAAATGCACCTTCGCAAGTATCCGCAGGCATAATAAATGCAAGTCTTCCTTTCTCTTCCAATAAATTCAAAGCTTGTATAAAAAAGTAAATATGATATCCAGCACGACCATCTATTATAGTACCTGTTATTTTTTTAGATAATTGTTTCAAAAATGATTTTGTTTCATTATCAATTCTATGATGCCTGATATAGGGGGGATTTGCAATTATTGATTTAAACTTTTTTTGCGGTGGATTTTTTATAAAATCTCTAAATTCTACATTACATAAGGGATCGAGGTAAATTTTTTCTTTAAGAATTTCTTTATCTATGTCAATACCATAAAATTTAATTTTTTCATCGTTGTGATTTTTTTTTAAAGCTTTAAAAAAAGACCCATTCCCAGTTCCTGGATCAAATACAAGGGATGTATTTTTTGAGACATACGAGATCATTGCTTCTGCAACCCATGATGGAGTCCAAAATTGTCCCTTATCACGAAGTTTCTCTCTCTTTTCCCATTCCTTAGGGATTTTTTGAGTCAATAAAATATTTTCAGACATATTAACCCTCTTTGCTAAACTGTTTTAATACTTCCAATGCTTCCTTTGAAAGTTCTAATTTTCCTCCCTCAAATCTTACATAAGGTAATATGTGCCCATTTTTATCCTGAATAAAATCAGGGAGTAATTTTGGTTGTTCTGTTGAATCTCCTAAAAGATAGGCATAGTGATAGTAAATTTTGTAAATAATTTTTTTTGTAGTTGCTCCTCCAGGTGCCTGAAATGTTTGAACCGTTGGTAAAATCAATTTCTCATTGATAAGGCGTTCAACTTCATCAAGGGCTATACCAAAAGCTTTATCAAAAAATACATGCCATATATGTATTGGAATTTGATTCTCTTTTTGCCACTTCTTTAATGGTTCTCGGTCTTCTTCCTTTATAATTACAGTTGGTACAACAGCCGTTTTTTTAAGACCAGGTTTTCCTTCAAGTCTCTTTTGTGGTGAGAATATAGACCCATATTCTGGCATTTTTTCAGCAACCCATAATGAGGTTTCACATTCCACAGCAAGTTTTGCTTTTTGTATAAACTCTTGAATTTCATTTTCAGGAATAAATGGCAATTCACTGGTTCCTCCAACTTTCTTTAAGAATTTTTCAACAAATTCTTTATCATTAACACTAAATATTAAAATATCCGGTCTCTTTATTTTTCCAATTCCTGCTTTTTCAAGCCGCTCAAAATATAACTCAAATTCTCTTACATCTTCGCTTGGTGCTGTTCCACTAGGACCATAAGGTATTGCTAAAAATTCTTTTGTAGGATTTACAGCTTCAATCACTCTTTTTTCACTCCAAACCCCTTGAGACCAACGCATGAGAAAATCACTTCCACGAAGTCTTCTGGGGTTTAATAGAAAATCTAACCAATAAACTTCTAAGCCTCGTAACTCTAGTTCAATATCTTCTTTTGAAACACTTAGTATCTTTTCAAACGGATGCATTTTTTATCTCCTTTTGTACCATCTTTTATAGTAAAGAAGAGTGTATATTTATAAACATTAAGTTTTCGTTAGTCATCGTGCAAAACTTACATTTCATTCATACCTTAACACATACTCACTTTGTTCGTAGCTTTGCGTTACTCTTTTACTCGTAACGCAAAGCATCCACCGGCTTTTGCTTTGACGCCTGATATGCAGGCAGAACTCCTGCGATTGAGCCGAGAATAAATCCGAATAATACTATAGCGACGAGAATTTCCGTCTGGACTGTTGCCTGAAAGAGATTGCTTCCGAGGATTTTTCTTGCGATTAATGCAACAAGCTTTGCGCCTCCTAATCCTATCAAAATACCTGCAAGACTTCCAAGCAAGCCGAGAATTCCAGATTCAAAGAGGAAAATCATTGCAATATCCCTGTTTGTTGCGCCGATTGCCTTCATTACACCGATTTCTTTTGTTCTTTCTATAACTGCTGTGTACATTGTGTTTGTGATGCCGATTGCGCCGACAAGCAAGCTTATTGCAGCAATGCCAACAACCACTGTCTCAATAATATTGAAAATCGAGAGAACTGTTTTAATTATCTGCTTTGATGTCTGGACTGTAAAGTCCTCTTCTCCTTGTTTTACATCCCGTTCTGAACGAAGCTTCTTTTTGATATTGCCAGCAACTTCTTCAACATCTCCGTCTGGGTTTGCAATTGCGATAATGATTGTAAATTTTTCTGCCTTTGCGCCAGTAACTTTCTCTGCGTCATTTACCGAGAAGCGAATGCCATTGTCATAAGGAGGAGCGCCTGTTTTTTTCTGGATACCTGCTATCTGGAATTTTCTTCCTGAGATTTCCATTTCATCTCCTGTTGATAGTTTTCTCTCGAAAGCATCATTTGCAACATTATAACCAACAACGATTTTCTGCACATCTGAATCTCTGAGCTCTCTGCCGAATTCTACATTGAACATGTTTGACTGCTCCAATGCTTTGAGAGTTTCTCTGTCTGTGTCATGAAGAAAAATATTGAGAGTTTTTGTTTTATCCTTGAATTTAACGACGGTGTTTTTGGCTATCAAGCCGCCTGCTGAGATTACTCCTGATGCTTTTCTGACAGCATCTAAATCTTCTTGAACGAGTTTCACTTCTGAAAGCTCACCGCTTAACGGCCCAAAACTTGAACCCTCTGGTCTGATGAGGATTCTGTTTAAGCCGAGCTTTTCAAATTCCTTTTCAACTGCTGTCTGAAGTCCATTTCCAAGTGCAAGCAATGAAACAACTCCGGCTATTCCAATGAAAATTCCGAGCATAGTAAGCCAGCTTCTTAATTTTCTCTGCTTAATGTTTCTCACTGCAATCATGAAATATTCGTTCATTTTCTAATCGCCTCGACAGGATGCAGCCGTGATGCCTGATATGCAGGAAGAATTCCGCCCAATACTCCGACAAATGTAGAGAATATCAGCGCGCCTATGATTAATTCAAGAGGGAAGATTGGTTTTAACAGGGCATATTTCAAAACTTCAACAACAAAATATTCAACAAGCTTGCTTATTCCTATTCCGAGAATAACTCCGATAATTCCTCCAGCAAGTCCAAGAAGCGCAGATTCCATAATGAATGTCCTCATAATGTAAGAGTTTGTAGCGCCGACGGATTTCATTATGCCAATGTCTTTTCTTCTTTCAAGGACAAATGTGTACATTGTGTTCATTATTCCAACACCGCCGACAACAAGACTTATTGATGCGATTGCAGCAAGAACAATGTTTATGACTGTAAATACAACTCCAAAACTTTCCAAAAGCTGGTCAAATGTTTGGACAGAGAAATCTTCTTCGCCTTCTTTCAAGCCGCGGAATTTTCTTAATCGTTCTGTTATTCTGTCTGCTAATTCGAGATTATCCTGGCCTTGCTGGGTTTGAATTATTATCCAATCATAAGATTTCTGGCTATAAAGCCGCTGGAATGTATCAAGAGGAATATAAATGGATGTATCGTCGCCGTCATTGCCTCTGCTTTCAAAGACACCGATGACTGTGAATTTTTCTCCTTTGATTTCAAGCTTGTCTCCTAAGGTTATTTTTCTTCCAAATATATTGTCATCATTAGAAAGCTTCCAGCCGATAAGCGCTTTGTTTGTATCACCTGTTTCAAATATTCTTCCAGAAACAATATCTGCTCCAAGAGCTTCGATTGCAACATTACTGCCTTCTTTAGTCGGGAAACCATTGACAAGATAATATCTCTGCTTTTTGTTGAATATTATTTTGTCTGACTTGAATGTGAATTTTGCTGTGTCTTTCACGCCTGAAACTTTTTCTACTGTGTCAATGTCTGAATCAAGAAGTTTTGCTGATGAGATTGTTGGCCCGAAACCGCCGCCGGGCATGAGAAATATTTTGTCTGTTCCAATCTCTCTGAATTGCTCAAAGACTTCATGCTTTAATCCAAAGCCCAAACTAATCAGGCTGACAACTGATGCTATGCCGATGAAAACTCCAAGCATAGTAAGCCAACTTCTGATTTTGCCGGATGCAAACATTCGCCATGCAAGGAAAAGCTCGTCTTTAAGCATTGTAAAATTGGATTATTGCCTATTGGCTTTTTTTGCTTTTCTTCTTCTCCAAAGCCAAAAGCCGATTACCACAGATGCAATTATCAGGACTATGAACAGCGTTGGATTTGATTTTACAATGCCGAATTTTTTCAGCTCCTGCTGGCTGTAGAGGGGAATTTCCATGTCAAGCTTTTTTGTGTAAGGGTCGTTGTTTGAGTCTTTGTATTCAAGCTGCAACGGAAGGACTGCTTTTCCTCCATCTTTTTTGATGTATATATTGAATTTTACAAGCTCAAAGTCATCGCTCTCAACGCTGCCAACATATTTTGTGTTTGCACCAATAACTATGATTTCTTCTGATTCAAGGATTTTTACTGTGAGGAATTTTGAGTCGCTCAAGCCCTTGTTTGAAATCCTGATTGTAATTTCTCCTGCTTTTTCTTCTGAATAGACATCTGATTTGTCGAGAGTGATTTGCAGCTCTGGCTCTGTGCCGACAATTAATGATACTATATCGGATTTGTTGTATTTTGCGCCTTCTTTGTCATAGTAGGAAAGTTTCGCAGGGACTTTGTAGATTTTTGAGTCTGCGTTTGCATAGGGCATTATAACATATTCAAATGATGCCGTTTCTCCGCTTTTCAGGTAAGGGATTCTTTGTTCTGATGCTGTTCCGATTGGAGCAATTGGCAAACTGTCTGAGGTAAAGTCAAGATTCAGCGTTACATCTCTCAAACCAGCGTCGTCGTAATTTTTGATGTCAATCTTAAGACTGCCTTTTACTCCCGGAATTAATTTTGACGGTATTGTTGATACTTTTGTCATAGAAACATAGGCATCAGATGTTTTAATTTTCACTGTAAATTTTTCTTCAGCCCATGAATTGTCAGCAATTTTGTAACGGAGCTTTACTTCATATTCGCCTTCTCTTGCATTTGAATCAACAAGAATCTTGTATTCAAAGTTTACAGCTTTTTCATCCTGCTGGAAGCCAGTGATTCTTCCAAGGGATTTTGCTGCTAAATCTCTTGGTCTTATTGAGAATGGATATTCTGGAATTATCTCGACGGAAACATCATTCAATGAACCTCCTCCTGTGTTTTCAAGCTTGAATCTTAATGTTGTAATATCTCCTGGTTTTGCAGGGTCCGGCTCTTGGTTGAGCAGATAGACTTTGACATAAGGTGTCTGCTCAGGAACTGCATGGACAAGCGCGCTTAACAGCACTAAAATTCCTATCAAAGGAAATATTCTTTTCATATTTATTTTCACCTTTTCTTGCTTTTGGAGTCGGCGATTATCTGGCCGTCGCGCAGTGTTGCGATTCTTTCTGCATTGCTTGCGACATCTGAGTCGTGAGTAACCATGATTATTGTTTTTCCTGTTTTATGCAATTGCGAAAGATAATTCATTACAGTTTCTCCTGTTTTTGTATCGAGGTTTCCGGTCGGCTCATCTGCAAGGATTACTTCAGGATTATTTGCCAATGCCCTTGCAATTGCAACTCTCTGCTGTTGTCCTCCTGATAATTCATTAGGGTAATGGTTTATTCTTTCTCCTAAGCCAAATGAGTTTAGCAATTCTGTTGCACGGTTTATTCTAAGGGAGTTTGGAGTTCCCTGAAATGTCATTGGAAGCATTACGTTTTCAAGAGCAGTGAGATTGTTTATGAGGTTGAACTGCTGGAATACAAATCCAATTTTTTTTCCTCGAAGCTGGGCAAGCTGACTTTCTGTTAAGCTTGAAATATTTACTGTGTCGAGGAGAATATCGCCCTGTGTTGGTATATCAAGAGAGCCAATGAGATTCATCAAAGTGCTTTTTCCTGAGCCGCTTGGTCCCATGATTGCAATGAAATCGCTTTTGTTGATTGTGAGATTTACTTCTCTAACTGCATTGACTTTTGTCTTGCCCATGTCATAAGTTTTCCAGACGTTTTTTAATTCTATTATGGATTTCATTTTGTATCATTAAATCATATTTTTTCAAGTTCTTTGTTTGCCTTTGCAAGAATTTGATTTATTCTATCTGCATTCTTCTCGAGCTTTCCCTGCCTTGAGATTCTTGCGACAATGCTTTTTGTCCTTGAGCTTTCATTGATTATCGGCTCAAAAGGAACCTTTCCCTGTTTCAGCTGCTTCTGGACTTCTTCCATGAGCAATGAGTTATCACAACTCAGTAATGTGCCATAGGTTTTTGCAACCTGTATCATCTTCTGGATAAGCTCTTCTCTCTCGACAATGATTTTTGAGAACAGTTCCCTGCCTTTTTTTGTTATTGAATAAATCTTCTTTTTCCCTTCCGACTGGAATGTGATGAGCTTTTCCTTTGCCAAGTTCTCGAGCAGTGGGTAAATGCTTCCTGGAGATGGCTTCCATCCAGTTTTATTTTTAATATGGCTCATTAGCTGATAGCCTGTGATGGATTCCTTTGTCAATGCCATCATTACAATCTGCCTTAAGTGCCCTGTTTTCATTTTTTGCTTCCTGACAATGTATCGGAGGCGATATGTCATTAACGATATATCTGAAACGATACAAAGATTGAGGTTGTATATAAATATGGCGATTTCTCCCAAAGAAAGCATCCTTATAGTTTATCTCAGTATTTCCTTGAAGAAGTATGCAGGTCTTTTAATAAAAAATGAGGTATCATACAAGCAGTTTGCCAAACATATCTTTTTGCATGACTTAAACGACGTTTCCCTTAATTCTTTGAACTTCTTATAATAATCCCTGTCAACATCAAATATGCTTATGTCCTGTGTTTTTGAGCCTGCGCACAGCTGGAATTTTCCGTCGCAGTCAATTGAGAAATAATACTCTCCTGCTGAGCAGTACCAGTCCTTAAGCTCATGGTTGACAAACTTTTTTATATCCTCAAAATATTGCTCTGGCTCGATAATGTTAAATCCCTGCTTTTTTAACTGCTTAATTTCGTCGCAAACCTTGAGCAGTTTTTCCTTGTCATCTTTCTTGAAGAAATAAAGGCTGCCATCCACTGGAAGGTTATTATATGTGTTTCCTGCTATTAGCCCAATTGACATAGGAACATTGAATGAATTTATCAGCCTGAGAGTCTGGATAGTTATGTCGACATTTTTAGCAGTCAGGACAAGGTTAACATTAATCTCAAACCCATACTTTTTCCTTGCCTCAAGCAAGTGGCTGAGAACTTCTCTGCATCTCGTATAGTCTTTTTTGGATTCATTGAACTCGAATACAGAATCAACAGAAAGGTTTATGACATCCAAATCTGCCTTTCCAAGTTTATCTATATAGTCCTGAGTGAGGAATGAGCCGTTTGTTGTTATATGTGTTAATATTCTTTTCTTGTTTGCATATTCTATAAGCTCGAGCAGATCCCTCCTTATAGTCGGCTCTCCACCGAAAAATGAGATGCATCTTGTCCCGAGATAATGAAGGTGGTCAATTACTTTTTTCATATCTTCTGTATTGAGTTCTTTTCTTCCTGGCTCAACAACAAAGCAATAACTGCATTTGAGGTTGCATTTTCTCGTTACATAAAGATGAACCCAAACAGGTGCAGGCCTGAACATTGCCTTGATATACGCAGGGAGTAATATCCTCAAGAACTTAGTGCCTTTCTTCCTGCTGTATAATCTCATGCATTACATTAATTGATTTTGGTTTTTTAATTTATCGTTTTTGGTCGTTTATTGGAAGAACATCTCAGCAGCTATTTTAGCCGCAAGCTTTACAGTAATATTGTCAAAATCCCTGTCTGGATTGACTTCCATTATGTCAACGGCTCTAATATTTTTGAGTTTTTTCAGGCGGTGAAGACAGAAGATTAACTCTCTTGGTGACATCCCGGCAGGAGTAGGATATAATGTTCCTGGAACAGCAGATGCGTCAACAACGTCAATGTCTATGGAAATGTATAAGTCTGAAAAGCTGTTTGCAATCTCCATTACTGCCTCGAGAATGTCCTTAAATCCGTATTCTGTGAGAGAGCGCATGTCAAAATACCTTATCCTGTTTGTGCGCATGAATTGCAGTTCTTGTAATGTCCACTCCCTTATGCCGATGAGGATTATGTTTTCTTTCTTGATTACCTGATTATTGATTATTACCCTGAGCAAATCATAAGGAAGCGTGTAATATTTTTCTCTTGCGTCAGGATGCGCGTCAAATATTATCAGTCCCGGATTTTTTGAAACTGATGAAAGACCTCCGATTAGGAAATAACTCAGCATGTGATCTCCGCCAAGAGAAATTAATTTTTGCGATTTTAGAATATCTCCAACAATCTTCGGCAGTTCCTCGTCTATGTTTTTGATGCTGCTGAATTCACCTGTTGCATACTGCGGCAGGAATCCATCTTCATTGAGAATGTCTTTTTTTATCTCCCTGTAAATTTTTTCAGGCGCAGACTCAACTCCTTTATTTGAAGAGATTGTACAGAAATTTATCGGTAATTTTAGCAGATACATTTTGCCTCTTTTATGGAATGGAATGTGCTTTCTTAAAAACCTTTTCTAAAATTTCAATGTCTCTCTGGCATTTTTTCTTTATCAGTTCAATGTTTCCTTCCTCGTAAAGCCGCTCAATGTCAGAGCCTTTTGCAGATACTTCTTCTATGTTTGTCGTGTCAACTTTGAGAATTTTTGCAAGGATTTCAAGACTTGGATTAAGGAATGTTTCATAATGGGAAAAAAACATCATCATGTCAAAGTGGTTTGATTTTTCCATGCTCCATCTGTTTGTGTTGATATTCAATGGCTGGCTGACTGAGTGTATAGTCGAGCGGATTAGTATGAATGGAATGTCAAATTTGTATCCGTTGAATGTTACGATTGTTGTGTCCGGGGATGAAGAAACTTTTGTCCAGAATTTATTTAATAACTCGCTTTCCTTTTCATCGTAATAAATTTCAGCTGGCTTGTTCAGCTCTTTTATTCCGAGAACAATTATTCTTGAGTATAATGGGTTGAAGCTTCTTGCTTCTTTGCTTATTTTCTTGTCCATCAGGTATTCTTTTACTTCCTCATTGCGAATTTCTATCGGGACTGTTTCAATATCTATGAATAAGCATGGCATAACTTAGAATTAAGATTTGGATGTATATAAATTTTGGGGAATAATAAAATAAAATGTCAGAAATTCTATATCAACCCTTTAACCTTCATCAGCTCGGCATTCAAAATAGCTGTGCCTGCTGCCCCTCTGATTGTGTTGTGCGACAGTACGAGGAATTTATAGTCTAGGAGACTGCATTTGCGGATTCTTCCGATTGTAACAGCCATTCCTTTTCCACTTTCGCGGTCTATTCTCGGCTGAGGCCTGTCTGTTTCTTCTCGGACAATTACTGGCTGAGGAGGTGAACTTGGAAGGTTGTATTGTTTTAAGGGATTGAAATTTATCAATACTTGCTTCACTTCATCCAATGACGGCTTTTTTTCAAATTCAATATTTATGGCCTCAAGATGTCCGTCTCTTACATTGACCCTATTGCACTGCGCGCTGACTTTGAAATCTGCATATTCAAATTTGTTGTTATTGAGCTTTCCGAGGAGCTTTAGCGTTTCTATCTCTATCTTTTCCTCTTCGCCTCCGATATAAGGATAAACATTATCAAGAATATCGATGGAAGGAACTCCCGGATAACCTGCCCCTGACAGAGCTTGCATTGTCGTTAGAAAAACTTTTTTTATGCCGAATGCGTCCTGCAATGGCTTCAATGCAATTACAAGCCCTATTACCGAGCAGTTTGGGTTTGTTACAATAAATCCCCTGCCGAATTTTTGCTCCTTGACAATATCCAAATGGTCTGCGTTTACTTCTGGAATTAATAGCGGGACATCTGCATCCATTCGATGATTTTTTGAATTGCTTGAAACTGCATAGCCAGATTTAGCAAAATCCCCCTCTATTGGACCAGCAACACTTGAATCAAGTGCAGAGAAAACTATTTTGCAGTCGAGGTTTGGAGTGCATTCTTGGATATTCATCTTTCTGACTTTATCGGGTATTGGTGTATCTAATTTCCATCTTCCTGAGATAGCTTCCTCGTAATTTTTCCCTGCTGATTTTTCAGATGCAGCTAATGCTGAAATCTCAAACCATGGATGATTCTCGAGCAATTGAATAAATCTCTGCCCGACCATTCCTGTTGCTCCTAAAATTCCGACTTTGATTGTTTCCATGATTATAGAGGGAAAATAGAGATTTTAAAATAGTTGTGTTATGGGGGTAACAAAATCTAAATTTGTTTGATATCGAAGAGAATTGGATAAGGAATAGGGATAATAAAGATATGAAACTATTTCTCAGTAAAATCTCCCATATGGTCTTCGCTGAAAAATGTCTCAAGCAATACTTGTCTTTCCATAACTATCACCTCCATAATGTTTAGATAGAAATTAAATTTATATATCTACCCTATATAAAATATATAGTTAAGAGCAGAATTTATATAGTTGGGCATGTTATATAGAAATTATGCAGGCAAGAAAAATACAGCTCATTGCAGGAACAACATACACACTCTCGTTGCCAAAGCAGTGGGTCCTGAAAAATCATCTGAAGCAAGGGAATGATATATATGTGCATGAAAAAGATGACGGCACAATTACTATTTTCCCGAGGGAGATTAAGAAGAACTCACTGAACGATATATCGTTTAATATTGATGAGTATAATAAAACCAATATCAGCCAGATACTGTTTTCCCTTTATTATCTGGGTGTTGAGAGCATTACATTGTTTTCAAAATCAGAGTTTTCTAAAGAGTCCAAATCTATCGTGAGAAAAACACTGCATTATATGAGCGGCACAGAGATTACTTATGAGGACAAGTCAAAGATAACAATTAAGGTTCTCCTTGACAGGACAAAGATTGATATTTTTCAGGTGATTTACAGGATAGGGCTTATTCTTGAGCAGTCATTTGCGAATATTCTTGAGGGGCTTAATTTTGAAGAGCTTAGAATTAATGAAGAGGAGATTGACAGGCTTTATCATCTGATTGCTAAAATCCTTACAATGTCGCTTGTGGATTCCAAGATTCTTGCATCTTCAAATGTAAAAAATCTGCCCCTTATTCCGTCGTATTTTCTCATGTGCAAAAGGCTTGAGCATCTCGGAGATAATTTATACAAGATGGGAGAATATCTCTTTAAACAAAAAAAGCAGATTGAGAACAAAACTATTTTGACGGCGCATAAAGAGAATTTATCAAGGTGCATTGAGCATTTAATGAAAAATCATAATAAGCTTTTTGAGAGATTGCCGAGAGAAAAATGGACTCTGCTGGCTGATAAAACATCCAAGATAAAAGACAAGGAAATCCAAGTTGACCTTATCAGGAATAACAGATATATAATTGATGTCGAGGAAGAGCTTGTGAATATAACTTTTTATAATAAACTTGAATCAGACAAAAACCTTTAAATCCTGACAGGAAACTTCTTTGCAGATGGACAAATTGATGGACAGAAGAAAGGTTCTCGAAAGAATTGTGCAGAGAGGAAATCTGCTTAATTTGAGGAATAAATTTTATGCTGAGTTTATTGACAGGAAGATAATTCCTCTTATTGAGGAGGATTTTTCAAACGGAGATATTACAACTGAGCTGGCTTTCAAGAATAATCCAATTGCAACAGCACAAATAATAGCAAAGCAGAATGGTATAATCTCAGGAATTGAAGAAGCAAAGTATATCCTTGGGAAGTTTTCTGTTTCTGCTGTCGAATCTATTTCCGAAGGTAAAAGCGTGAAATCTGGAGAGCAGATATTGAAGATAGAATGTCCTTTGAAATCTATTCTTAAAACAGAGCGAATGATTTTGAATATGATTGGGAGGATGTCCGGGATTTCAACTATGGCTTATAATCTCAGAAAAATAGTCGAGGATAAGATTGGAATTGCCTGCACACGAAAGTCGCTTTTGCTTTATACTGACAAGAAAGCTGTTTTTGTAGGAGGAGGATTGACTCATCGGCTGAACCTGAGCGATGGAGTTTTGCTGAAGGATAATCATCTTTCTGTTATGAAGAATGAAAGAGCTGGATTTAGAGATGCTTTTGAGAGAATTGTATCAAGAGGAATAGAAAGCATTTTTGCCGAGGCAGAGAATTCTGAGCAAGCGTCATCAATTCTTGATACCTTTGAAATAGTGAGAAAAAAATTTAAAAAAGAGGTTTATCTTGTAATTATGTTTGACAATATGATGCCTGAAGAAATTAAGAAGATGGTTGCTGTTCTCAGGAAAAAAACTGAGTTTCCGGACAATATTTTTTTTGAGGCGTCTGGTAATATTACCGAGAAGAGCATCAAGGAGTATGCCGGAACAGGCGTTGATTATGTTTCCCTCGGAATATTGAATCACTCAGTGAAAAATTTTGATTTGTGCATGAGGATAAAATGAGCAATGAAGCCAGCTTTATCGAGATTAAAGATGCGCTTGAAAGAGCTAATTCCAGCGAAGCACTAAAGGAGTGGAAGAAAAATCATCCTGAGAGTTTTCTGGCTTATGCTCAGACTTTTCTGGATTCCAATGCGCCAAGAAAAGAATGGTATATTGGCTTTTACGACAAGAAAGAGCATAAAATTGCAACATTTGTTGTCGGAGATGATGTTTCTTTGAGCATAGATGATGATAATGTTTTGGGCGATACTTCAATGAATGTTTCTCCAATTAGTTTGGAGGATGTAAAGCTTTCTTTGAGAGAGGTTCTAGAGACGATTGCGATTGTGCATAAGAAAGAATATCCGAGAGAAGCCCAGATGGAAATTATTGTCAATCTTCAATTTTCCGAGAGTGAGAAAACGCACTGGAACATTTCTTATTTTACAAGGAGTTTTAAGGTGATTAATTTCAAGGCAATCCCTTCCAGCGGTGAAGTAATTTCGCATGGGATAAATTCAATTATGGATTTCGGCGGGAAGAATTAGAATATCAACATTTTCTGACATGGCGTTTATTCCTCGAGAGAGAGAACTTTTCTCAGATATTTTGTCATGGAAATACGGTTTGATTGCCCATCTTTTTTCCAGCGATGAGTTTGGATTGGCGAAGAAGATTGTCAGGTTCTGGTATTTTGCTAATGATGCCCAATTTTTTATCAGCGAGCCGATGTTGTTTTTTGTGTTGAGAGTTATTAAGTATAATTTTTCCTGATTTGCATTGAGAGAGTCAATTACAGAGTTTATATCTGTGATGTCTGTTCTGATGAGATAGTCAGAGATTTTGTCTGAGGAAATTACTATGAGCTTGTTTTCTTTTTTGTCAATTGATTTTATTTTTTTTGCGTGGACATCATTTGCTTTTATCATGTGAATTGCCCATTCTAAAAGCCCATCTGTGTTTATTTCCATGCTCAAAGAGATCACCTCTGGCTGTATTGGTATAGACGGAAAAAGGCAGTCAGTTGTTTGTGAAGGTCCATTGTTTCTGAACGAAGTTTTCCGACGTATCTTTCTGTCCAGATGTTCCAGATAAACCTGTCAAAGACTATCCTGAGAAAGTAAAACCATGGCGTCATTGTCCATTCATGGTGATAGTCTGTCTCAAGGAATGCGTCGAGAACGATAACAACATCCCCGTGATTTAGTTTCCTGACTGCACCTGCTTTTTCTATTTTTATCTCGCGGACATTTTTGAAGAATGCCTTTACTCTTGTCATTATCTTGTCATGCTCTGTCTCGAATTTCCATAACTCAACGCTCCATTCGATGTTTTTTCCCTGAGGAGACACTTCTTCTGATTTTTTCTTGATTTCTTTTTCTCTTCCATGATGCTCTTTCCAGTCTTCAACTATTTTGTAGAATTCTGTTACCTCAAATGGCCCTGTGTAATTTATCAACATCCTGTCTACAACAACCTTCTTCTCAATCATGGCTTATTTTGAGTAATGGATAAATTTAAAGGTATCTGTTTTTTATGCTCGTGTTTTTTATGCTCAACAATCTTTATATAGATTCAATTTCTCTCTAATATTATGGACGAGATTATACTTAAGTACGCTCTTCAGAATGCAATAAAGTTTAATGGGAAGGCAAATCCGAATGCAGTTATCGGAAAAATCATTCAGGAAAATCCTGATTCTAAATCAAAGATTCCTGAGATTAAGAAAATACTTGCGGATGTTCTCAAGGATATTGAAAAGCTTTCTGTTGAAGAGCAGAGAAAAAAGCTTGAGGAGATTGCGCCTGAACTGCTCGAGGAGAAAGTGCATGAGAAAAGGCGCGGGCTTCCTGCTTTGAAGAATGCTGTTGATGGAAAAGTTGTGATGAGGTTTGAGCCAAGTCCTTCAGGGCCGTTGCATGTGGGTCATGCTTATGTTCTTGGATTGAATTCTGAGTATTGCAGGATTTACAACGGGAAAATGATTTTGAGGATTGGCGACACAAACCCGAATAATATTTACGAGCCGGCTTATCGGCTGATTAAAGAGGACGCTGACTGGGTTACGATGAATAATATTTCGGAGTTTATGATTCAGTCAGACAGGATGGAAATTTATTATTCTTATATAGAGAAGCTTCTCGAGGTTGAGAAAGTGTATATCTGCGATTGCAATGTTGAGAATTACAAGGATTTGCTTCTCGAGAGCAAGCCATGCCCGTGCAGAGAGCTTTCAAAGGCAGAGCAGTTTTCTCGATGGAAGAGAATGCTTTCGCAAGAGAATCCAGTGTATAAAGAAGGAGAAGCAGTTGCACGATTGAAAACTGATTTAAGCCATAAGAATCCTGCAATGAGGGATTTTGCATTGTTCAGAATTGTCGAGAACAGTCATGCAAGGCAGGGAATCAAATACAGAGTTTGGCCTTTGATGAATATGTCTGTTGCTGCTGATGATATTGAGAGCGGAGTTACTCATGCTATCAGAGCAAAGGACCATTATGATAATGCGCTCAAGCAGAAATACATTTATGAGTATCTTAACAAGCAGTTTCCTGAGACTATTTTTGTCGGAAGAATTAATTTTACTGGCTTGCTTGTGTCATGCACTCAGACGAGAAAACTGATTGAGGCAGGAGAGTTTGAAAGCTGGGAAGATGTCCGATTGCCGTTTTTGCAGGCATTGAAGAAACGAGGTTATATGCCAGAAGCTTTTATCAAGTATGCTGTTGATGTTGGAGTTACTACGCATGACAAAAGTGTTTCAAAGGATGAGTTTTTCAAGACTATTGATGCTTTTAACAGGGATGTTATTGACGGTAAATCTTACAGGTATTTTTTTGTGCATGAGCCAGTTGAGATTAAAATTGAGAATGCGCCCCAGCATGATGTTGAGTTGGATTTGCATCCTGATAACAAGAAAGGCGGAAGAAAGTTTTCTGCACATGAAAATTTTGTTGTTGCAAAAGAGGATTTTGAGAAGTTTGCTGACGGAAAACTTTACCGGCTGATGGACTGCGTGAATTTCAGGAAGGAGAATGGAAAGCTGATTTTTGATTCCCTTGATTATTATGTTTTCAAGGAGAAAGGCTCGCAGATAATTCACTGGCTTCCAAAGTCTGAGAGGAATATAAGCGTTGAGATTTTGATGCCTGATAATTCGAGGATTTCTGGAATTGCCGAGGAGAACATCGGGAAACTTTTTGTCGGAACAGTTGTGCAGTTTGCAAGGTTTGGATTTTGTCGGCTTGACGAGATTAAGGACGGGAAATTTGTTTTTATGTTTGGGCATAAGTGATTTGGCAAATTACACATTCAAAAACCTTATAAACGCCCTGTATTTTCCTATTCGATATGAGCGAAGAACAACTCTTAATCCCGGCAGATGTTTACCTGAAATCAGGAATTCACATAGGCACAAAATTCAAGACCAAATACATGGAACAGTTTATTTACAAGACAAGGCAGGATGGATTGTCAGTCTTAAATCTTCAGAAAATCAACGATAGGATTGAATTAGCTGCAAATTTTCTTTCGCAATATGCTCCTGAAGAAATATTGATTGTATGCAGACGAGAATCAGGATGGAAGCCAGTAAATCTTTTTGGAAAAGTTACAGGAGCAAATGTAATAGCAAGCAGATATTTGCCTGGAATGCTCACAAACCCAAGCCTTGGCATATTCAAGGAATACAAGATTGTCCTTGTTGTTGATACATGGGCAGACAGGAATGCAATGCTCGATGGAAACAAGATTGGAATTCCGGTAATTGCATTATGCGACACAAACAACCAGTCGAATAATATTGACCTTGTAATTCCTTCAAACAACAAAGGAAAGAAAAGCCTTGGATTGCTTTTCTGGGTGCTTGCTCGAGAGTATTTGAAGAAAAGAGGCGTTGTCAAGATTAATGATGATTTCAAGGAAACCCTTGAGCAGTTTACTGAGGAATAAAACTCTAATAATTATCCCAATTTAACAACAGGCGAATCTTTTCCTATTGGGAAAACATAGTTCTTTGGAGTTTCAACAACATCGCCGCTTGAAAGCTTGTATTTTGCCTTGTTACCTATAATGTCCTCGATAACTCCAATCTCTCCGATATGCTTTCCGCCTGTTAAAAAAACAGAAACTCCTTTCTCAAGTTTGATAGTATCCTTAATTTCCTGCTGAGGAACTTTCAGCACAACAGTATCGCCAGTTTTAAAGTCGTCCTTCTCTACAAGAATATTTCTTCCATCGTAAAGATTCAACTGGACCTTACCTTTATACAAACTCTTGTTGATAATCCTGCATGGCTTTATAGAACTCTCTTCCTTGCTTATATCAACAATCACGATTTTTCCTTTTTTGTTGATTATGACGCGGTAATATTTATTTATCCCAGAGATCGCAATTGTATCCATCAATCCAACGATAAACTTCACGTCTGTTCTTCTGACGCCATCAACAAGAATCTCGTTAAGCTTGAGAATTTTTTTTGCTTCTCCAGTTGTCCTTGCCTGCTTAATCAAATCAACAAGCAAAACTCCGAGAGGAATCCCTCTCTGTAAATTATGCGCGCCTGCCCGAGGTTTGGTAACATACTGCGCGCCTTTTCTTAATATCGGCCAGCTTTTAGGTGCTGCAATCCTTTTAATGTATCCGCCCATGAATCATCACTCCTTAGATTTTTTCTCCGTTTCTGTTTTTTGTTTTGCTTCTTTTCTTTCAAGAACTTTAACCCTTTCCTTATCTGTAAGCACAAGCTCTATGATTATGACATTTGACGGGTCAATCGGATAGAAAGCCCTGCTTCCGTCTCTCTTTGAAACATCTGCTTTTTCAACAAATATTTTGAGGTTTTTGGTGTCAACTCTTTCAACTTTTCCAGTTATTTTTTTGAAGCTTCCTCTTGCAATTAAAACCTTGTCTCCTTTTCTTACTCGCAATGCTCTTCGATTATATTTCTTTCTCAGTTCTTCGCTTAGATGCGCATGAAGAAATTTCTGCCTTGCGTGAAGAGGAGCATTATATCTATACTTGCGCTGCTTTTTCGGTTGTTTGCTTGAAATCCACGCTGGAGACCACTCTTTCATTTTTATCCTCGAAATTTAGACAATTATTCTTGCAACTTTTGAAACAGAAGGCCATCTGTCGCATGCTTCTTTTGCTAATGGACCTTTAAAGATTGTGCCTTTAGGGGTTCCTTTGTCGTCCTTAAGAACAACTGCCGCATTGTCCTCGAATTTTATTCGCATTCCATTAGGCCTGCGGTATTCTTTTTTCTGCCTGACAATTATTGCGAAAACAACCTGCTTTCTCATCTCAGGCTTGCCTTTTTTCACAGACGCCATGACTAAATCACCGACTCCTGCTGCTGATCTTCTGCCTTTGACGGTCTTATGACCCACAACTGTGAATATCTTAATCAGCTTTGCTCCTGAATTATCACAGGTTTCTACATAACTTCCGACAGGAAGCGCTCTTGTAACATTTGCTTTAACTGGCTTCATTTTCTTCCTTCTTCTTGCTAATCTCTTCGTTAGCCTTGATTGTTTCTCTCTTTACAATATAATCAACATCCTTGCCGAACTTTTCAACAATGACATAATTTTTTGTCTTGCTCAATGGTCTGCATCCGATAATCTTGACCTTGTCTCCTTCTTCTGCATTAATGCACGGGCTGTTATGAGCCTTGACTCTTGTTCTTTTTGCTTCGTATCGCTCGAACTTTGACAGATACTTGAACCATTTCCATTCAATGGTTACAGTGCGCTGCATTTTTGACGATACAACTACACCTTCAAAAGAACTGCCTCTGCATGTCAATTCGCCGTGGAACGGACAGTTATTATCACTGCATTCCTCTTTCGGCGATGTTACCTGAATTCCAATATTCCTTATTGCCATTTTATTTTTAATCTGATGCGCTCCTCTGGCTTTACTGCCAAAAGGCTGCCTTTGATTATGATTTTCTCGCCTTTGAACTCAAATTCAAAAGCATTCTGTGCCTTGACTATGATTTTTCTCTTATTATCTTCGGTCAACAGCACGAACCGTGTTTTTGTCTCGTCGAGAATTTTGCCCCTTAAAGGCGTTCCGACAACACTGACACGAGAACCAATGAGTTCACCTCGAACTAATTCCGCAATAATGTCTTTCCTATTCACTTTACTCTTATCATGTCCGGAGCAAATCCAACTTCTGTCAAGACTTGCTTGGCTCGATACTTGTGGTCACCCTGAAGCTCAATTTTCATGTCCTTCATTGTCCCGCCGCACGCGAGCTTGTTCTTGAGTCTCTTGACCAAATCCTTTGTGTCAATGCTTTTCGTGTCAACCCCTTTTATTATGGTATATACCTTGTTGAATTTCTTTTTCTCGATGTAAACTTCAATTTGTTGGGTTTCCTTAGCGATTTTTTCGCATACACAAAGTTCTTGCGGAAGACCGCACTTTGAGCAAATCATGCCTTTTTTTCCTCAGAGCCAGCTTTTATACCGGCACTTAGTTCCTTCTCCTTAATATTCTTTACGGTAAGTATCTTTGCGATTGTCCTTCTGATAGTTCTCAGCTGCATTGGATTCTTTTGCTGTCCTCCTCGGGAAAAGTCTGTTCTTACTTTCATGAGGTCAGTTTTAATCTCCTTAAGCCTGCTGTTTAAGTCCGCTGGACTCATTGTTCTGAGCTCCTTGTTCCTTATTTTCATTTTTTTCCTCTGGTACTATTGTTGTAATATTAGAATCTTTCTCTGTGGTTTGTGTTTTTTGCTCGGAAACCTTAAGCGCATCTGGAAGCATTGCTTCAGACGGCATAATTGAAACTTTTACACCAACTGTTCCACTCTTCAATTGCGCGGCAGCATGAGCAACTTTTACCTGTGTCATCGCTATATCTCCGCACTTTTTCAGATATCCTGTATAAAATCTCCATGACCTTGCCCTTGCGCTCGGAACTTTTCCGCTGATAACAATTTCAATTCCTCTTGCACCTGCTTTCATAACATCAGACATTACCTTGTGCCCAATGCCCTTGAATTTTGATGTTCCGTATCTCTCAAGAGTGTCTGCAATTCTCTCGGCAACAATGTTTGCATCCAAATTTGGAGCCTCTATCTCGCTGATAGCAATCTGAGGATTCTCGAGATTGAATTTTCTCTTGAGATTCTTTGTAAGTATCTTGATGTTCTGACCTCCTTTGCCGACAATTAATCCAGGCCTTGACGTGAATATAACAATCTTTTCTCCGATAGGAGTTCTCTGCAGCTTTGCATGGCTGAACCCGACATTTTTCAGCGAATGCTTAATATGCTCCTCGATAAGGAATTCCTTTTTCTTCTCTGCAACAAATTTTCGTTCAATCATTTTGCTTCACTCAACACTATCTCAATGTAACACCGCTTCATTTTCCTTGACCTTTTTCTGCCGTAATGCCAGCTTGTGCCTCCTCGCTTGGCAGATATGTGCTTGATTATAAGGTTAGCTGTGTTCAGGCCTTTTGACTGTGCATTTGCTTCAACAGATGATAAAAGCTTGAGGATATAATCAGATGCTTTGATTGGAAACCTTCCTGGACCAATATGTCCTCTTCTATGCGGAATATCATGGACATATCTTTTGTAAGGAACTGCAATCTTCATTGCAACAACATCTTCGAGAAGCTTTTTTGCTTTTGGGACTTTTTTGTTCCTGATAAAATTGCATATCTCAACTGATGTTTTCAATGAAATAGGCAACAGGCTAAAAGCTCTTGCGTTGTTCTCCTTTGAATATTCCACTATTGAATAATGGTATGCCATTTTTATTTTCCAGTTTATTTTACTGACAAACTTGCACTTGACTTTGTAGCTCCAACTCCAGGCGCGCTGTGCTGAACCTTCTTTCTTGTCATTGTAAATTCGCCGAGCATATGTCCAATCATTTCTTTTTCAATCATTACTTGGACAAATTCCTTGCCGTTATGAATCTTTATCATTCTTCCAATCATCTCAGGAAGTATAATCATGTCTCTTAAATGAGTTTTAATAGTTGGCTTTCCTCTCTTCAGTTTCTTGAGGAAAATCTTGTGCTGTTCTGTGAAGCCCCTCTTGATTTTTCTTCTTTGTCTGGCAGGAAGCAGGTTTGCTAATTCAGTAATGCTCATCTTATTAAGCTCGTCAAATGTTTTTCCTTTGTAAGTAAATTCCTTCTTTACCATTTTACCCTTACCTGTTCTTCCTTCCTGTTCTTCGTGCAGCAATCAATCCAACCTTTTTACCCGGAGGAGCATTTCTCGATATGGTTGATTGATGCCCCTTTGCATGAGAACTTCTTCCTCCAAAAGGATGATCAACTGCGTTCATGGATGCTCCTGAAACAATCGGGTATAATTTGTTCTTTGCTCTCTTCTTATAAAACTTTCTGCCTGCTTTCAGGAATGGCTTTTCAGTCCTTCCGCCACCTGCAACAATTCCAATGCAAGCTCTGCAGCTCGGATGTAACTCCATTCTTTTGCCTGAAGGCATTGTGATTATTATTTTGTCCTCTAACTTTGTGATTATCTTTGCTGATGTGCCTGATGTCTTGACAAGCTTTCCTCCGTCGCCAGGAACCCTTTCAAGATTAAATATTGTTGTGCCTTCCGGAATACTTTTCAACGGCAGGACATTTCCTTTTTTTACTTCAGCATTTTCTCCGAAAAATAATTTGTCTCCGACTCTCACAGCTTCAGGCGCCTGCAATAGGCATTCTGTTCCGTCCGACAATGTAATCTCGAGCAAAGGCGAATCATGTCCGGGGCAGTGAATAATATCGTCAATAACTCCGCCAATAATAATCTCGCTTGGATAGTAAGGATATTTTGCTCTTCCTGCATACCTGAAACTTGGCGCCCTGTATCTCGGACCGCCTTTTCCCCTTGCTTGGACTATGAGATTTTTTCCCATTTTTTATTCACGATTATAATATACCTAATTTTGTTGCAATATCCATTGCCGGGCTTTCAGGAGCAAATGTAACATAAGCAAGCTTCCTGCCATCAACTGAATTACTTGTGTTTACTCTTGTAACTTTTGCCTTGAATATCTCCTCGATTGCCTTCTTAATCTCTGGTCTTCTGGATTTTTTATTCACAACAAATATCATGCTGTTGCTCCTGCCGATTAAGTTGATAGACTTTTCAGTTGTAAGAGGATACTTGACAATGTCGCTGATTTCTTTTTGTGCCATTTTATATTACATGAACAGCTTTTCTTTTTCCAATGCTTTGACTGCGCCTTCTGTCCATATCGTTAATCTTCCAGGAACACACCCTGGTGCAAGCAGTTCTGCGTTCAGACTTTTTACAGGGATAATGTCAACACCAGGAATGTTTTTTGCTGCCTTTGAAGCGCTGCATTTGTCTGAGACAACGATTAAAGGACCTTTTGATTTTTTGTATTTTCTTCCTCGAAATTTTCCATGACCACTTCTTATTGTCTTGTTGTCTGCTCGTGAAAGCTCATTTTCCAATCCAAGCGCATTTAATGCTGAGACAACATCCTTTGTCTTTGTAATATTTTCAAAACTTTCCTCTATGATGAATGGATAATGATTTGGAGCAACATGCCCGCGCTTTTCGACAACTTCCTTGTTTATGGTTGCTGTTATCGCGCTTCTGATTGCTTTTCTTTTTTCCTTCTTGTTGATTTTTTGCGCCCAAATTTTGTCAGATTTCGGAGGATTTGCACGCCTTCCGCCGACAGTTCCTGGAGCCATTGCGCCAACCCATTTCATTCTTGTACCATGCCTTGAAAGAACCTTTCTCGGAACTCTTGAAATGCCAAGACCATAAGAGCCTTTGTAATTTCGTCTCCTTCTTGATAATTTTGTTGAATGCCTCTTGCCTGCTCGAGGATGTGCTCCATAAGGCTGTCTTGTATTATTCTGCTGGGCAAGAACAGCGCGCTTGATTAAATCAGGCCTTATCACCTCTGAAAACTGTTCTGGGAGCTTCAATGTGCTTTTCTGCTCGTTTTTCACTGAATATATTTTGAGTTCCATTTTTGCAGTTATTGTTTTGATTCTATGCTAATATATTGTATTGATGGAGCATCTGTTGGGTGATTGTGGCTATTCGGCTTCTGAGGAAATGTCATGATAAGGCCTCTCTTGCTTGTACCTGGGATAGAGCCTTTCACAAGAACATAAGTGTTCTTGACATTTCCATATCTTATGAAACCGCCTTTCGGGATAATCTCCTTGGGATCGTCGCTGATTTTCAAAATCCATTTGTTAAACTCAATTCTCTGGTGATAACCCATTCTTCCGGCGTGAGCAACTCGGTACATAAAATGCGCCTGTCCCTGCCATCCTCCAAGAGAACCTGGACCTCTTTTGGTTTTTTCGGATTTATGGCTTCTTAACGAAATACCAAATCTCTTTACAGGTCCTTGCAATCCTTTTGCCTTTGAAATTCCGTGAATATCTACCAGATTTCCTGCCTTGAAAACATCCTTGACAGAAATTTCCTTTCCAAGAAGTTCTTTTGCAGTTTTCAGCTTCTCATCCTTTTTGCCCTTGACACCGACTTCAAAAAGGTCAGGGACTTTCTTGCCGATAGAAGTTTTTTTTGGCTGGTTATAAACAATCAATCTTAAATCATCAAAGTTTGTTGGCTCTACTGCTTTTTTCTTTTTTGGCAGAATTATCCTTTTTCCAAGCTCTTTGTCAAGATTATCAGCAAAAATATCAGAAACAGCTTTTAGACCGTAATTATCTTTTTTGTAAAACCTAATGCCCGCAACCTTGATAGGAGGACATTCAATGACAGTCGCAGGACAAAAAATTTCCTCGCCTTTTGTCAGCGAAGCTTTTTTGGCGTCTGTATAAAAAATATGTGTCATGCCAACTTTATAGCCGCTGAAACCTAAAACCTTTGAATCGCCCTCGGGCCATGTCCTCACTCTTGGCAGAACTCTGTCTACCTGAATTCTCGGCCAGAATTGCATTGATCCTGCTCTTGGGCTTCTTATGTTTGGCATTTTTTATTATCCTTTGATTATTCTCGATGATTTTGGATGAATTCCTCTAAGTGAATCCAACAATAAATTTGGGTTCATTTATAAAGATTGTTGTTTATTACATTTTCACTTTACGAGAACGAACGAGTTGGGTGGCACGACGAAACGGAAGAGGCGGGAAAACTTACATATACAACTGAACACATTCGTCGCAAAACTGGGAAATAATAGGAATTAATTTCTTTGATTCTTCATCATCATTCAAAGAAATAATAATTGCTCTCAAATTAAAATTCCGAAGTTTATTCATAAGGTAATTAGTGAATTGTGCAGTGGTCTTAAGACTGTGATATACTAATAATGTGCTGATTGAATCTAAAAATAGAAAGTCATATTTCCCTGTGTTTATTAAATTTGTAATAGCTAACGATAATTCAGTTAATGCTTGGGGATTAGGAACAAATGTACAATTATCTGCTTTTGAACTCTTCAAATCTTTTCTATCCATTGAATCAATAAAGTGTAACTTAGAAACATCAATCCCTTTATTTATCAGATGATTCTCAAGAGTAGAATGAGACATATTCAGTGTTATATATATCCCTTTGAGTTTATACTTTATTGTTAATTCTTTAAGAATAATTTCATTAACTTTATGATATGACTCTGAATTGGAACAAAATAGATGAATCCCTTTTTCGTTCACTAATTTTTTTATCTGTTCATCTATCTTTTTTTTGAGTTCAGTTTCATTCATTCTTCTCGCCTTCCAAAAAAGTTTCATACGAAACCAATTCTTTCAATGGCTTCCTTTCCCTTTTATTTTGAAATGCTCCTTTTTTCTCATAACCAAAAGCTACAACCAGTGGAACGGAATCACCCTTCCTTAATTTTAATAACTTAGAAATTGCATCCATCTCTGGTGTGATGATAGCGGTATTTATTCCTAATTCTTGAGCTTCAAACACCATGCTCAATGCCGGCATTGCGATGCATAGCAAAGCTTCCACTGTTCCCAATTTATTATTTTTAATACACCTATGGTCACTTTTTTCCCAGCATTCAAAGTTTAGAACTAAAGCAATAATAAGGGGGGGGGCGTGTGGAATGCGCCATATGATACTGTCTCAATTATTTTAGATATTCTTTCTTTATCTTTGATAACAAGAAAATTCCACGGTTGAGAATTAGAACAACTTGGTGCCCACCGTGCAACTTCAAGAATTTTATTAATATGCTCTTCTTTTACTGACTCGTCATTAAATTCATAAGTTGTTTTCCTATCTTTAGCGAGTTTAAAAAAGTAATCTTTGGTGGAATAATTTTTACTTGTCATGATATCTGCCTCTTCTTGCATTAATTAATTGTCTGTCTCTATATAAATATTTCTGCCTGCTTGCTGTGTTGTTCAATTTCATAATTAGTTGACACTTTTAATAATTGGACAAGATTTCTTTGTTTTTGGGTGATATAAATGGCAAAACTAAACGAAAAAAAAGAAAATGGATAATAAATCAGTTCAGAAGTGGGCGAAGCCCGACTTCAATAGCAAAAATACAGAATATAAGCAGACAGAGGGTTTACACCCTGTTTGCTGAGTACAAAAAAGAAGGCACTTTAGTCTATAAGCCAAAACTGGCAGGACGGCCTTCTCGGAAGATAAACTTGCATTTTGCTGAGAAAGTGATTTCATTAAGAAAAGAATCCGACTATGGAAGCCAAAAATTACACTTTGTACTTAAGAAACAAGGGTTTGGTGTATCTCAAAGACAAATACAGAAAATTCTTGACGTAAATAAGCTCACAGAGCCTTGCGAAAAAAGAAGGGGGCAGCGTAAATATGTAAGATATCAATGGCCTATAAGCAACTACATGTGGCATTGCGATTGGAGCCAGCATCAAGACAAATGGTACTTGGCTTACATAGATGACAGAAGCAGAAAAATAATGGCTACTGGAGAATTTAACAATGCGACAGAGGAAAATACGATTTTCCTTCTTTATCAGGCAATATTGGTAAACGAAGTTTGCCCAGTGATTGTGTTAAGCGATAAAGGAACACAGTTCTATAACAGCAAGAGGAATAAGAAAGGTGTTTTGACACCAAGCTTATTTGAGCAAAAGCTTAACGAGCTTGGCATAGAGTTCTGGACGGCAAGAAGAAATCATCCACAAACAAACGGCAAGATGGAGAAATGGTTTGATACTATGAAGAAGAGAATGAAGAAGCATCCAGACGAGACTTTGCAGAACTTTGTAAAATGGTACAATGATGAAAGAGTCCATCATGCTCTTGACTACAAAACTCCTGATGAGGTTTACAGAGAAAATCTGTAAACTAATTTCGGAATTGTAAACCAATTACCGAATTATACGTTTTACAGACGGTGGATATCTTTCAATGTGTAAATTAGTTCACAAATCTCAAAATCGAGTGTAGGGGTGTCTGCTTTATAAAGTTTATAAACGACCTATATACTGTAGAAGTGAGAACTAATTTCCGAATTATACAAATTAAGGTAATGGAATAAAATGTTTTATATAGGAGGTTTTATGCACACGACCAATGGCATTCATAACCCCATTCGAGATTTTTGATATTATTGTGATGTCATTTGCTATTGGATTTATTTTCAGCGGCAGACTGCCGATTCCTAAAGACGATGAATATGATCCAATTTTAGAATACAAAGAAAAGATAAACTGGAGAGAAATCTTATTATCAGCAGGTATAGTTGCTCCAGGGATTATTCTGCATGAGATTTCTCATAAGATTGTTGCGTTGTCTTTTGGATTGGGTGCAGAGTTTCATGCATCTTATCTGTTTTTGATTCTCGGAGTTTTGATGAAACTGGTTAATTTCGGGCTGATTTTTTTTGTGCCAGCTTATGTTTCTATAACTGGAGTTGCAGCTAACTGGCAGTTTGCTTTGATTGCAATAGCTGGACCGTTGACAAATCTTCTGCTGTGGGTGACAATAAGCATTCTGCTGAAATTTAAGTTAGTCAAGAAAAAACATATCCCTATGTTCATGATAGGAAAAAAAGTAAACCTGTTTTTGTTTATATTCAATGTAATCCCTATTCCAGGATTCGACGGGTTTCAGGCATTGATGGCTGTTGTGAGGATGTTCAGTTAATTACTCAACCAAACTCCACAAACTCGAGCTTATCAACAATCTTCGTCGCAGATTCAAGCTTCTTCAAGAAATCTTCCATAAATGAAGTCATTTTTTCGCAGGCAATCTGCTTCAATTCTCCCGAAAGCATTTTTCCTGATTTGTATTCATGGTAAATTTTGTCAAGCTCTTTGTCATCTTCAATAAGGTGAATCTTCAACAGCTCAAACACCATATCCTTCTCGATATCTGCGCCTAATCTGCGATGCTCCTCTAAAGTGTCTTTGCCTCCTGTTAAAGCCCGCTTGATTTTCTTGCATGCGCTTTCAGGATTTTCAGGAAGCTCAATAAAAGAATTAGGATTTGATTTTGACATTTTCATGCTTCCGTCGAGAGAAGGAGTGAATTTATGATAAATAGAACTCGGAGCAAAAAATTTCATCTCCTTTGTCCTATATACAATATCCCTTGTTAATCTTATATGGGGGTCTTGGTCTATACCGACAGGAATAATACCTGGCATTCTCTCCTCAAGCTGAGGATACAAAATGTCTCCTGCCTGTGTAACAGCAGAGATAATCCTTCCGGGATCTGCATTACCGTAAATTGCTTTGAATTCGTTAAGGGTGATTCTCTTCGAGAAATTATAAGCAAGATGCATCACATCCTTGTTCTCCGACTGAAAATAGAAGATTGTTTTTTTTGCGTCAAGTCCAAGAGCAATATACGCTGGAATCTGGAAATTCAATGCGTTTTTTCTTGCAGTCTCAAGCTCAATTCCCCGAGCAGCATTCGCCTCCAAATCTGCGACGAGGATATATGTTTTTGCGCCATGCTCCTGAAAATATCTTATGTTCTCTATAACCTGCTTAGTTCCAAAATGAATTCTTTCAGCAGTCGGCATTATTCCTGACAAGACATAAAATTTTTTCTTTTCCTTTATTGCATTGGATATAGGATTCAAATTTCTTCCAGAGAACACAATTCCTCGGCGCATCATCCTGTTTGGAGACGGGAATTTTTCTATGTCAAATGATTCCAAGCCAAATTCCCTGATAATCCTTTCATAGCTCTCAGGCAATGATGAGCCGTATGGGTCTATTGTTTTGGATGTCATATTCTAAAGTTTTCCGATTGCCTCGAGAAGCTTTCTATGTCCATCAACTAACTTATTGAACTTTTTTACCTCTTCTGATACTATTTCGCAAATCTCTTCATCTTTTAAATTCATGAATCTCACCTGTCAATATCCACTCCTTAATATCGGAATCTTTATAAAAATTCTCCCTGATTCCCTGCATTGCCTTTGCATAGTCTGGGTCGTCTTTAATTTTAAACCTTCCTTTATTTGAAAGGATAAAATCTTTAGTTGTAATAAATGCAGTCCTCCTATTCCCGCTTGCAAAGGGATGCTTCTGTATTATGCCCTTAAGAAGGAAAACTGCCTTATTGTAAATATCCCCATCCAAATTTTTACAGCCGTTAATTATTGGATACAATACATTCCTATTAATAACCTCAGGCTTATCTGCCTTCTTTACTTTAATCAGGTTTAAAACTAGAATATTATATTCTATAATTTTCTCAACAGTTGGATATTTTATTTCAGGCATTTTTTCTTGACGATTCTCTCATAGCTCTCAGGCAATGCTGAGCTGTATGGGTCTATTGTTTTTGTTGTCATATTTTCCAATTTCAAGATTATGTATTTTAAATTATCCTTCTAATATAATTCTTTCAACTTCCAACTTCGCTTTTTCTAATTCTTCTTTGGCTTCTTTCTGCAACTGCTCGGCTTTCTGCATCCGCTTTTTTACTTCATCAGCGATTTTGTTTTGAACAGAAAGAGGAGGCAGGGGGATTTTAAAACTTTCAATTGTTCCAATTGTAATATTTCCCTGAATTGCCCCAATTTTCTCTCTTTGGGTAAGAAGATTTTGTAACTTATTATTTAACCAAGCAGAAACATAATTTTTATTTATTTTATCATTTAAACAGAATTTAATCATAAAAGAGCCAAAAGCGTAACCCTCTGCTTCTTTTGGAATAACTGTAACTACTCCCACAGTTCCACTTCTTGAAATCAATAAATCACATTCTTGAACAAATGCGTTTCCTAATTCCTTCCTCATTGGCTCAGGAAGTTTTACAACATCTCTTAAAACAACTTTATTCTCTTTAATATTCACTATTCTTAATAGCGGAATTCCTTCATCAATATACTCATTTTTTACAGAAGCTCCGTAACGTATTTTTGTTATAAATTCTTTCAACTCTTTAATCTCAAACTTCCCTTTCTTTATAGCGTTCTCAACTTCTTCAAATTTCGGCTGATAATAATAAGCGTCTGCTCTTTTGTTCTGCACTTCATCAGAATTAACAACATAAATCATTTTATCTTTTAATTCAGGTAGTTTTATCCCCAATTCATCAAGAACATAATCGTTGAGTGAATCAAGAAGTTTCTGGGCTTCTATTTCTATCTTCTTTTTTCGTATTATGGCGTTTTCATAAATATTTACTATTTCTGGTTTAAACACAATTGGAATTGATTTTAATGCCTCATAATCTAATGCGGGTCTTGTTCCGCCAGTCGCTCTTTTTGTAGCTAATTTTTCTCCAATGTCAGAATTGAGGAATACTGCTAGTATTTTGCTTGTGTTTTCATTTTCTGTTTTAATCAAGACTAAATGCTGATTTATATTCCCAACGAAACCTTTGGGTGCAACAGAAGAAACCGCCATTCTTCCAACGCCAGTAATTTTAATCAAAAGACTAAATTCCTGTACTTGGCTTCTCTTTAACATCCCCTTATGAGTTGCTTTATTGATAAACTTAACATCTTCAAGATTCAATCCTTCTGGCGTAACATTTTGTACTCGTAAAAATGCAATGCCTTCAGTTTCATCAGAATAATACTTCTCTGGTTCTTTTATATCTGGCGTTGCTCCCCCAGAAATTGAGATAATATAATCTCCCAGTTTTTTGTTTGAAATCCCTTTTACTTTCTTATCTAATTTAGTATATTCTGGTCTATAAAAATGCGGGTCTATTCTTCCCTCAATTTCATCAGCATAAACTGTAAAGCATTCCATATTTTACCTCTTATATATTCTGCTTCTTTTATCTAAAACCTGAATTATAAGAATCTTCCTTGCAAAATCAATATCAATCAACGCACGATAATCTCCAATCCTTAATTTATAATACTCTCCTTCAAAATGCTGTAAAAACCTAAATGGCTCTTCTTTAACCTCTTCTAATTTTTCTAATATTCTATCTGCAATATTTACAGACAGATTTTCAAGAAATCTAAATGCTTTTGGATGCCATTCTATTGAATAACTCATTTTTTAGCAAGTATCCTTCTCTTAACTTCGTCATGAGAAATATATTCGGAGCGGGGAGTTTTCCTTGCCTCTTCAAGTTCTTTTTTAGCCCAATCTGTTAATTCACCCTCTTCGGAAACTATATTCTTAATTAATTCTACATCCTTTACCAATCTATCCAATTTTTTATTAATACTAATAATTTCAGATTCCATAATCCCATTATAAACACAACAAACTTATAAGCTTTTTCTTCTTTTTATCAAATTCCTTGATAACTTTTAGGGCTTTTCTCAAACTTTCTGTATTCTTCCAGAATTGTGTTTAAGTCGTTGATTGGGTCTTTTCTGCCTGTTGCGTCATAGCCAATATGTTTGGCAATTGACATGAAAATAGGAGAATTACCTGCTCTCTCGTTGTCTTTCTTCTTTCTCAAAAACACAAGAGAGGATTTAACTCCTGCCCCAAAATGAGTAAATGCGATTTGAGGAAGTGAAACAACTGCTAAAATCTGCGATTTTTCCATTAAAAAATCTCTAACATATTGTAAAGACGAATTTGTTAAAATTCCGTCGGGCAGAACAATCGCCATTTTTCCATTTGGCTTCAAGAAATCCAGACATCTTTCAATAAACAAAATTTCTGTTTTCTGGTTTTTCTTGTCCTTGCCTAATTCATATTTATCCAAATAATCTTTTTCTGTTGATTTTACTATTGCCCCGAATGGCGGATTTGTCAGGAGAATGTCAAAATTATTTTTTTTAAATGCCTTGTGCGTTTTTGTAATCTCATCAACATTTTTTAATGAATCTGTGCTGATGATGTTTGTATGTCCATCATCGTGGATGATCATATTCATCTTGCAAACTCTTGCTATCTTGTCGCCTATCTCAATTCCATAAAGATTATTCATAGCAAACTTATGCCAATGCTCCTGAGCTTCCAATGAATCATAATTTGATTCTGCAAATTTTCGCATTCTATCGAGAGTATTAAGCAGAAAACCGCCAGAGCCACAAGCAGGGTCTATAACTAAATCGCTTTTTTCTGGATTCATCATTTCAACGCAGAAATTTCCTAAATTCCCAGAGTTTTAGGCATTAGGAATCCAAACAAAGTAGCAATTTCCTTCTGCTGTTTTGTCAATTCTTGAATAACTATCTCACTTTCATAAACTTTGCACTTGAGATTTCTCATTGCAAGCATTAT
>ORJL010013832.1_pt1 | contig 60757 bp, 61 predicted proteins | sample 1779941 | NCBI WGS metagenome assembly ORJL01 (sample SAMEA104232317, study PRJEB22302) | groundwater metagenome | biome: forest; feature: aquifer; material: groundwater | place: USA | collected 2011-08-07 | depth 5.8 m | reverse complement strand
TGCCCTATCCCTTTATAGGCGATACCCGCCGCAAGAATTTTTTCTTTTGGAAGGCAGTTTCGGCCATCGATCACGATTTTTACACCCGCCCGCTTGAGCATTTCCGCAGAAATTTTTCCAAATGATGAATGGTTGGTTGCAAGGATGATTGCCGAGCATCGCTTCAAAAGATCGGCAAGACTTTTTGCGGTCGAAATTTTCGGAAGAAAAGGGTCATAGGTGAGAACGGGCATACGTTTTTGTTTCAGAATTTGGAGGATTTTTACAGCTGGCGATTCGCGCATGTCACCGATATCCCGTTTATAGGCAAGGCCGAGCAAACCGATGGTAGTTTTGCGCAAAGGCAGCTTGTTTTTTTTCAGTTCGCATTCGAGCAGCGAAACCGTGTAAGCCGGCATGCCGTTATTCACCTTGCGAGCCATCTCTAAAAAATAATGCTCAAATCCGCTGTGGAGCGCCCGTTCGATGAGGTAGTAAGGATCGACAGGGATGCAATGACCTCCCACCCCCGCGCCAGGATAGTGAGGCATGAATGCAAACGGTTTGGTTTTCGCGCCTTCAATAACTTCCACAAGATCTATACCCAGCCGATCGAAAGACATCGCAAGCTCGTTTACATACGCAATGTTAATATCCCGAAATGTATTTTCTACGATTTTCGTTGCTTCGGCAGCCTTGATGGAATTCAGTATTTTTACTTCGCCTTTCAAAAAGGATCTGTAAAATTTTGCGGCGAGTTCGGCGCTCTGAGCATTAAGTCCCCCTACATTTCGTGGGATATTTACGAGCGTCCATTTTTTATTCCCGGGATCAATCCGTTCCGGGCAGTGCGCGAGGAAAAAATCTTTTCCTGATTCTGCGCCGAATCGCTCCAGGATGGGCAGCACGATTTCTTCACAGGTGCCTGGATTAATGGTTGATTCAATAATGATGAGTTGCCCCGGTTTCAGGTTTTTTATGATGGAGAGACAGGCATTTTTCAACGGGCCATAATCGGGTTGAAAGTTTCTAAACACCGGAGTCGGAACACATACCACGGCGATATCCGCCATGCGGAGTTTCGAAAAATCCGCCGTTGCCAGAAAATTTCTGCTTTTAAGCAAACGGTGCGCCCGCTTCACGGCGATCGAGGAAATATCAACTCCGATTACTTTATATTTTTTGCTTTTTACAAGGAGCTCTACAAGAGGAAATCCCACATATCCGAGGCCGAGGACCGCAATAGTTTGCATAGAAAACGCAGAGGGGAGTGTAGCATAAACCCCATGGAACCCGCGAGACCCGTCCCCACTCATTTCTGGTACAATTCTCACTGTCATGAAAGACGCCAGCAATCCATTCATCTATTTTGACCATGCAGCTACCACCCCGTTGGATCCGCGAGTTTTGAAAGTGATGGAGCCGTATTTTGTGGAGTGGTACGGCAATCCTTCGAGTATTTATCGTTTTGCCCAGAAAGCCCGCCAGGCGATCGATGGTGCTCGAGAGCAAACCGCAAAAATTTTGGAGTGTGCCCCGCGGGAGATTTTATTTACGAGTTGCGGTACGGAGAGCAATAATTTTTTCATACGTGGCGCGGCCGAAGCGTCTCAAAAATTTGGTCGACACATCATTACTACAAAAATAGAGCACGATTCTGTTCTCAAGCCCCTCGAATATTTGGAGTCACAAGGTTTTGAGGTGACGTATCTTAACGTCGGTGAAGATGGCGTGATCAACGTGCATGACATCGCAGCGGCGTTGCGGCACGATACCATTTTTGTAACGGTTATGTACGCCAACAACGAGATCGGCACCATTCAGCCCATTGCTGAAATCGGGAAAACGATTCGCGAAAGACGCGGCCGCGAAAAATTTCCACTCTTCCATACCGATGCCTGCCAGGCAGCGCCATATCTTGAATGTTCCGTGAAAAATCTCCACGTCGACGCCATGACGCTCAATGGCGGAAAAATATACGGTCCAAAAGGAGTCGGTGCCCTCTTCGTGAAAGAAGGGGTGGAATTAATGCCTCTCTTGTATGGCGGCGGACAGGAATACCGAAAAAGATCCGGGACGGAAAATGTGCCGGCCATCGTCGGGTTTGCAGAGGCGCTGGAATTGGTTCAGGAAAATCGTGAAACGGAAACGAAACGGCTCTTGCCCTTGCGAGATAAACTTGTCGACGGCATCCTCAAAAAAATTCCGCAATCGCAACTCAACGGGCATCGTACCAAGCGTCTCCCCAATAACGTGAACATATCTTTTCGCGGGCTAGAAGGTGAAGCCATTTTACTCCGGCTCGACATGCTCAACATTGCCGCATCGTCGGGGTCTGCTTGTACATCAGGATCGCTTGAACCATCTCACGTTATACGCGCGCTGGGTCTTTCGGATGAGTGGACGCATTCTTCAACACGGTTTACATTCGGTCACGGGAATACAAACCAAGAGGTAGATTTTCTTCTCGCCCATCTACCACAGGTTATTGCGGAGCTCAGGGAAAGCTCACCGTTTATGTGATATAATGGAGGAGATGTCTTACACCGTTTTTTTGTTGTCTCTTGGCGGCCTCATGGCTGGTCTCCCGTTAGGGTTCTATCTCCTTGGCCAGCGAAAATTTGACGAACATGAGCTGAAAAAAAGGGCCGAGAAACTTCTCGGAGAGGCGACCCAGAAAGGAGAGCAGCTTGTTGCGGAAGCGAAACAGCACGTCATAGAAAAGAAAAAACAGTTTGAAATCGAGCAAGAAGAATTTGCTCAGCAGATTAACAAAATGGAGCAAATGTTAACCCCGAAAAATACTTCCTTCCAAAAAAGAGAAGGGCGTATTGTTGAGTTGCAGCGCGTTCTTCAAGAAGAAGAAAAATCGGTGCGTGCCTTGCGCACATCGATCGACGAAAACGAGAAGCACATGGGAGAGCGGTTCATGCACATGAGCGGTCTTTCGGGCGCGCAGATTAAAGAGCAGCTCATCGCTCAGTATGAAAAAGAATTTCTTGCCGATGCAGAACTGCGTATTCAAAAAGAGGTGCAGCTGGTTGAGGAAACTGCCGTGCGCGATGCGAAACATTTTCTCGCTGAGGCCATGTATCGCTACGCGGCTCCAACCTCCGTGGAGCACGAGCTGAAAGATATCATCGTTTCGCGGGATGAAGTAAAGGGTCGTATCGTCGGCCGAGGGGGCGGGAATATCGCCTATTTTGAAAATCTCTTTGGGGTGGATGTTATTTTTAACGATGAACCGAACACCATTATCTTGAGCTGTTTTAATTTGGTGCAACGAGAGATAGCCCGATTTGCTCTCGAAAGACTCATGCGCGAGCGGGTGATTAATGAAGAGACAATTTCCCGTGTGAAGCCTTTGGCCGAGCAGGACGTGGATAAGCTGCTTTTAAAAATCGGACAGGAGGCATTACAAATTCTTGGGCTCAAATCCATGCCGCCGGATTTTGCGAAACTTGTTGGGCGTCTTAAATTTCGCACGAGTTATGGCCAAAATATCATGAGTCATTGTTTTGAAGTAGGATATTTCGCGCGGCTCATTGCCGGTGAGATTGGTGCTAATACGGAAGTGGCTTGGCTCGGAGGAGTTTTTCATGACCTCGGGAAAGCGATCGATCAAGAGGTTGGTGGCTCCCACGATGTTCTCTCAAAAGAAATTCTCGAAAAATACGGTTTTTCTTGGGAGATTACGCATGCCGCATGGACCCACCACAATGCTATTCCACAGGAAACTGTTGAGGCTCGCATCGTTCAGGCGGCTGATGCCATTTCTGCTGGAAGGCCAGGCGCGCGCGCCGAATCACTCGAACGGTATCTAGCAAAAATTAAAGATCTGCAAGAAACGGCTCTGTCTTTCGCAGGCGTGAAAAAAGCCTATGCGATTAATGCTGGGCGTGAGGTGCGCGTCGTAATTGAGCCAGAGAAGATGGACGATAAGGCGAATCAGGCGCTCGCGGAAAATATTGCCGCAAAAGTTCAAGAGAAAGGAGGATATCCCGGAAAAATTAAAGTGGTAACCATCCGTACCACCAAGGCGACAGACTATGCTCGATAACATGTATGATGTCGTTATTATTGGTGCTGGTCCGGCGGGACTTTGTGCCGCCATTTATACCGCGCGTGCTGGTTTAAAAACAGTTCTGCTTGGAGTTATAAAAAATTCTAATGCTTATAAAGCGCACGTGATTGAAAATTATTTCGGCTTTGAAAAGCCGATTTCCGGTCCTTTCTTTATGGATGAGGGCAGAAAACAGGCCCTGCGATTTGGAACCGAGTTCAGAGAACGTGAAGTGGTGGACGTAAAACAAAATACGGATGGAAGTTTTGGCGTGACCGATACGGAACGTGAATCATATAATGCAAAAACCATTATAATTTGCTCCGGGCTTGGCTTTAAACCTTCGGGTATTAAAAACGAACAGCCGCTCATCGGGAAGGGAATTTCTTTTTGCGTGACGTGCGATGGGCCATTTTTTAAAGGCAAAAATGTGGCGGTAATCGGACACGCCAACTATGCTGGCGACGAGGCTTTGCAGCTCTTAACGTATACCCCACACGTGACGGTAATAAGTCACGGAAGGGATTTTTCATTTTCTCCGAAAATTCTTGAAGGGCTCGAGAAAAACGGCGTGAAGTTACTCAAAACGCCAAAACTTTCTGAATTTATCGGAACCGCAAAACTTGAAAAATTGAGATTTTCCGAGGGAAGCGAGGCCGTTTACGATGGTGTTTTTGTGGCCCTTGGAGTTGCATCCGCCTCCGATTTTGCGAATAAACTCGGTCTCATGCGCACCGGTCCGCAAAACGCATACATTGTGGCAGATTCGCGTACCGGAGTAACCAACGTGAAGGGGGTTTATGCAGCCGGCGACTGCACCGGCGGCAATGCGCAAGCAGCCAAGAGCGCCGGGGAGGGGTGTAATGCCGCGATAAGTGTGATAAAATTATTGAAGGGTGTAGCGGCATACGTTGACTATAGCTGATACAGAAGACGTTTATATAATAAGTTCTTCATTGCTGCGAGGCCACGGGCCGAGCGCGAAGCGAGCGAGACGTGGGTCGAGCTCAGGCGGGTGCCGCATGGGTATCATGCGGTCTCGTGGGTCCCGCGGCAAGCGAAGCTGAGCTTATGAATGACGACAAAAAAATCGGCAAGAAGATCGACAGCCTCATTATGGGGGTTATCCTTGGCGGGGCCATTGGTTCAGTCCTTGGACTCACCCTTGCGCCGCGCAAGGGAAAGGAAACACGCGAACTTATTAAGAAAAAAGGTGAGGAATTTATTCGTGACCATCGAGAAACTTTCCAGGGTGCCAAATATCAGATGAAGAAGGGAAAAGGATTTTTCCGATGGCTCTTTAGAAGCAGGAAAACCGATCAGCCGATGCCAAAGGCTACCCTGGAATCTCCCGAAGAACAAAACCGAGAGTAAGAAAAACACAGGTTTTCCGTATGGTATTATGGAGGAAACTTTTTATGAAAGCTTTTTTAGGATTTCTCATTACGTTGATCTCGGTGATGCTCCTTTTCAGCGCAACTCTTGCGCTCGATCTTTTTAAGCGGAAAGATTTGGTGCTGCCGAGGACTGTTTTGGGAAATCTCTCTTTAGGCGGCATGTCCCGCGACGAAGTTCGCATGGCCCTTCGGACACGCCTTCAAACATTCCTCGGTGAGCCATTTTCCCTCGGTGCTCGTGGCGAGGTTCAGCCAGTCACCCTAAAGGATTTTGGCCTCAACGTGAGCGAAGCGGCGATTTTGGATGACATCCCATTTTCGAGCAATATTTCGAATGCTGAACTGGTATTATGGAGCATCGCAGGCCAGAGGGTAACACCTCGTTTTCCTATTGCGAAACCAGAGCTCCTTCGGGTTCTCGAGGAAAAATTCCCGAATATTCCACAGGCAAAAAATGCTTATTTCGCGCTCGATGGTAAAAAACGGAAAATTATTGAAGCGCAGCCTGGAGTGACACCAAACCTTGAGCCGTTTATTCACGAAATCAAGCAGCAGCTTACGTTTTTAGAGCACGGACCGCTCGTTGTTGAGTTTCGCGAGTCGCCCCCAACCCTTTTTGCGGCGGACCTCCATAAACACGAGACATCTATCCGCACCGTATTTCCAAAAAAACTCACCCTGCTGTATGAAAAACAGAAGTGGGAAGCTGATTTTGAAAAACATCCCGATTGGATCGTTTTTGATAACAAGCCCTATGCGGTGTCGGCTGATCAGCTCCCCTTTTCTCTCCAATGGGAACCGGTGGCATTTTCCCAGTTTTTACAGCAGCAAGTTTCGGCTCGACTTGAGCAGATCCCCGAGAATGTGCGAATTTTTAAGGATACGGACGGGAAAATTCAATTTGACGGCAGGGCCGTGGATGGGCGTGCTATTGAACGTGAACGACTTCTCACCCTTGCGAACTCAGCTATGGCCGACCTTAAAACCGAAGTGGAAATCCCATTAGAAGTGGTGCCCCCGAAAGTAGAGGTGGCCCAGGATCTTCAGCAGCTTGGCGTTCGTGAGCTCATTGGGGTGGGTCATACTCGTTTTGAGGGATCACCCGTGAATCGCAAGCATAATATCGGAGTTGGTATTTCAAAATTCAACGGGCTCATGGTTCCCCCCGGAGAGACGTTTTCTTTTAACGAGAATCTTGGCGAGGTGGATGGATCAACCGGGTATCGCAAGGAGCTCGTTATCAAGCCCGAAGGTACGATTCCGGAATTTGGAGGAGGATTGTGCCAGGTGTCATCCACGATGTTTCGCGCCATTATGTATACGGGGCTGCCGGCAGTAGAGCGCTCGCCGCATTCCTATGCGGTTACGTACTACGCTCAAATTGGCGGTCATGGTTTGGATGCAACGATTTATCCACCCGCGAAGGATCTCAAATTTCTGAATGATACGCCCGGACATATCATCATCCAGTCGTACGTTGATGGGGTAGATGCCTATTTTAAATTTTACGGAACCCGAGACGGCCGAGAGGTGGTCATGGAGGGACCGTTTATTACCAATAAGAGATCCGCGCCGGCCGAGGCCATTATGGTGGCAGATAAAAATCTCGCCCCCGGCCAGAAAAAACAGGTGGAAAAGCCGCACGGAGGGTTCGATTCGTTATGGTATCGGTACATTACGAAAAATGGCGAGACCGCGAAAGAAGAAATTGCCAGTCGCTACAAAGCCGTGCCGGCGAAATATCTTGTCGGAGGAGAAGTAACTCCGGAAGGCGAGAATAAAGGCTTAGCCGAAACCACGAATCCTTTCGAATAAGCTTTTTACGCCCGAGCAAGTTCGTCGATTTTTTTCTTTACCTCTTCGTTATACGGATCGAGTGTGAGAATTTTTTTGAGACTCCGCTGGGCCCGTTCAAAATCGCCCACTTCTTTCGCGAGTTCCGCCGTAATCGAGAGATACTCTATATTCTGGGGATCAAGATCAAGAGCTTTTAAAAAATATGCCAATGCTTTTATGTATTCTTTTTGCTCGTAGTAAATCTGCCCAATACTCACAAAACGCGTTGCGCGCGTCGCGTCGAGCTTCACCGCATTTTCATAAGCCTCAAGCGCTTCATGGAGATGGCCTTGATTGTAGAGACAACGGCCAAAATTTGCATAATAGGCAGGTTCTTTTTGAGTTACCGTAAAAAGTTTCTGGTAGAGAATTTCCGCGCGTCGTGGGTTGCCTTGCTGAATGTAAATAACGCCAAGACGATTGAGCGCTTCAGGATGATCTTCATGACGCGCCAGAACTTTAATAAACCACTTCTCCGCTTCTTCAAAATCTCCACGAGCAAAATGCATATCGGCGATGCGATAGGCGCGATTTACCTCAGAGAGATCAGCCTCATTCATATTTTGCGGAGCCGAAATCGGAGGACCCGAGGCCTCTTCCTGGATCGGCACAGAGGGCTTTTCGGTTCCGGTCGTCACACGCCGAATGGCATGTTGTTTTTTCAAGCCCTGGGCATGAGTTCGAAACAGGACCACAAGAGCCGTAGCACAAACAATGGTGACGGTGAGAGCAATCATAGTTGGAGCATGAGATTTTCCATGAGGAGCCGCGGATTCACGTTGCGAGAAGCGAGATCCATCACGCGATGGATTTCGCGAATGATCTGAATAGATGCCTGTTTTTTTTCTTTTGAAGGTTGTCCAAACATCTTTCGGCGAAAATAATGCACCAAGAGCAATAAAAAATTCCGCATTTTCTGTGCATCTTGGCTGATTTCTTGAACGGTGGTGAGTCGGGTGGCCGGCGTCGCGTTTTCATCAAGAAATTGAATGAGGCGATAGAGTTCACGCACTTCTTGAAAAGTTTCCGGGTCACGCAGGAGCTGGATTGCTTTTCCGCTTCGGCCGAGCGAAAGGAGGAGGGCTTGGTCGAGCGTATCTTCATCCACATCGGGGAAAAGTTTCTTGAGAGCCTCACGGAGAATTTCATCCGGAAGTTTTTTGAAATGTACGATCCGCATGCGCGAAGCGATGGTTGGCATAATGTCGCGGAGTTGGCTGACCGTAAACAAAAAGATCGTTTTTTGCGGAGGTTCCTCAAGAGTTTTGAGCAGACAGTTCCCCGCTTCTTCGGTGAGGCGACCGATATTTTGAATGAGCAGTATTTTGTATCGCCCTGGGCTCGTCATGTTCAAACGGGCGATGATATCCCGGACCGCATCGATTTTGATAGATTGCCCGTCATCTTCGAGTTCAATAATGTCTGGGTGGCATTTTTTTTCAATCTGACTGCAAATAAGGCAGCTGTGGCAAAAATTTTCGGGGCACTGAAGAATTCCAGCCACGGATTTGGCTACCCGAAACTTCCCCACCTTTTCCGGCCCGACAAAAAGGTATGCGTGATGAATGTTATTTTCGCGAAAATCGCGCTCGAGAAGCCCAAGTTCTTTTTCATGGCCGATGACATTCCAGTTATAGTACATAGAGCATTATTCAATGTGATCCCATTCCGACTCCTGTCTGCAGAGTAATTTGTTCGCATCTTCCGGATGCAACATAAGTATTTTTACCGCCCGTTCCAAACGTACGTTATTCTGTGAGCCTTTAAACAGGATGACATCTCCTTTTTTGATCCGTGAAAGCAGAAATTCAGCCGTCTCCTGCGCTTCGAAAAGGACCTTCATTCTAGTCTTCGGAAAGCCATTTTTCAAGGCCTGATCAGCCACTTCTACCGCTTGAACGCCGACGGTGATCAGGAGATCAATCCAGTCCCCTATTTTTGCTCCAACAGCTCGGTGCGCTTCTAGCGAAAACTTTCCTAACTCATTCATATTTCCAAGTACGGCAATCTTTCTTTTTCCAGGAAAATCACGGAGGAGTGTAAGCGCTTGCTCAACGGTTTGGGGCGAAGCATTATAAGTAGAATCGAGGAGCGTTGAACCGCTTTTCCCTTCGATGATGGACATGCGTCCCGGCGGGAGACGAAAGCCTTGCAGCGCTTTTACCCCTTCTTCCAACGGCACGCCGTGGAGTGTTCCACAGAGAAGTGCTGGCAAGAGAACATCGATATGGTATGCCCCTGCCACAGCAAATGCCGCGTGAATTTTTTGTTGATGATTTTGGATCGCTGCGGAAAAACCGTATGCGGTATTTTTTAAGTTGCTGGCGGAGAGATCTTTCCCATTGAACCAAAATGTTTTTGCATCCAACCGACCACCAAGTTTTTTCAGCCAGGGATCGGCATGGTTGAGAATGGCAATGTCGGATTTTTCCAGGCACGCAACCAGTTTCCCCTTTTCCTCAAAAACTTCCTCGATATTTTGAAACTGACCCTCGGCCTGATGGGTTTGGGCGATATGGGTGATAATACCGACATGCGGTTTTACGAGAGAAACGAGATGCGCAATGTCCCCTGGTTTATCAGCGCCGTATTCTAAAATGAGAAAATCGTATTGCGCTGAAAAGAAAGCATCCCAGAGGGCGCCTACAAAAACTTTCGCCCATTTTATTGGAGAACGAAAGCCGGATGGTTGCTGAAGGATCGCAAGAAGAAGGCCGATTTCCGTGTTGAGGCTTTTTGGATTTCGATATACCCGCCATTTTTTTTTGAGCACTTCATACACAGCCTCCTTGGTGCTCGTTTTTCCGTATGAACCGGTGATTCCAATAATAATTGGCCTGGTGCGCTTCAGTTTTTGAGCTACCAGTCTTGCGAGGAGGAATTCCACACCTCGTTTTAGATGTTGTTTCAGGGAGAGCACATGGGTATTATATACCTGCGTTTATGAAATTTCGGGTACTTACTATCGTTCTCGTTTTATCCTCATTAACTGGGTGCGGGGCCCAGTCACCAGTTCCACAACCTCTCCCGCCACCTCCTCCAGCGCAAATTTCCCCTCAATCTATGACTTTTGATCAAACGGCAGTTCCAAAATCCGGAGAGAAAATCGCCATTATAAAAACCAATAAAGGAGTCATCAAATTGAAATTTTTTGCGCAGTTTGCTCCAGAGACGGTCAAAAATTTTACCGAGCTCGCAAAGAAAAATTTTTATGATAAGCTCAAATTCCACCGGGTTATTCCAAATTTTATGATTCAGGGAGGTGACCCGTTGGGCACCGGAACTGGAGGGGAGACGTATAAAGGACCGGGCACTACGCTCAAGGCGGAAATTGTGAGTGACCTCAAACATATCCGCGGCGCGGTTTCTATGGCTCGAAGAGGCGACGATTTGGATAGCGCCACGAGCCAGTTTTTCATTGTGCAAAATAAAAATGGTTATGCGAGCCTCAACGGTGAGTACACGATTTTTGGGCAGGTATTTGAGGGCATGGAGGTGGTCGATGCGATTGCCGGCGTCGAGCGCGACCCAATGGATACCCCACTAAAGCCGGTGATCATGGAGAGCGTAACCCTGCAAATTTTGCCCTACATTGATTAATAATACGCTCGCTCGCAGGCGGGCTCGTCTGCATGAAAAAACAGGTTTATGTGAAAATATCCGGAAAGGTCCAGGGTGTGTTTTTTCGATCCGAGGCTTGTGAAGAGGCCCGAAAACTCGGGCTCAAAGGATGGGTCCGAAATACTAAAGACGGTGGTGTTGAGGTCGTTGTGCAGGGTGAAGAAGAGCGACTCGAACACTTCATTACATGGTGCTGGGATGGACCAGACCGAGCACAGGTAAAAAACGTCGAAATAGAGCGGCGTGGTCAGCTTGAGGATTTTTCGGATTTTTCGATCCGACCTAGTTAGGCCCCAGAAGGTCGTTTAGAAAAAATACCGCCAAACAAGGCTTCCGAGCAGGATTATAAGAGAAATGACGAGGAAGATTTTTACGGCAACGGCTCCTTTCTTCATGGCAATATGGCTCCCTAAATAATTTCCTCCAACACTCGCTACGAGCATAGGGAGCCCGATCGTATAGTTAATGGTTCCAGCAAAAATGAATGCCACCAGGCCGGCTACATTCGATGCAAAATTAAAAACCTTTGCTGTCCCCGAAGCGTGCACAAGATTCATATTCAAGAGACCGTAGAAAGCCAAGATAAGGAGGCTGCCCGTGGCCGGACCGAAAAGTCCGTCATAGGCTCCAATGACGAGCGCGATCATCGGAATTTTCCGTAAAGATCAAACGCGGTAAATTCGCGTTCCGTCACGCTGCTCTTCTTGGGAATGAGCGTGATAGCCATGGCAACAGGCAGAAGGATGAGAATAATTTTTCCAACAATTTCGGAGCTAAAGGAGAGGACAAGTTTGGCGCCGATAAAACTCCCGAGCAAACTTAAAGGAAGGCCATAGGCAACAATTTTCCAAATAATCTTTTTTCCGCGCTGAAAGTTCAAGAGTGCCACCCCGGTTCCAAACGTTGCTGCAAATTTATTCGTAGCAATCGTGATGTGTGGCGGGAGACCAGCGAGAAGCAGCGAAGGTACGATCAAGAGTCCGCCTCCACCTGCGATACTGTCAATAACCCCGGCAACGAATGCGACGGCTGATAAAAGGGCAATGGTCAGAAACATAGTATGAGGTCCCTCGTTCAGGCGCCTAAGCCTTCACGAATTTTATCACTTCCTCAAATACCTTTGGCTCTTGAATGGCGAGCTCCGAAAGCATTTTTCGATTCAACCCTACCTGTTTTCGGGTGAGTGCAAAAATAAATCGGCTGTAGGAAAGTCCATGCATTTTGAGGGCCGCATTCAAACGGGCGATCCACAAAGTCCGGAAATCGCGTTTTTTAAGTTTGCGGCCAATGTATGCGTTTTTACCTGCAACCATAACCGCTCGCCGTGCGAGACTCCATACGTTTGATCGCTTATCGCGATATCCTTTTGCCTGCTTGAGAATTTTCTTGTGGCGTCTTTTCGTTACGACACCGCTTTTGATACGCATAAAATTTAATTAAAAAGACATGGGAAGAAGCTTTTTCACTTTGTAAACGTCCGACGCATGTGCCGGTTTGCCGCTATTCTGAAAAGCTTTTTGCCGCTTGCTCTTGTTGATGAGGAGGTGTTTCTTCCCCGGTTTCCGGAAAATAATTTTTCCTCGACTCGAGATTTTTACCCGTTTTTTCGTGCCGCTATGGGATTTAAGTTTCATACTTATTTAGGGGTTACCATCATGATGAGATTGTGACCCTGTTTCTTTGGAAGTTCGTCGATCTTTCCAGCATCGGCGATCATTTCCGAGAAGAGTTTCATCTTGCTGCGCGCGAGATCCATATGGGCGAGTTCACGTCCCCGAAGGATCATCGCCACCTTTACCAGGTTCCGTTCTTTCAAAAATTCTTTTGCCTTTTCTGCTTTTACTTCCAGGTCATGCGTGTCGGTGCGCATAGAAAGGCGAATGCCTTTTACCTCCCCCTGCTTCTGTGATTTCTTCTGTTTCTGATCCTGTTTCTTCTGGCGGTAGAGAAACTTTCCAAAGTCCATGATCTTACACACTGGCGGTTTGGCGTTGGGAGCCACTTCCACAAGATCCAGCTCGCCTTCCTTCGCCATGGCCAAAGCCTTTTCCAGCGCGACAATTCCTACCTGCTCATCGTTATCATTGATGAGTCGGACGGTCGGAGTACGAATCCGTTCGTTCGTGCGAAAGTATTTCGAAATACTGCAGGGAAGGTTAAGAGCAGGGTTATCTTATGGAAAAGCCTTGAGTAAGTCAAGTTCTGGGGGGAAACTACGTTTTCCCCCACTTACGCTCGGTCTCGCCTTCGACAAGGCTCGACGCTCGCGCCCCCTTTCCTTGCTCCGCTCCGGTTTGGGGCCCACAAGACCCAAACCTTTGCTCTTTTGCTTTCCAATGAGCTTTAGGCCCTTTACAATATCCTCTACGATATGACTCCCCATATGATTTCTCGGAGAAAAACACCAACGATTCACATTGGGAGTGTTTCCGTTGGTTCTGCTTTTCCGGTTGCTATCCAGTCGATGACCGATACGGATACGGCTGACGTAACAGCTACCGTAAAGCAGATTTTGGAATTGGCTGATGCCGGTGCCGAGCTCGTGCGTGTAACGGTAAATAATGAAGATGCCGCCCGAGCTGTTCCGGAAATTAAAACACAAATCCGTTTGCAACAACGAGACATTCCCCTCATCGGCGATTTTCATTATAACGGACATATTTTGCTTTCAAAATTTCCGCAGTGTGCTCAGGCGCTTGATAAATATCGCATCAATCCCGGGAATGTGGGGAGCGGCGCACTTCATGAAAAAAACTTTCGGATTATCGTCGAAGCTGCCATGCAATATAAAAAACCGATTCGCATTGGGGTGAACTGGGGGTCGCTCGACCAAAAACTTTTTACGCGCATGATGGATGACAATGCAAAACAAAAAAAACCAAAATCAGATCGAGAGGTGCTTATTGAGGCACTCGTTGAAAGCGCACTCTCCTCGGCAAAAATGGCTGAAAAAATAGGACTTCCAACTGACCGGATTATTCTGAGTGTGAAAACTTCGGAAGTGGCAGATGTTATTGCCGCTTATGAACGGCTCGCCGCCCGCTGTATCTATCCTCTGCATCTTGGCTTAACGGAAGCGGGCATGGGGATGAAAGGGATTGTATCGAGTTCGGCAGCGCTTGCCGTGCTCCTCCAAAAAGGCATCGGTGATACGATTCGGATGTCTCTTACTCCTAGGGCCGGGGGTATGCGCGCTGATGAAGTCCGCGCTTGCCAGATGTTGCTCCAGACCATGGGCCTGCGGCAGTTTCGACCCCTCGTGACAAGTTGTCCCGGGTGCGGTCGAACCGGTAGCAGTCTTTTTCAAAAGCTTTCCGAGGAAGTAAATAGTTATATAGAGGAGCGCATGCCGGAGTGGCGACTTCACCATCCGGGCATAGAAAATTTAAAAATCGCGGTCATGGGTTGCACCGTGAATGGTCCGGGCGAAGCAAGCCATGCGGATATCGCCCTTAGTTTGCCCGGAAAAAGCGAAGAGCCGATCGCCTCGGTTTTTGTAAAAGGGAAATTGATGAAAACACTCCGGGGACAAAACATCAAACATGAATTTACCGACATGATCGAACATTTTGTAAGCCAACGTTCATGAAACGCATCGTAATTTTGGGCTCAACCGGATCCATTGGGTCACAGACACTTGACGTGGTACGGGCGTACCCCAGGGAGTTTCAAATTATTGGTCTCTGCGCTCATGAAAATACGAAATTATTTGAACGGCAGGTTCGAGAGTTTCAGCCGAAGTATGTGGTGCAGACTTCCGTGAGTGAAAATCCCGAGCAGGCCCTTATGACGTTGGCCGCGACTCCGGATGCCGATTTGGTGGTGAATGCCGTGTCCGGTTATGCCGGCTTCATGCCGACCTACGCGGCCGTCAAAGCAGGAAAAACGGTGGCCTTGGCGAATAAGGAATCCCTCGTTATGGCTGGAGAGTTGATTATGGATCTCGCTGAAAAAATGGGGGCGAAGATTTTACCAATCGATTCTGAGCCATCAGCCATTTGGCAATGTCTAGAAGGGCAGCGCTCACCGTTTGAAAAAATAATTCTAACAGCATCTGGCGGACCATTCTGGAAGTGGAAACATACCGAGCTGGAAAAAGTAACCGCGGTGCAGGCCCTCAAACATCCCACGTGGAAGATGGGCGAAAAAGTGTCTATAGACAGTGCTACGCTCATGAATAAAGCATTCGAGATTATTGAAGCACACTGGCTGTTTCAGGCACCGCCCGAAAAAATCGAAGTTACCATTCATCGACAAAGCATCGTTCATTCTTTGGTCCAATTTTCTGATGGGAATACGGTTGCCCTCTTAAGCCCACCGGACATGCGGATTCCTATTTCTTATGCGCTTTTTTATCCAGCGCGAGCGAAGCGAGCACCTGCGAATCTTGATTTCTCTCAGCTTCAATTGACATTCGAGAAGCCAGATTTTTCCATTTTCCAAGGTCCAAAACTCGCCTATGAGGTTTTAAAAGCTGGTGGTATCTTGCCGGCAGTATTCTGTATGGCGGACGAGATCGCTGTGAAAAAATTTCTCGCGGGAGAACTCTCCTTCTTAGGTATCTACGATTTTATAAAACGCGCCCTCGATACCGCTGCCAATATGCCGCTTTCCATTGAAGCGCTCTCCGAACTTCCATCGAGACTCCTATGAATATTGGCATTTTACTTGCCGCAGGAACCAGTGGGCGATTTAAGAAAGGCGACAAGCTCTTCGCACAGCTCCTCGGGAAGCCGGTCGTTTTCCATGCGCTTCAGTTGCTCGAAGATTCGCCAAAAGTTGATGCCATCATTATTGCCGCAAATTCTCATAACAGGAAAAAGATTGCTGAGATAGTGCGAAACGAGAAGTTTAAAAAGGTAAAAAAAATTATTATCGGCGGTCAAACACGTTTCGAATCGATAAAAAAAGCCGCACAGTACAGTCCGCCAGCTGCATTGTTTATCGTCCACAACGGGGCGAACCCGCTAGCTGGAGCAGCGGAACTCAGGCGATGTTTTGCGATATTACGCCGACATAATATTGATGGCGTCGCGGTCGGTCGCTCCGTTCATCCAACGCTCAAAAAAATTAAAGGCAAATATGAAATTGAAGGGACCATGCCGCGTTCGTCTCTTTGGGAAATGGAAACTCCTCAGGTAGTAAAGGCGAGCGTTTTTTTGGCGGCCATAAAAAAGCTCCCGAAGAAGAAAAATGACTATACCGATGATCTTGCCGTGCTTGAGGAAGCCGGAAAGAAAACGGCAGTTGCACCGGCTTCGTTTCGTAATAGAAAAATAACCACGACGGAAGATCTTCAGTGGTTACGCGTTGCGGCCCAGGAGCATGCGCAAATGCTCGTTGGTATCGGTGAAGACAGCCATCGTTTCAGCGAAAAAAAGAAGAATGGTTTGGTTTTGGCGGGCGTAAAAATTTCCAACTCGCCTTCGCTTGAGGCCCAGTCAGATGGTGATGTTATGATTCATGCTCTGTGTAATGCTATCAGCAGTGCGCTCGGGCGTGGATCTCTCGGCACCTTTGCCACCGCTTTGTGCAGAAAGGGCGTGCGGGACAGTACGAAATATTTGAGAGCGGTGCTCCTTACGTTAAAGCGTAATCATCGCGCTATTCATAATTGTTCATTCTCTTTAGAAGCGGCGCGTCCCACGATTGATCCGTGGGTGCCGCTCTTCAAAGAAAAACTCAGCAAACTTCTTGGCGTTTCACCGCAGCACATTGGTATCACCGCTACTTCTGGTGAAAATCTTACCCCTTTCGGGAGAGGAGAAGGTATAAAATGCCAAGCGGCGGTGACGCTCACACGTTTATGATTGTTCGGTCATATCCAAAGGTAAACCTTGCGCTTGATATTTTAGGAAAGCATTCCGGCGGCTATCACGAAATTCAGACCGTTTTTCACCAACTCTCCGAGCCCTTCGATGAGTTGAGTATTGAAATTTCTGACCAGCCCCTTATCCATATCTCCTCGAACGAATCGAAACTTCCTCGCGATGGAACGAATACGATTTTTCAGGCCGTAACTTTTGTGCAAAAACACCTTGGAGAGAATCGTGGCGCAAATATTTTTGTGCAGAAACGCATTCCCTTCATGAGCGGTCTTGGTGGAGGGTCGAGCAATGCGGTTGCCGTATTGCACACGCTTGGTCGCGAGTGGCATCTTGAAGAAAACGCTCTGTTTGATATGGCTCAACAAATTGGAATGGACTGTGTATTTTTTTTCAATGGTGGGACGGCGCTCGGAGAGCATTTCGGAGAGAAAATAACGCCACTCCCCCCTCCACCCACATCACTCAAATTCGAAGTGATCGAAACTGGCGTGGAGATTTCTTCTCGCTGGGCATATGAGCAAATTGATTTACGAAGGTGCGGAAAAAATGTCGCAAAAACGGAGAAGCTGATATCGGCACTTCGTACAGGCAATGCCAGCTCCATTTTAGAAAATCTCCATAATGATTTTGAGGAATTGATATTTGTTTCACATCCACTGCTTTTGAAAAAGAAGCGCGAAATAGAATCTGCAAAATCAGGCCGTGTCATCCTTTGTGGCTCCGGCGGCTGCCTCGTGCGAGTTTATTCGTAATTCTGTCTGCCTTTGAGGGCCCGAGCAAGCGTGAGGTCATCGGCGTATTCCAGATCGGCTCCAACAGGAATACCCGTTGCAATACGAGTGAGCTTCACCCCAAGCGGCTGCAGGAGTTTCTGAATGTAGAATGCGGTTGTTTCCCCTTCGCTACTGGGATTCGTCGCGAGGATAATTTCTAAAACCCCGCTATCATTTTGGGACCGTTTTACGCGTGTTACAAGTTCCTTCATTTTTAAATCCTCTGGCGCAATATTGTCGAGCGGAGCGATTCGGCCGTGGAGCACGTGATACACACCGCGGTATTCCCCAGAGCGCTCGAGTGCTTCTGCATCAAACACATGTTCCACGACACAAATGGTGTGGTGGTCGCGTCGCGCATTACTGCAAATACCGCAAAGGTCATTATCCGAAATCATGAAGCATTCGCGACAGAGCATAATAGTATCCTGCAGGCGCAGGAGCGATTCGCCAATATCCCGTGAAATCGTTCGATGGGAACGCAACAAAAAATAAGCATACCGCTGGGCGGTTTTCTTCCCAACACCTGGAAGTTTTGCGAGGGCATCGATAAGTTTTTGGAGGGATTTCGGGAGCATGCGGTGGGACCTTATTTTCCTATCAGTTTTAAAAACTCGCCCCGCGTGTTTGAATTTTTCTTGAACAGCCCCATCATGGCGGATGTCACCACTTGACTCCCCTGTTTTTCCACCCCGCGCGCCATCATGCAAAGATGTTTTGCTTCAAGGACCACCCCGACTCCCTTGGGATGAATGAGGTCGCGGAGGGCCGTTGCGACGTCGACCGTGAGCCGTTCTTGATTCTGAAGTCGGCGCGAATAAATCTCCACGAGTCGCGGAATTTTCGAAAGGCCAATAATTTTTCCGTTGGGAATATATCCGATATGCGCTTTTCCAAAAAAGGGCAGCATATGGTGTTCGCAGGTGCTGTAAAATTCAACGTCTTTCACCACAATCATTTCATCGTAATGGCGTTCACTAAAAACGGTAAGGACTTCTTTTGGATCCCGGCCATACCCGGAAAAAACTTTTTCAAAAGCTTTTGCCACCCGGCGCGGCGTTTTTGAAAGCCCTTCTCTGCCAATATGTTCACCGAGAGATTCAATGAGGCCCCGCACCGCTTGTTCAATATCAATTTTTGCTTTAGGCATAATGTTTGGTAAGGCTCAGAAAATATTGATGGATGGTCGTGTCATTCGTGAGTTCCGGGTGGAATGTCGTGACAAGGAGATTTTTTTGCTGGAGCATGACGGGTTCCCCTCGGTATTGTGCCAGGACTTTTACTTTTCCAGAAGCCTTTTTTACCCGGGGCGCTCGAATAAAGACGGCTTGGATTTTTTTATTTCCCAAATGCGGAATCCGAAGATCCGTTTCAAAGCTATCCACCTGGCGTCCATAGGCATTACGCGCAATATCCACATCCATGAGTCCAAGAACGTCGGGCCGCCGATTTCGGATTTTTTTTGAGAGGAGGATTGCGCCGGCGCACGTCCCCCATATTACGAGGTTTCGTTTTGTTCCTCCCGCACGCCTGCGAATGGAACGATCAAGGCCATATTTTTTCATGAGTTTTCCAACCGTAGTTGATTCACCGCCGGGAATAATAAGTCCGAAAACTTTCGCCAAATCTTCATGTGTTTTTACAAGCGAGACATCCGCCCCCATTTTTTGGAGCACGGCAAAGTGTTCCTCCACCGACCCCTGGATGTCCAAAACGCCAACTGAAATTTTTTTCGTTGACACGGCGTTATTTTACCTTGAAAGTAAGATTGCACAAGGGGTAGGATTTCAATCGGGCACCTCAATTTTGCAATTTAAAGCTCTCGTCATGGCTTTTTTCTCAGAAATTTTCTTCTCTACCCTCGTCGGCAAGTCAGTCTATACCCTCGATGAACAGTATTATGGAAATTTTCGCGATTTCATTGTAAAGCGCCAAAACGGGAATTTCCTCATTACGAAGGTGCGTATTCGGACTCGTACAGGCCAGCGCATCATTATTTCTTGGAAGGATGTGCATTCCATTGAGGCAAATCCTGTCAGTCTAAAACTAAACAAAAAACGCGAAGAGATCGCGCCTATCGATTATGACGAAGATGAACTCCGCCTGAAGAGAGATATCCTCGATCAACAAATTATCGATATGGAAAACCACCGCGTAGTTCGCGTGAACGATTTAAAAATTGTCGCCGTGCAAAATGAACTTTTTATGGTAGCAGCGGATATCGGATTTCGCGGACTGCTTCGTCGCATCGGGTTCGAACAGTGGGCGCTCTCCATTGCTCAAATGTTTGGTCGTTCCATGTCCAATATGCTTATTCCAAGCAAATACATTGATCCTTTTCCGGCACGCATCCGTCATGACATCACCCTTACCGTGGCCCAAGAACAACTCAAGCAAATGCACCCGGCTGATTTGGCAGACATTATGACTGACCTCGATCATTTTGAGCGAGTATCTATTTTGCAAACATTGCCGACCGATACCGTGGCAAAAACGATTGCCGAGCTGGACCCCGAAGTGCGTAAGGAACTCCTTGGAAAATTGAAGGATGAAACGGTTACGAAACTTCTCGAACGGCTTGCACCAGATACCGCGACAGATATCGTTTCCGAACTCCCGAAACGCCGGATGCAGCACGTGCTTGCGACCATGAAAGTTTCGGATGCTACAGACATTCGGGAGCTCCTCACGTTTCATAAAAATACCGCTGGAAGCCTCATGACGACGGAGTTTGTCGCTTTCCCTGGAGCAACCACTGCAGCCGATGCCCTGGATGAACTCCGAAAAAAAGGCGAGCACGCGGAGCAGATTTTCTATATTTATATCGTGGATGAAACGGGCGCCCTCACCGGGGTCATTTCCCTCCGCGATATTATTTTCGTTGATCCGAAGAGCACCCTGGCTTCCCTCATCAAAAGGAAGCCAGTTTTTGTGAGGAGTCGAGAGCACGTAAATTCCGTGGTCGAAAAATTTACGAAATATAATTTGATTGCCATGCCGGTGGTGGGAACCAAGAAAAAATTGCAAGGCATTATAACCGTCGATGATATTTTACCGCTCCTCAGAGAAGAAGTATGAAGAATCGAATATTCAAGGTCTTAGCCTTCGTTGGTCCTGGTATTATTGCCGCCGCTGTTGGCAATGATGCCGGTGGTATTGCCACATACTCTGCGGCTGGCGCTCAGTTTGGTTACCGTTTGCTCTGGGTGATGGTCCCCGTTACGTTTGTTTTAATTATCGTTCAAGAGATGTGTGCGCGTATGGGGGCGGTTTCCGGAAAAGGACTTTCCGACCTCATTCGCGAAGCCTATGGAGCGAAAACAACTTTTTACATGCTCATCGGACTCCTCATAGCAAACCTCTCAACGATTCTTTCTGAATTCGCCGGTATTGCGAGCAGTTTGGAGATTTTTGACGTGCCCCGGTATGTATCGGTTCCCATCGCCGCTTTGCTCGTTTGGTGGGTGATTACGAAAGGCACGTATCGTTCCGCCGAAAAAATATTTTTTGCAGCGGCCATCCTTTATCTCGCCTACATCGTATCTGGTTTTCTGGCCAAGCCGGACTGGAACGAAGTTTTGGAAGGAACTATTCGTCCTTCGTTTGAGTTTTCAAAGCCATACATCCTCATGTTCGTCGGGCTCATCGGTACGACCATTACACCTTGGATGCAGTTTTTTCTTCAATCGTCCGTGGTTGAGAAGGGAGTAAAGGTGGAGGATTATCGGTATACAAAATTCGACGTAACCATTGGCGCTATTCTTTCCGGAACGGTTGCTTTTTTCATTATGATTGCGGCCGGAGCAACGCTTTTTATTCATGGAGTGCAGGTGGAAACTGCAGCCGATGCAGCCCGTGCCCTCAAGCCCTTCGCTGGTCAATTTGCTGAAATGCTCTTTGCGCTTGGACTTTTAAACGCATCACTCCTCGGGGCGATGATCGTTCCGCTCGCGACTTCCTATTATATTTGCGAGGGACTCGGGTTTGAATCCGGCGTAAATAAAAATTTTCGCGAAGCACCTTGGTTCAATGGCATTTTTACCGTGCTTATTATTCTCGGTGCCATCCCCGCCCTCTTTCCGCAGACACCGTTACTGACCGTGATGCTTACGGCTCAAGTGGTGAATGGTATTTTGCTGGCTCCAGTTTTAATTTTTATTGTGCTGCTCGTGAATAAGAAATGGCTCATGGGGAATTACGTCAACAAGCCATGGCACAATGTTATTGCCTGGACTACCGTTGCTGCCTTAATTATTCTGAGTGTGGTGCTGGTTGCCAGTAGCCTTTCTGGGAGCTAAATTCCGCGCTTCGCATAAAGCTGTTCCAGTTTTGAAATTTCGGAGCTTTCCATGGCAAGCCCAAGGCCCTCGGAAGCTTTCGCGATAATATCGGGATTATCGAAATGGAGGGTGGCTTCCACGATGGCTTCGGCGCGTTTTTGTGGATTTTCCGATTTAAAAATTCCAGACCCCACGAACACACCCTCGACTCCGAGCTGCATCATGAGTGCCGCATCCGCCGGCGTGGCGATACCTCCGGCAGCAAAATTTACAACAGGTAGTTTACTATTTTTTGCTACCCAAAGAGCAAGTTCCACGGGCACGCGCATTTCCAACGCGCGTTTTTGAAGCTGTTTTTGGTTCATGCTTTTGAGTTCAGCAATTTCGCGTACGATTTTTCTCATATGCCGCACTGCCTCCACCACATTTCCCGTTCCTGCCTCCCCTTTTGTACGAATCATCGAAGCGCCTTCGGCAATCCTCCGCAATGCTTCGCCAAGGTCCCGCGCCCCGCACACAAACGGAACTTTAAATTTCATTTTATCGATATGGAACTCTTCATCCGCCGGCGTGAGTACCTCGGACTCATCGATGTAATCAACACCCAGCGCCTCCAAAATCTGTGCCTCCACAAAATGGCCGATGCGTACCTTCGCCATCACCGGAATGGAAACAGCTTTCATGATTGCGCGTATTAACTTCGGATCAGACATGCGCGCGACCCCTCCTTGTTTGCGAATATCCGCAGGCACCCGTTCAAGAGCCATTACGGCAACTGCCCCAGCCGCTTCAGCGATTTTCGCCTGGTCGGGGGTAACAACATCCATAATCACTCCGCCCTTGAGCATCTGGGCCAGACCACGTTTCAGCTTTTCCGTATTTTTATGGATAGGTCGATGATCGCGCATGGCATTAAGGTTGTAACAGATTAAAAGACCCTTTGTACAGCAATATATTGCCATTGACAAATTACGCCTAATTGGTATTATGTCAAACTGTTAACCTATAAAGACTTTTTATTATGACTGCTGAAGGTACAGATAGAACAGGAGGTAAAAGCGTGGAGTTTCGAATCGATGATGCCGTTGGAAATCTTGTTGCAGAGGGATTATTCGATACGGAAATATGTAAGACGGATGAGTGGGAAGCAGTTTTGAGGGAACCGGGTTGTGCAAACTATCTTGAATTTTTAGCGAGAAATCCGTCTTTGCTTCACCGGGCCGGGGTTAAAACGATTGGAATAACATTTGAAGATCAAAAGCAGCGCTTAAACGGCGATGGAGTTTTTCATATTCACCCGAACGACTGTGCGGGTTTTTCACGAGAAAGGCTTTGTGCAATATTAGGCGTCGACCCAGACAGTGTCGAAGAAGATACGCAGCGGAATTTACCCGCTGTTGGCCAAGATGCTGATACATCAGCCCGGCGCCCGGCCGGGAGAATGCAAGGCCAAATACATTCACGCCTTTTGGGAGCCTTGCGTCTTTTAGATCCAATTATACCGCCGCATGCAGCCAACGGTATGGCTCGCAAACTTTCTTCCACCGCGTTCATGCAACTCGAGGAGGAAACAGAAGCCGCCATGGAACAGAGAGATAAAATTGCGGCGTGGTTTGTTGCTCGTGCAGGCCGCTTTTTGGGAAAAGGAAGCGCACAGCAAAACCTTACAGCTCGACCAACTGATTCGCTCCATACAAAATTTAATATTTTCAAAAATGACGGGGAATACAGTGGGTACTCCTTAAAAATAAGCCCCTTGCCCCCATTTCGATTAACTTTGATGCGAAGCGAAAAAACCGGAGATCAATGGAAGACAACAGTTGTGTTTGATAAACCAGTATCTGAGATTGCGCGCAGTTTCTCAAGTTAACCGTTAACCAGCCACATACGCGCTCCACGGTTTCATTTCGAGGGTGTCTTCGCGATATCGCTCAATCGCATCCACTATGGCGCGGGCAATTTGGAGATTCGTGATGAGCGGGATGTTTGAATCGATGGCGCGCCTTCGAATCAGATAGCCATCCGTGACATCGTCGCGGCTATAGGATTTTGGAATATCAATGACAAGGTCGAGTTTTTTGTCTTTGAGCGCGTCAATGATATTCGGGTGTTTGCCGGTGCGCGCTTTGTGCAGCGTCGTGGCCTCAAGGCCGTTTTGTTTCAGGAATGACGCCGTTCCTTCGGTGCCGAAAAGTTTAAATCCGAGCCGTGCCAATTTTTGAGCCGACGGAAGAAACGCCGCTTTGTCTTCAATGCGTCCAATGGTGAGACAGATATTTTTCTTTGGAATGATAAAGCCCACAGAAATCATTGCTTTCAAGAGCGCCTCCGAAAGATCGTTCCCAAAACATGCGACTTCTCCCGTAGAAGCCATTTCTACCCCAAGCACTGGATCAGCTCCCTTGAGTCTGGAAAAGGAAAACTGCGGGGCCTTCACACCAACATAGTCAAGGTCGAGCGTATGGAATTTCATTGCTTTATAGTGTTTTATTTTTGGGAGATCGAGCATGGCGCACGTGGCAATTTCAATAAAATTATAGCCGGTTACTTTTGAAGCAAACGGGAAACTGCGGCTCGCTCGAAGGTTGCATTCAATCACCTTCACCATATTGTTTTTCGCAAGGAATTGGATGTTGAAAGGGCCGGAGATCTGCAGCGCATGGGCGATTTTTTGCGCAATATTTTTTATGCGCTTAACAGTTTCAAAATAGAGTTTTTGCGGAGGAAGTACCATGGTGGCGTCCCCCGAATGGACCCCGGCATTTTCAATATGTTCGGAAATGGCGTAGATCACGATATCTCCGCGATGCGCCACGGCGTCGATTTCAATCTCCTTCGCCCCTTGCTCGAATTTACTCACAACCACCGGAGTTTCAGAAGAAATATCGGCGGCTTTTCCAAGATAGAGCTGCAAATCATCGTCGTTGTGCGCGACGCTCATCGCTGCGCCGGAGAGCACGTAGCTTGGCCGCACGAGGAGCGGATACCCAACCTTTTTTGCAAAATCCTTCACTTTTCCGATAGAGCTGAGCTCCCGCCATGCCGGCTGATCAATCTGCAACTTGTCGAGCAAACCTGAAAATTTGTGTCGGTCTTCCGCTTGATCAATATGCATGGGTTTAGTACCAAGAATTTTTACGCCAGCCTCGTGGAGCTTGAGCGCGAGATTGTTGGGCACCTGCCCCCCGGTGGAAATCACGATCCCGATCGGTTTTTCTTTTTCGTAAATATCAAGTACGCGTTCGAGCGAAAGTTCGTCAAAATATAATTTATCGCAGATGTCATAATCGGTGGAAACCGTTTCGGGATTGTAATTCACCATGATGGTTTCATAGCCTTCACGCGCCAGCGTCTGCACGCACGTCACACCGCACCAATCAAATTCAACCGAAGTACCAATGGCGTAAGCACCACTCCCTAAAACCATCACTTTTTTCCGGCGGTGATCGATCGTCGTGTCATCTTTCTCACCGTGATACGTCACATAGAGGTAGTTCGTTTTTGCTGGATATTCCGCCGCCATCGTGTCGATTTGTTTTATGGAAGGCGTGATTTTGAGCTTTTTTCGCAATGCCCGAATTGCCATTTCCGATTTTCCGGAAATATTGCCAATCTGCTTGTCGGAAAATCCGAAACGTTTTGCCTGCCTCAAGTCTCCGGTTGTGCAGCGGTATTTTTTGAGCCGCCGTTCTAAAAGTACGATGTTTTTCATTTTGTCGAGGAACCAACGATCAATCCCGGAGAGTTTCTCAATTTTGTCCGTGGACCAGCCTTTTTTGAGCGCCTCCGCAATGGCGAGAATGCGTTTCGGCGTGGGAAACGCAATATCATGGGCGAGGTCGGACGATTCCAGTTTTACTTTACTGTTGGCCGTAAATCCCTGCAGCCCGATTTGGAGCATCCGCAGGCCTTTTTGGAGCACCTCCTCGAAATTTCTCCCAAGCGCCATAATTTCGCCGACCGATTTCATCTCCGTGGAAATTTCACGAGAAACCTTTTTGAACTTATCGAGATCCCAGCGCGGAATTTTAAGCGCCACATAATCGAGCGCCGGTTCAAAGCACGCCGTCGTTTTTTTCGTCACCGCATTTTTCAATTCCGAAAGCCGATACCCAAGCGCCAATTTTGCCGCCACATGAGCGAGCGGATAGCCGGTGGCCTTGGAGGCCAGCGCCGAAGAGCGCGAGAGACGTGCATTGACTTCGATAACCCGATATTTTTCCGATTTCGGATCAAGCGCATACTGAATGTTGCATTCGCCGATAACCCCGAGGTGTCGGATCGTGCGTATCGAAAGCTCCCGTAAAAAATGGTACTCGTGATTCGTGAGGGTTTGAGAAGGCGCTATGACAATACTCTCTCCGGTATGGATTCCGAGGGGGTCGACATTTTCCATGTTGCAGACCGTCACGCAGTTATCATATTGGTCACGCACCACTTCATATTCCACCTCTTTCCATCCCTTCAAATTCTCTTCGATTAAAACCTGCGGAGAAAAAGCGAAGGCGGTGTCGAGGAGTTCATTGAGCTGAGATTCGTTATAGGCAGACCCGGATCCTTTTCCGCCAAGCGCAAACGCAGCACGTAAAATCACGGGATAACCGATTTTTTTGGCGGCGCGGCGGGCGGCTTTTTGAGTAGTACATGAAATACTTCGCGGAACATCTACATGAATTTCGGCGAGCGCCCGTTTAAACAACTCCCGATCTTCGGTAATTTCAATGGTTTTGACCGATGTGCCGAGCACGCGCACCCCGTATTTTTTCAAAATGCCTTTTTGGTCTAATGAAAGGCCGCAGTTGAGTGCGGTCTGTCCGCCGAATCCAAGCAAAATGCTGTCCGGCCGCTCTCGCGCAATAACTTTTTCAACGAAGTGCGGATTCACGGGCAAAAAATAAACCTCGTTGGCGAGGTTCTTGGAAGTTTGATTCGTGGCGATGTTGGGATTGACGAGGATGACCTTGATTCCCTCTTCCTTGAGGGCTTTGATGGCTTGTGAGCCGGAGTAATCGAATTCTCCAGCTTCTCCGATCTTCAGGGCGCCGGAACCCAAGACGAGTACCTTCTTGGGGGGGCGAGAAAGTTTCATAAAATCTTCCGCCAGAGTATAGCCGAGCCCCGGAGGATTTGCAAAACCGGCACTATCCAGGCAAATGGTCAAACATTTTATACTGGAGCGCTTCCGCAAGATGGTGGGGCGCAATCTCGGTCGCGTCCTCGAGGTCCGCAATCGTCCGCGCCACCTTCAGAATTCGGTAATATGCTCGTCCCGAATAGTGGAGCTTGGAAAACGCCTCCTTGAGGAGACCGAAAGCATCTTGCGAAAGTTCACAATGCTGCCGCACCGAGCCGCTCGAAATCTTCCCATTCGTGGTCGCCGTACCATAGCGTGCGTGCTGTCGCTGCCGCGCCACCATGACTTTCTTCCGAATATTTTTTGATGAATCGGTTCCGGTGATAGTAGTTATTTTTTCGAATGGAAGGCGAGGGACGTAGCACATGAGGTCAACTCGATCGAGGAGCGGACCCGAAAGCGCTTTACGATATTTTTGGAGTTGCCCCGGATTGCATTGGCACGCTTTCTGGGCATCGCCAAAATAGCCGCAGGGACAGGGATTTGTTGCCGCAATTAAAGTAAATTCGGCCGGAAAACGACACGAACCCGCTACGCGCGTAACGTTTACCATTCCATCTTCCATAGGCTGGCGAAGACAGTCGAGGCTTGCACGCGGGAATTCCAAGAGTTCATCTAAAAACAAAACTCCTTTATGAGCGAGAGAAATCTCCCCAGGTCTTGGTATGCTGCCCCCGCCTACGAGAGAGATGTTTGATGCGGTATGATGGACCGCTCGAAATGGCGGAGCATGGATAAGTGATATGCCCGGGGAAAGCTTTCCGGCCACAGAGTAGATTTTCGTTACCTCTACTGCTTCCTCGAAACTTAAAGGAGGCAGGATGCTCTGGAAACTGCGGGCGAGGAGCGTTTTTCCGGAACCCGGCGGACCGTAGAGCAACACGTTGTGACCGCCAGCGGCAGCGATGGTAAGAGCTCGTTTTACATACTCATGTCCGCGGATATCTTCAAAGTGCCAGAGTTCATCGGTCGCAGCCGCAACGTCCCCAAGATTTTCAACCGATTGATAGGGCGGAATTTTTTCTTCCCCCCGCAAATGGGCAACTACGCTTTGCAAATCTGACGCCGGAATAACATCAATTCCAGAAACAAGCGAAGCCTCGGGCGCATTCGCCGCCGGAATGATGGCCGAGGTAAATCCTTCGCGGGCGCCGTGCGATACCATAGTTAAAACACCCGGAATCCGACGGAGGCCTCCACTTAAAGAAACCTCTCCGACGACGACGGTTTTTTCAAGGCAGTTTTGAGGTATCTGCCCGGACTGGAGAAGCAATCCAAGGGCGATGGGGAGATCAAACATCGGTCCATGTTTGCGTAAATCGGCCGGGGCGAGATTAATCGTTTTCTTCCGCCGCGGGTACTCAAAACCGCTGTTTTTTATTGCAGACCGTATGCGCTCTTTCGATTCTTGCACCGATGCGTCTCCAAGGCCGACAATCGTTATGGATGCCGGACCGTTCAAAATATCGACTTCAACCTCCACGAGTCGGCAGTCAAACCCGAAAATGGAGGCCGCAAAAATCTTTGCAGGCATAGAGGCCTGTCTAGCACACCCTCATGAAATCCTTCTAAACTTTCTATGAATTTTTGATGAACGCGTCGATCCCTTTTATGGTTTCAGCAGTATCTCAAATAATTTATTTTTTTTCGTAAAAAAGATTTTTCCGCCGGTGCTATCCAGGGTGAGTCGATGGATTTCTTCACCGGGCTGCATGGGAATTTCCGCGAGGGTTTTGGCAGTGGAATTTTGAGTATTCAGTTCCGTGAGAAAAAAGGACAATGCCACCGGCTGCTCCGATACCGTTTCTTTTTTGGCAATCTCAAGGGCTTCTTCAAGGGTTTGATTCAAATTCGATTTTCCCGAATCTTGTTTGGTCGAAGAAAGAAAAATAAGAATTCCCGGTTGCATTTCGATAATATTTTCCGGATCGCTCGCTCTTAATTCGATTTTTTCAAGCGTGGCGCCGTTCACGGCAACAATCTTCCCGGAATCTGAAGCGATAAAATACTCCCCGGTCCAGCGAGCAACAGCGGCACCCTGCCCAAGAGTTTCTATCCGATCACGCGAAAGTTTTTCCGTATCAATGAGATAAAAAACATGGGCATCATCATCCCGTATAAGCACTTTATTCCCCGTTGGCGCGCCTATGAGCGTCGGTTTCCCCAGTGGACGCATAAAAGAAACGGTCGCCCCCGGTTGCTTTCCGGGTTCCATTACAAACAGAATTTGTTTCGACGATGTTTCCAGAAAAACAATTTTATCTCCAAGCCATGCCGCCGGCGCATCAAGCGGAATTTCCAGCTCCGAGACGGTGTGTTCGCGAGTGTCATAGACGTAGCGTTCCTTTCCCAACTTGAGGATGGCAAAATTTCCCGAGTCGGAAAAACTCGCATCCCTCACATCTTTTGGAAAATTTTCAAATTTTTTCGTCCCGATGAATGGAGTTTTGAGTGGCGCGGAAGCAAAGGGAAGGACCAGTTCCCCAACTTCTTTCACCGTCGGGATAAATTGGAATGAAGCAGCAAGCTTTGTTTCTCTCCATCGTTGGATGATAGCCGACTTCGTATCATCATAAAATCCTTCTTTTTCAAGGGTGACCGTATGTCCTCCCGGCGCAAGCTTCATGGAACATGGAGAATTTTCGCACGTCCACTGTTTGCCGGCGGCCTTTACGCGAAAAGGTGCATCGCCTTCAACCACGAGCGTTCCTTGGTTTAAGAAAAATGTCCACGCCACCACGCCCGCTGCCAGCGCGAGGGAGAAAAGAAAGAAGAGCACCGCCTGTTTTTTTGAGGGTTTATGGATTTCCATGTGAGAGGCTTTTAGAGTTCAATATCTTCAAGATGGGTAATATTTTTGAGGGCTTGAGAATCGGGCATGAGTTCAACTTCAATCAAATCGACCCGATAATCACTGTCCTCGTTTTTTCGCGTTTCATCAAGATATCGCTCAATGGCTCGATTCATCCGCATTCGTTTGAGGCGATTCATGCTTTCATCCCCAAAACCAAAACTTTTACCGGTCCGCGTTTTAACTTCTACAAAAATAAGTAAGCCGCGAATGCGCGCCACGAGATCGATCTCTCCGCCCCGCACCGTAAAATTATTTTTGAGGATTTCGTAGCCTTTGTTTCGCAAAAAATGGGCCGCCAACGTTTCACCATGATACCCTAATGTTTTTGCCTTCACGCCGCGAATTCTAACATATAAAATAAGCGTGTGAAATTTCCTTTTTTATCCAAAACGTCGCTTTGGAGTGGACTCTCTCCCCTGGGTCAACGTATGGAAACGCCGAAGGGGATTTTTTACTGGAGTGCGCGCGCCAAAACGGAAGCTGAAATCGACGGCACCATTGGGATCGCCCAGGATGATGACGGAACCATTTCCCATATAGCCGTCGCTGAGCCTTGGGCGGGGGAGAAGGTTATGCAGCGCGTACCGAAAGGGAAGATTTTTGGATATGCGCCAATTGAAGGTGTCGAGTCCTTGCGGAAAAAATGGCTCGCGAAAATTCTCAAAACACACGGTGAGCTGGCCAACTTTGCGACCATGCCGGTTGTCACCAACGGCATCACCCACTCCTTGGCGCTCGCCTCGCGGCTTCTGCTCGAGAGCGGCCAGACCCTCATCACCGCCGATAAATCATGGGAGAATTACGAGCATATTTTTACGGACGTGCAGGGCGTTAAAATAGCCACCTTCCCGCTTTTTACCAATGGGGTGCTCCACGTGGATGCTCTGATCGGAGCATGTCGCGAGATCGCGCAGATGCAAAAAAAAGTCGTACTCCTCTTAAATTTTCCCCATAATCAAACGGGTTTTATGCCCAGCCACGAGGAGGCAAAAGAGCTTGGGCAGCGGATTCAAGATTTGTGTCGAGAAATGCCAAAGGTTTCATTTGCGGTGCTTCTTGATGATGCCTATGAGGGATATGTCTATGATGAAATAGGACAGAAAACCTCGCTCCTGTCGGAAATTTTTGCGCCGTTGCCGAATCTTGCAATCGGCAAAATGGACGGTATCTCAAAAGTGATGATGGCGTATGGATATCGCGTCGGTTTTTTGACGTTTTTTATGAGCGCCCTGGATGGAAAACCGTTTACGGGAGAATTTTTGAGCGGGATTCGCGGCGAAATGGGTACGAAAATCGGCGGTTTCATTCGCGGAGAAATCTCCCAGGCGAATCACCACGGGCAGATTTTGGCGGATGCTTTGATGGACGACTTGGCGACAGTTGAAGCGCAGCGCGGGGAGATTATTGAACGCCTCAGCGATCGGTGGAAAGCCACGATTTTAGCTTTGAATGAGGGATATAAAAAATATGGAAAGCAGAAACTTTGGGCGGATCCGTGCAACGGAGGATTTTTCGCATACCTGAATTTGGAGAAAGGTGTTGATGCGAAAGAAATCGCCGAGAAACTTCTCGCCGAAAAGAAAGTCGGTGTCGTGCCCTCGCAGCAAGGGTTTCGGGTGGCGTTCTGTGGGATACAAAAAGAGAAAATTCCCCCTATGATACAGAGGATATTTGAGGTGGTGTATAGCTCTTGAAAAGCTCTACGGAAAGCCTAAAATAGGCCTCTATGGAAACAGGATTATCAAGGGTTGCGCTCCAAGGACCAGAGACAGAAGTGTCTGAGCAGATGGTATTTTTTCCCATGGATACGGTTGATGGGAAATGGGTTACTGCTGGAGGTAAGCTCATTGCTCCCGCAGGGGTTTCTCAGCTGAGTGAGCTGAAGCGTGTTCTCATGGTGCAGCATGGTTTACCGGGCGACGCCTGGAGGCGAAATTTGGAAGCAAAGGCAAGGAAGCTTGCTCAAGAAACAGGAGATGCATCGGTTTTATTCCTGGTCCCTGGCGGTATTCGTACCGGAAGTTACGATCTTGATATTTCATCGGAAGGTCCGGGCTCTGAACTTGCTGCTTGTACGACACTCCGGCCATTCTTTTTTGATCAGCCGTTTTCTTTCCCGCGTTACACGAGAACCCTTTTTGCCGCGATGAAGGCTTTGCGGCGATATGTTGAGCCGCAGAGTTTGCATATTGCCGGTCACTCCTATGGTGCTTTAGCGGTGCTTTATGCTCTCCGGCAGTGTGAGAGGTCTGGCGTTCCTTTGCCACAATCTGCAAATTTCCTCGCTCCTTTTGTACAAGTAGCTCTTGATACCCAAGATGCCGACACTGCTTTGAATATAGTAAATACTCGGGTTAGTGTTGAAGGGACGGTTGGCGCAGGCGGCGGAGAACATATTCGAATTTTGCGCGATCTCCTCGATCAGCTCAAGAGGCAGTATAATCTTACTGAGCCACAGAGAAATCCGATCGATTGGCATCGGCAAACTTTCGGACAACGTTTTTTTGGTGCGATTGGAGATTTGTCGCAGGTAGTAAAGGATCGATCTCGCGTACGTGTTTTTCGAGGAGAACGAGATCCTTATATTGGGGAGGGTCACGCCGATCTTGTTGCGCGACGAGTTGGGCAAACGCGAGAAACCCTTGAAACCGTGTTGTCTGGAGATGAGCATGGACTGGAATCATTGGATTTAAAAGATTTGTTGGCAGCATAATATATTTGCTACCGCATCCTGCTTTTTGCACATCTTTCACACATACCAAAAATCATCCCGCTAATTCCTCAAGCGAGTTCATTTGCAGTTCATGAATTTTTCATGACATAAATATGACACGCAATAAACATGTGGGGCATTTGACTTCGGTCGCTGGAGTCGGCCCCTTCGGTTCCTCCTCCTGGGACGCTTCCTGCGTCAAACACCCCACATGTTTATTAAGAAATAGTATGTCCACCACCCCCCTCTCTCGCATCCCTCCGCACAGCCAAGAGGCTGAACGGGCCGCACTTGGTTCCCTTCTCCTCGATAAAGAAGCCGTTATTAAAGTGGCGGATTTCCTGAAGCCCGAGGATTTCTACTTTGATCAACACACCATGATTTACCAAGGCATGCTCGATCTTTTCGCCAAGCGCATGCCGATCGATATAAAAATTCTCTCTACCTTTCTTGAAGATCATGGAAAACTTGATCTCATTGGAGGCGCCTCATATCTGGCCCAGCTCACCCTAGAGGTTCCGACCGCCACCCACATCGTCCAGTACGCCCTTATAGTGAAGCATAAATCGACGCTTCGAAGACTTATCACGACCGGCGATCGCATTATGGCCCTCGGGTATGACGAAGTAAGCGAGCTTGAAAGTCTTCTCGAAGAGGCTGAAAAAGCCATCTTTTCTGTCTCTCAGAATTTTGTAAAAGATCGTTTCATTCACGTCAAAGAAATTCTTGCTCAGACGTATGAAAAAATCTCCGATCTCCACGACCCCGAATCCAAAAATCACTACCGCGGTCTCCCGACCGGCTTTCGTGCCCTCGACAATCTCCTCTCCGGTCTTCAGCCAACCGACCTCGTGGTTCTTGCGGCTCGTCCTGCCATGGGAAAAACTGCTTTTGCTCTCAATATCGCTCAAAATATTGCACGACGCGATTACTCCGTTGGAATTATTTCGCTCGAGATGTCGAAGGAGCAGCTTGTGGAACGTATGTTTTGTGCCCTCCTCGGCGTGGATAGCTGGAAGATGCGCACCGGGAAACTTGCCGATGAGGATTTTGCGCGAATTGGGAGCGTGATGGATGACCTCAATCAAACAAAAATTTTTATCGATGATTCGGCAATCAGCGGCATTGTGGAACTTCGGACAAAAGCTCGTCGGCTCAAGGCTCAGTTCGGTCTGGATTTGCTTGTTGTGGATTATTTGCAGATGATGAGTGTGGCTACGAAGAGTTCGTATCAATCGAACAGGGTACAGGAGATTTCAGAAATAACTCGTGCGTTAAAAAATCTTGCCCGCGAACTCCACATTCCCGTGTTGGCGCTTTCACAGCTTTCCCGTGCGGTGGAAGGACGCCCGAGCAAGATTCCTCAGCTCTCGGACTTGCGCGAGTCGGGTTCTCTCGAACAGGACGCCGACGTCGTACTCATGATGTACCGTGAGGATTACTACGAGGAAGATTCCGAGAAAAAAGGTGTTACGGATGTTTATATTCGCAAGCACAGAAATGGCCCAACCGGTCATATTGAGCTCATGTTTGAGAAGGAAAAGATGCGATTTTTGGACATTGAACGCCAGAGAATGTCCTCGGTAAAATAAGCACATTATATAAGTACAATATTATTGACCCGCGTCAAATGATGCGTTACCATGAATGGCGCATCGATAGTTTTATGAAAGTTTTCATGCCTCTCACCGCCGGTTCCATTATTCAACTCGTGCTTATTCTTCGGTCGAGCTCGCGCGGTGTTTCGTAGAATTTTCTAGCTAAGGCACAGAAATTTTCCACCCGCGAGCGCCTCGCGGTTTTTTTAAATATTTTTTTATGAATGAAGTTGTTTCTGTCCGAAATCAGTCGTGTCCAAATATGTCCTGTCGTTCATTTGGAATGAATACAAGTGCCTATGTTTCCGTGCACAGTCAAAAAGAAAAGCGTCTGAAATGCAAACTGTGCAAAAAAACATGGGTGATGCACCTCAAGGATTGGAGATATGGCTTGCGTGCTGATACTGAAAAAGTAGAACGCACCCGGGCGTTGGTTGGCGCCGGTATGAGCGTTCGAAAAATCGCTCAGACGGTTTCCGTGAGTCCAAGTACCGTTCAGCGCTGGAAGTTCTTAATCTGGGGGAAAACTGCGTTTTCCCCCACTGACGCTCGGTTGCACCTTCGACAAGCTCAGGTGCAATACTCGCGCCCCCTTTCCTTAACCCGCTCCGGTTCGGGGCCCACAAGGCCGCGTGATACCCACGCGGCACCCGCCTGAGCTCGACCCAAACCTCCGCTTATAATATGAAAGGAAATGGAGTTGAACAATTCAGGTTGCGGTTGCGCGAGGAGACCGGACACAGCGCTTGTACTTTTCAAAGAAGCCCCGAGGTTTTTTCTGGGTTTAGGGAATGGTTAGAAATTGCGTGCGGTGATTGCGGAGAAAAGGCCAGTAGAATGGTGCCAATAGTAGGTGACACGTCAGGCCATAAAGCTAATACAGCGGAGGATATGGACAGTCCGGATGTACGAGAAATGATAGGTGATATGCGCAAAAAGTTTTGCAAAGAATTAGATTGGACCAGGGTATTTTTTTAAAGCGCTTGACTGGTGTCAAAATATGGCTACAATGTAAAGCACACATATGTACACCATTTCTCTCAAACTCGTGAAGATGCTTGGAGGCGACCAAATTAAGGTCGTTGTACTTCCATGCAGTTATTCGCGGGCTTAGAGAAAAAGGAACTGAAGGAATTTCTCGCCCGCGAACATTGCGGGTTTTTTTATTGCTTTTTGATCTTTAAAAATTGGCAAGGCTAAGCTTACAAAATAGGGAATCTCATCAACGCGAGCATAAACATGCGTATATGGTTCGCCATAATGGCGTATGCCTTCTCGCGCTGAGAAGTATTCCCTGTTAGCAAGTTCGCTTCCGTCATTTTTTTCAACCGATCCGAACTTCGTTCGGATCAACAACCTTCAGGAGGGAAAGAAAAATGCCGAGCACCGCTGAGCAAGTTCCGTTGACCGGATTCCTCGAGTTCGTATGGGGCCGCAAAAGGTCCAAGCGCCCCGTTCAGGTTCCGCACTGCTACACGACGATGCCGTGTGGTTGCGTCCGGAACCTGAGCCCGGATGGCCCCGGGGAACCCACGCCGCCGTCGTGGAAAGTGACGAGGGACGGCAACACGTTCATCCACGTCGGATGCACGAAGGAGAGGGTCGTCCACCGCACGGCGCAGGCCTGACAGCAAGCGAGAACTGCCTAACGGGAGAACGGGGCGGCCGAAGATCATCTGATTCGACGGCCGCCCCACACCCTAGTGTTATAATCAATCTATATGTTTTGGGCCGATGAAATTGTCACACGTGTGGAAAAGAAATTTCCCGGTAAAAAAAGTTTTATTGTTCGCGATGAAAAAACTGCGTCTGGGCGGGTTCACGTGGGGTCGTTACGCGGCGTCGTTATTCATGGCATTGCTGCCCTTGCGTTAGCTGAAAAAGGCTACGGTGCTAAATTTTATTATGAAATCAATGATGCCGATCCCATGGACGGCATGCCCGTATATCTCGATCGGGAAAAATTTTTGACATATATGGGGCGCCCTCTTAAGGACATTCCTCCACCGGATGGAAAGTCGGAGAATTTTGCGCGCTATTTTGGAGACGAATTTGTCGAAGTAATAAATCGGCTCGGTTTTGAGCCGGAAATTTATTTGGCGAGCACCCTTTATGCGGAAGGAAAATTTGACCCGTGGATAGATATCGCTCTTGAAAAAGCCGATGAAATCAGGAAAATTTACAGCGAGGTTTCCGGTTCCGAAAAAGGAGAGGAATGGAATCCGGTGCAAATTGTCTGCGAAAAGTGCGGCAAGGTCGGCACGACGACCGTTACGAATTCGCGTGGGGAGCATGGCAAAAAAATCGTCACATACACATGTGAACTCGCAAAAGTAAAATGGGCCGTTGGTTGTGGGAATGTGGCTGAAACAAAGCCCTATTTAGGGCGCGGCAAACTTCCGTGGAAAGTCGAATGGGCAGCAAAATGGCAGATTTTCCCAGTCGACATCGAAGGCGCCGGCAAAGATCATTATGCTTCCGGTGGATCCCGCGAAGTTGCTGCTCGAATCGCTCAGGAAGTTTTTAATGGCATCGTTCCGCTCGATATTCCCTATGAATTTTTTACCATAGGCGGGGCAAAGATGAGCGCGAGCAAAGGAATTGGCGCCAGTGCTCGTGAAATTACCGATATGCTTCCTGAGGAATTACTTCGTTTTTTGATGGTTCGGACGCGTCCAGAACGGTCAATTGATTTTGATCCGCAAGGGGGAACCATGCCGCGGCTCTATGATTTATTTGATGAAGCGGCTGAAATCGCATTCGGAAAAAAAGATTCGGATGTTGCGGAGGATGTTAAAAGATCGTTTCATTTTTCTCAGCTCAAACCTGGAGCCGAAAATGCTTATTTTAAGGCGCGTTTTTCACGGGTCGCCTTTTTAGCTCAAATGCCTCAACTCAATTTTCTTGAGGAAATTAAAAAACTGAAAGGGGCGCCGCTCACCTCTTCCGAAAAAGCGGAAGCCGAGCGCCGGTCGAAATATGCACGCACATGGCTTTCTGAATATGCTACCGAAAATGACAAATTCAACGTGCAGAAACAAATGCCGGAGCTGGCCAAAACACTTTCGGGCGAACAGAAAAAATTTCTTGCAGCTATTGCCGGCCTCCTTTCCAAGGCAAAACAACATGGTGAGGAGCTTCATGCAGCCATTCACGAACTTCGAAAAAAATCCCCCCTCGCACCGAAAGAAGGATTTGAAGCGATTTACATGGCGCTGTTAGGGAAAACATCCGGGCCTCAGGCAGGGTGGTTTCTCGAAGCGCTCGATCGCGCCTTTGTGATAGAACGCTTTCAAAAATGCGCCGCTTTACCGGCATTCCGAAAGGTTGAGATACAAAATCTCATCACGCCGCTCATCATTATCCATAAAGAAGTGCGGCAGCGATTCCCCGGCATTAAGCTTGGATTTAATATTTTGAAAGGCACAAAAATTACGCGCAATCACTCAGGTCTCGCCGAGCTTCATAATAAGCTTTGGGCCGGTCTCGATTTCGAAAAAATCAAAAAAACTTCATCTCGGCTTGAGGCATTTTGTGAAATTTACCGCGGTTTCGGTGCGAATCCAGCTAAAAATAGGCCAAGCCCGCTCGCGCTTGTTTCTCGGCTCGCGAATGGCAAAACGCTCCCTCGTATCAATGTCGCCGTTGATATTTATAATGCGCTTGTCGTGAAGCATCAGCTCTCTATTGGCCTTTTTGATTTGGATAAAATAAAGCTACCCATCGAGTTGCGTTTTGCGCACGGCGGTGAGAAATTTCACGCACTTGGAACCGACAGGGCCGTGCCTCTCATAAAAGGCGAACTGTGCTATTTCGATGCCGAAGGAAAAGTTATGGCGCGCGATTTTAACTACATCGATTCTGAGCTCACGAAAGTTGATGAACAGACAACAGATATATTTTTGAATGTCGATGGTAATCATGCCGCTTCTCTTGCCGATGTTCAAAACTGCCTTTCCGAACTTGAGGGATTACTTGTGGAATATTGTGGTGGAGAGTTAGGAGGGCAAGTTTTAGTTGATATCACGCCGTAGCATTTTGAGTTCCTCTAATACTGCGGCAAGAGCCGTTTTTTGAATTTTCCAATCGGATCCCCACCGCACGGAACCCTCAATTTCTATGTATGATATGCCATTTTCTTCGCACCAATTTTTCGCTGTCCCCGTCTGTTTGTTGGTCGGCCACATCTCCCCGTTTACCAGTTGAAAGCCGGTTTTTTGTGCATAAAGCCGCGCGAGATTTTCTGCCAATAGGTCATTGCTACCCATAACGTCACGACCAGCGTTATGAAACATAAAAAGTATTTTGATGCTGTTCGAAAGTATAAAGTCAGTCAATGCCTTGGTTTCTGGCTCCGAATTGCCACGTGGCCCGCAATACACAGGCACCGTTTCAGAATAATTTTTGCCAAACATCCACGTTGAATTTTGGCGGAAATTGTTGGTCAAAAAATTTCTGTTGAGATCTACATTATTTTTATTAAACCGCCCAACTCTCCCGCCATGAAAATAATCTGGATTTTTTTTCGCCATTGAAAATCCATCAGGATTTAGGCATAGGACTACAAAGATGGTCATCATTTTGAATTCACCTGCGTGAGTATGCAGCCAATCGACAAGATGCTGCGCAAGTTTTACCGTTCCAACTTCATTGCCATGTATTCCTGCAGTGAAAATAATTTTGTGCGCCCCATGTCCTATTTGAAAGCACTCGATCGGCAGACCACCAACCGATGTGCCTATTTCAAAACGTTTCACGTCACGGGGGACGATTTTTTGAGGGCGATTATTTTCAAACATGCCGATCGTGCCACGAACAACATGCCCAAGATGTTTTCTCAGCCTCATAATAAAGAGTATACACCAGGCCGCGATTCACGAACTTCGCAAAAAATCTTCACTTACGGCACAGCAGGCGTTTCAAGCAATTTACATAGCTCTTTTAGGAAAATCGTCCGGCCCGCAAGCGGGCTGCTTTCTAGAGGCGTTGCCGAAAGATTTTGTTATCAAAAGATTTTCCGAGGTTTAAATTACGCCGCAAGATCGGTCATCCCCCCACCCTCTACTCTTTCTCGGATTTTTTCAACCTCGCCGCCAACAATATCTCGAGGATTGATCGGTAGTATTGTAAGAATCTTGGCTCCGATTCCAGGCTTTGCGCTCTTTGAGATAATAACCGTACCACCGTGCGCTTTCATGGTGCCTTTCATGGAATTCATCCCAATACCAAAAGTGGTTTCTCCGGTTTCTTCTTGCGCCATTTGCCCACTGATTTTTCGGAGCAGAAAAAGGTCGAGCATGGCTCCGTATGGAAGATTCAGTGCGCGTATTGCATAGGGATTATCTCCCCAAGATCGTATTGTTTCCACGACCTCTCCCGGAAGATTCTCTCGCAAATATTGTTCATATCCTGGATCACTTTGTAAATTACGCCAAGCGCTCTTGAGGGCTTTTGTTATATTGAAGCCTTCACCATTATCCGTTGTCTCGATTATCAGGAAGCGTTCATCTTCGGACATCCGCACATCGCAGATCATCCATCCATTTCTTTCTTTAATTTCCTTTAAGGTATTTTTAAATAAATTGTAGAGATATGCCCACATCGCATTCGGTTCGAGCCCCACAGGATAATCGTTGAGTTTTGGATCAAACCGCACAAGTACCGTTGATTTTGGATGTTCTGCTGCTACACCCTGTTCATTCCCGGAGTAGGGCCGTAGGTCATATTGAAACCGTTGAGTGATCACATTCAAAAAATCCTCTATAAATTTTTGGATATTCGTCTCCTCAAATTTCTGTTCTCCGGTAATTTGAGCCACGAGATATTCAACCGTGCGAAGACTCTGCCTGTGGCTGCTTAAGATGTTCTGAGGCGCGCGTAAGTCTTTTTGAGAAGGAGCAGCATCTTTTTGGTCCCGATAGTCTGCATTATTGATGGATGCTATAAGCAGCGCGTTGTGGAAGTCGTGGGTAAAATGGGAAAGGAAAGAAAATTTTGATGTAATATTTTTGAGGAAAGCAAAACGGGGATCAATATTTTCGAGGGGATATAATTCGAAAACATCATACATACGGGGAGATCGCCGCTGTGCCCGATACATTTTTTGCAGCTCTTCCACGGTTTCTTCATGTTCCCGAAAATTTTCTTCATTGATGCCAGAGAGCTGTTTGAGGCGCGATACAAACTTTGGGTCGTTTAGAGATGCCTTCAGTTTTATCGCGCAATCGAGCCAAGCCGTACGATAAATATTTTCCAGGTCGCAGATGAATGCCGTTTCGTCCTGTTCGTATTCTTCATAAAACATATCCATGATTTCCTGTTGGCGGCTTTCGGACGATTTGCTTTTGTCGATCAAAAGAAGCTGTTTGAGTTTTGTGGCGCGTTCCGGTACATTCTCCAAACCATCACCGTCATCCTTCGCGTCATGAGTAGATGGGTTTCGTTGCATAGGGAGGGCTGTTATATCACTCCGGTTCATCCGCATCAATGTATTCCTCCACGACCGCCGGCACCCCGGCTCCATTCGGCGTTGCGGCAGCAGCTACCTGTTCGAGCGTTTGCGTTGCAATATCAGCGAGCATCGGTTGTCCATAGAAAACTTTGAGTCGTTGTTTGCGTGCCTCGGTCATGCCAAATGTGGCATCCAAACCTGCCTCGCGTGCGTACGGCGCAAGCAAGTTTTCCTCATCAAATGCTTCCTGAATTTTCAGCGCAAGTTCGGAGCGAATTTTCAGTGAATTAGCAGGTTTTTGCACCCAGAAGCGGATGAGAACATCAACCCCGAGCTGTTTAAATTCCTTGAAAACAATGGAATAACGCGGAGATTTCAGTACCGCGGAATGGTTCTGTAGGATTCGGTCAAAAATTTTCAGCGCACGTGCCACATCGCTCCCATAGCCAAGGGTAAGGCTGATCTCTAAACGTGCTTGTGCAGCTTTTGAGAAGTTCGTAATCGGCTGAGTCAAAAGATCGCTATTCTGAATCGTAACCACTTTTTGATCGAACGTGCGCAGCGTCACGGACTGAAATTCAATCCTTTCGATTTTTCCCGTAAACGTACGAATATTTACCACATCGCCAATCTCAAACGGCGATTTGAAAAGGATGAGTAAACCAGCCACATAATTTTTCACCACATCGCCGAGTCCAAAACTGAGACCAAGTGTCAGGACGCTCACGAGCAGGGTAAGGTCAAGCCCGATCACTTTGAGGCCAAGCGTAATGGCCACGACGATAATAAATCCGCTCGTAATTTTTTCGAGTAAGTTGAGCGCTGTTTTTTGTCGTTCGTGAGTGGTTTGAATACGCGCAAAATACGCTTTTGCAAAACGCATGAGGAAAATCCCGGCGATGATGATAGCGACTCCCTCTAAAACGTCGACAAATTTCAGCAAAATACCTACGAATAACTCCTGGTAGTCAATTTGGGTACGTTCAACACCCGTTACCGGGTCAGGTTTTGATTTAAGTAAATTGGCTGCGAGGAGTCGGTAATTCATAAAAAAATCCCTTTATTCTACCATTTTTAGACTTTTTATTCACGCACCGGATATAGACAGGTCCATGTTTTGTATTTTTAGTATTCTGTAAATTACAAGTTGCGAATTAAAAGTTCCCTCCTGTTATACTGATTCCGTTATGGACTCTATCGCTGTTATCGACTTCGGAAGCCAGTACGCCCATCTCATTGCCAATCGAATCCGTCGTCTCGGCGTATACGCAGAAATTTTTCTCCCGGAGACACCGCTCGCCAAACTTTCAAAATACAAGGGTATCATTCTTTCTGGCGGTCCGAATTCCGTGTATGAAAAAGGCGCTCCAACCATCAGTCCGAAAATTTTTTCCCTCGGCATTCCGATTCTCGGTTTATGCTACGGCCATCAGCTTATCGCCCATCTCCTCGGCGGAAAGGTAGAGCCCGATGAGACGAAAGAATATGGTCTCGCTAAACTTTCCGTTCTAAAAAAAATCGGAATTTTTGATGGTCTTCGCGATCATACACAAGTTTGGATGTCGCATGGGGACAGCGTTACTGCGCTTCCGAAAGGCTTCGTTCATATCGGAAAAACTGCCGATTGTGAATATGCTGCCATGGCAAGTCCGAGTCAAAAGATTTTTTCCGCGCAGTTTCATGTCGAGGTCACCCATACCACGGACGGTATAAAGATGCTTTCGAATTTTCTCGATTTGTGCCATGCCAAGCGCGAGTGGAACATGGAACGGTTTATGAAGGAAAAGATGCTAGCAGTTAAAAAAACGCTCGGGGATCGGAGAGTGTTTTTGCTCGTGAGTGGAGGGGTGGATTCTACGGTTGCATATGTGATGCTTTCAAAAGCTCTCGGGACCGATCGCGTCTATGGACTTTTTGTGGATACCGGTTTTCTCCGCAAAAATGAGGGTAAAAAAATCGCTGCGTCACTCAAGAAAATCGGCGCTAAAAATTTTCACGTATTTTCCGCAAAGAAAAAGTTTTTCAACGCCCTGAGGCAGGTGGTGAATCCGGAAGAAAAGCGGAAAATCATCGGTGATCTGTTTTTGGAAGTTCAAGCCGAGGCCGTGAGAAAGATGAAGCTGAATCCGGAACATTGGGTGCTTGGGCAAGGAACTATTTACCCCGATACAATCGAGAGTGCCGGCACCAAATATGCGGATAAAATTAAAACGCACCACAATCGTGTTCCGGAAATTTTAGAGCTCATTAAAAAGGGGCGTGTGATAGAACCGCTCGCAGAGCTGTACAAAGATGAAGTGAGGCAGCTCGGGACCCAATTAGGATTGCCCGAGAACATGGTATGGAAACATCCTTTTCCCGGTCCTGGGTTGGCAGTTCGAATCCTCTGTGTGCAGCGCGAAACTATGCCAGAAAATGCACCCGCCACCGAAGAAGCTATCGAAGAATTTCTTCTTCCCCACGGACTTTCCGGGAAGATTCTGCCTATCCAGAGCGTTGGCGTTCAGGGCGATGCGCGCACCTACCGCAATCCCCTCGCTCTTTGGGGAAAGCCCATTTCCTTTGATGAACTTGAGAATCTCTCCCCGGCGCTCACGAATCGATACGCTGCCATTAATCGAGTTTGTTTGATGCTCACACCTGGAAAAATTCATTCAGTAAAAATACTCCCTGGGACCTTAACCGAAAAACGCGTTCGCTTACTCCAAGAGCTGGACGATATCGTCATGACGCTCATTCAAAAAAATCACATCGAACGCGATACGTGGCAGTTTCCGACCATTCTTCTCCCTCTTTCTGTGAACGGGGTGAAGCGCGAGGCAGTCCTCTTGCGTCCGGTCTGTTCCCAGGAGGCTATGACCGCTAATTTTTACAAAATGGACATCCAACTCCTCAAAAAACTCGTCGCCAAACTGACTCCGAAAGTATCCGCGGTTTTTTACGACATCACGAACAAACCGCCCGGTACGATTGAGTGGGAGTAACTATGCGAGGAGGTGTACTTTTTCTGCGTGGCTTAGTGATATTCCCGCAAAGGATTTTGCAAAATCCCGAAAACGATCCGGCTCATCGGTGGTACAGAATTTTTGTTTTCCTCCTTTTTCGAGCTGTTTTTCAATTTCCGGATGTCGCACAAGATAATCCTTCAAGCTCTCTGCCACAATTTTAGCCGAATCAAGAACCTGGACGCGCCGTCCCATCATGCGCCTAAAGTCATCAATCATGAGTGGATAATGGGTGCAGCCGAGGATGAGGGTATCGATGTTGTGGCTTTTGAGCGGCCGCAGATATTTCCGTAAAATCATGCGCGCCTCGGGTGTTTTGTGCAGGTGTTCTTCGATGAACGGTACGAGTAACGGACATGCCTTGGGAATTACAGCGACCGATGGTTTTTGATGCTTGAGCTCTATCTCAAAAGCTTTTGAGGTGATCGTTGCGCGCGTCCCAACCACCCCTATCCGTCCAGATTTTGTTTTATGTACGGCCTGCTCGACAACCGGTCGAATAACCCCAAGAATTTTTCGATCACGATATTTTGATTTGGAACTGCGGAGATATTTTTCCTGCAATTCGCATAAGGCCAATGAAGATGCTGTATAGCAGGCGATAATAATGAGTTTTGCGCCGGCCTCAAATAAAAACCGAACCGCTTCGTCGGTAAATTGAGTGACCGTTCCTTTGCCGTGATTTCCATACGGTGTGCGGGCATTATCCCCAAGATAAAGATAATTATATTTTGGGAGCGCCTTCATAATCTCCTTCATCACCGTGAGCCCCCCATAGCCGGAATCGAAGATGCCAATCATGGTGTATTTATACCATGTTCTTGGCGAGCGAAGCTTGGGTCTAGTGGGTCCCAAGCTGAGCGAAAGTAAAGGAAGGGGGGCGAGTCCGAGCTTAGCGAGGCGAGCTCGTGGGGGAAACCTTTGGTTTTCCCCAGAATAAATAAAAGGCCCCAATATTGCAGGGGCCTTTTAGCATCCACTGGCGACCGGGTAACCTATCAGCTGTTCAAAGTATAAAAAATTGAAAGACAACTGAGGCACTAAATTCCGGAAGTGAGTGGAGAGAAAGGAGACCAATCCTTCCTGGTCCGCGTGAGCGAATCTGCCATGCTTCGGTTTTATTTTCGCCGAACCCTAACGGCGGCTTGTTTTTTGTGTTTTGTTTTTTTCTGACTAGGTCAGATGAGTGAAACAGAGACACCAAGCTTTGTTTTTATTTTGAGAGGCGAGGGCGGTCTATTGTGATCCCTTGCCACCGCAAAGCAGAGAAAAGTGCGAGAGAGAAATGTGAGAGATTTGCTATAATGAAACTGTTTCGTTTCTCTCACTCTTCCATGCCTTGCGAATTGTCAAAGAACAAATCTTGCAAATTTATCAGCCTTCCAAATTCAATGCAAATACATTTTCTATACAAACTTCTTATTCATAGTCTAATTTAATGAAAATTAATCCTGTTAACCTGTTCTTCATAGTTATCGGAGTTGCTATTGGCATTATTTTATCTTTGCAAATTCGTGCCAAACCCGTCGGCACGAGTTCGTCTCCAGTAAAACAGCTTGCCGTTCAAAAATCCCTCCTCGATACGTTTGCGGCCCAGCAAGAAGGGTTCAAGAAAAATCTCTATGAAGTTGAACAGAAGTTGAGTGATGCAAAACGAATTATAGAGAAACGTACTTCACGGGAAACTCAAAAAACTTTAACGCAGCTCAAATCTTTGACCGGTTTCGGTACAGTTACGGGTGAAGGTATTCGTATCACCTTGAGCGACAACCCTTCTGTATCGCGCACCGATTTTTCAGCGATCAATGAAAATTTCGTGCAAGCCTCAGATCTTCGCGATCTGGTAAACGCCCTCTTTCTTCAGGATGCAAAGGCGATCGCTATTAACGGGAAGCGAATTTTGCCCCTCACGCCTATCCAGCCAGTTTTTGACAGTATCCTCGTAGGAAATTTCCAGATTGCCTCCCCTTTTACCATTTCTGTCATTGGGAATCCTGATTCGGTCATTGAAGCTGCAAAAAATACTGCGAAACGGAAAATACAGATTTTTGTCGATTCGCCACTTACGCTCACCATTGATCCTGCTGATAGTCCTCGATCACTCAAATTTATCTCCCTCGACCCTGCATGAAAAAAGTCATTATCATTACAGCGGTACTGGTTGGTGTTTTTTTGGCCCTTCAGGTGCGGTCATTTCGAAAAGTTGAATTTCTTGTTCAGCGGTCCGGCCCAGAAAGCATTTTTGAAGAACTCCGTATTTTTCAGTTGGCTAATGAAAGACTGCGTACAGAAAGCGAAGAGGGAGAAAAATTTTTAGTCGATCTCCAGTCCAAAATTACGAGTCAGACCATAGAGGCGGAAATTGATCGTTTAGAATCTCTCTCGGGACAAAAAGACGTATTTGGCGAGGGGGTGGAAATTATTTTAAGCTCTGCAGTTCCGGCCTATCGTATTTCGGATCTCATAGCCCAACTTGTCACCGTTGGCGCAGAAGCGGTGGCGATTAACGACATTCGTCTTACGCCACAAACAGCCGGTTTACGCGACGTCGGAGGAGGATTGCTCATGAGGCGGAATTTTTTGAGACCACCGTTTCGAATCACCGTTATTGGTCCGAAGCAGGAATTAAAACTTGCCATAGGCCAAAACGGAGGCTTGATTGACCGCATCCAAAGCAGTCATCCTGGCCTGAGTGTTACCCTCAGCGAAAGAGACAAGGTGGTGATTCCGGCATTAGCGGAGTAGATACCAGAGAGTCGGAAGTAATACGAGCAGGAGGTAGGTGAGCGCTGCAAAAATAACCCGACTCGTTCTTTCTCGTTTTGCGAGTTCTTTGAGGAGAGTAATTTCTTTTTCACGGTCATGGATTTCTTTTCGAAGGAGCTCGGAGGAAAAAGAATCGTCGTGCCGTTCAATGTGTTTTGACACCGAAGGCTGAAGAATTTGAGATTCAAGCTGTCCGATTCGATAGTTCGCCTGTTCCAATTTCTGCTGATAACCCCCCAGAGTTTGCTTTGCTTCTTCGTAAAGATCTCGGTAGAAATCGTTATCATGCCCAATATTTCGCAGGACCGGTATTGACACCGATCTGTCTATAGGCACATTTTTTGATACCTTCCGTGGGTGCGAAAAAGCTAAAATTTCCTTTCTATCTAGCCAAATTCGCCCGTTTTCGGAAAGAGCCCAAAGCTTGCCCCCGCGAATATAACGGTCAACCGTCCGGACGGACACCTGTAAAAGCTGGCTCGCCGTTTGTCGGTCAATGTAGGTGGAAGAATTCGCATCCATAGCAACTTTCTTTTATTATTCAAGTCGATGGAACAAAAGTCAATTGCGTTCAAGAAAATGAATTACGAGGAAATAAAGCGCCAGAGGCCATCGGTGCCGCGAATGGCGCTTAAAATACGTATGCCCATACATGTTATTTTTGATAACATTCGAAGTCGATACAATGTGGGGGCCATGTTCCGAACCTCCGATGCCGGCCTTGTTTCACGGGTATTTCTTGCGGGTATTACCCCTCGTCCACCCCACCCGCATATTGAAAAATCAGCCCTGGGTGCCCTTGACGTTGTGCCGTGGGAATATTGTCCGGACACCAGGCAAGTCATTAAAAAAATGAAGCAAAGCGGAGTTTTTGTTGTTGCGTTAGAATTAGCGCATGGTGCTAGCGTCCTTGGAGAAACGAAGTTGGTATTCCCGGTTTGTTTTGTTGTAGGAAATGAGGTGGATGGTATTTCGCAAGAAGTGCTTGACCTCTGCGATGCCGCCATCAGTATTCCCATGCTCGGTCGCGCTCACTCCCTCAATGTTGCCACTGCCTATGGCATCGCTCTCTACGAAGCTTTGCGGCAATACCGCCAATACCCATATGTTCACACTAGAAATTCACAATAGGACACAGAGCAGGATACCAAAATCTCTTTTTACAAAACTGCTTCCGAGGGCGCAGCGATACCTCGTTCGTGAAAGGCGGATTCCTAGCCGAAAAAATTATCATTTAGAGCTGAGTTTTGTTGGAACTCAGACCATGGAGCATTTAAATGCCATCTATCATTACAAAAATCACTCGACCGATGTTATTTCGCTGAGCTATTTTTCTCCTACGATGAAGGATTTTTTCGTCGGAGAAATATTCATATGTCTCCCTTTTGCAAGGCAGCAAGCCAAAAAAATAGGCCAGCCATTTTTTGAAGAACTGCGGTTTCTTTTTATGCACGGTCTTTTGCACTGCTTTGGTTATGACCACAAAAAACCCAGAGAGGAGGCGCACATGAAGCAATTAACCTATAGGATCTTAGGTCGTGTTTAGGTTACACTTTACCGGTATGAAGCTTTTTCAATACCTCACGGTAGGTGCATTGATGCTTATTCTTTCTTCTTGCGGCGAAACTACTTCCCAAGCCGCACAGGAGCCGCCGGCATCAGCACCGTCCCCCGCCGAAATTAATATTTTCTCAGTCGCGAATGACGAAAAAGCCCTTGCGCAGGCGCTCAAATCCATGAACATCAAAACAGCCATGGAAAAACTCGTGGCCGAAAGTCAGGGCGGGTCCGTTTTCGACTGTCATCAAGAGGCTCACCACATCGGCCGCGTGGGTTACCAATTATTTCAAAAAGAAGCATTTAGACAGTGTAACGCATCGTGTCATTCCGGTTGCTACCATGGCGCCATGGAGAAGTTTTTGAATGAAAAAGGAACGACCGATCTCGCCAAAAATATTGATGAAATATGCAAATCCTTCGGAACCGGTTTCGGAGTTTTTGAGTGTCTCCATGGGGTTGGCCATGGAGTATTAGCGTACCTTGACTATGATCTTCCTGCCGCTATTCAGGAGTGTAGGAAGCTCTCGGATAATTTCGCCCAGCGTTCCTGTTTCGGTGGCATGTTCATGGAAAATATTTTGGCCGGACAAGGATTGGGTGCCGGAGATAAAAACCATGGAACCACGTGGGTTAACAAAACTGATCCGTATTATCCCTGCGATAAAATCAATCAAGATGATGATGTTCAGTACGAGTGTTATCAGATACAAACGAGCTGGATGCTTACGATGTATGATTACCATTTCGATAAAGTGAGAGAAGCCTGTGAAAAAGCCCCGAAACACGCCTCGGTTTGTTTTAAGAGTTTCGGACGTGATGCGTCTGGGCACACGCTTCGCAATCCACAGAAAATTATAGAGATTTGCAATAAAGTTCCACGGCAAAAAGATTACTACGAGCAGTGTGCTACTGGTGCCGTCAACGTTATCATTGATTTTTGGGGTCCCGCCTTAAAAAACCAGGCCAACGAACTGTGTGTTTTGTTTGATGAACCCGGCAAGCATGCGTGCTCCTCAACCCTGGAGCAGCGTTTATCAGACCTTTTTCATCATATTGTCAGGATTCACGATGGTTCTTTTGAACCGGCGGAACTCACCATAAAAACCGGAGAAACAGTTCTTTTTCTCAATAAAGGCAACGAACAACACTGGCCCGCTTCCAACATTCATCCCACACATGGCATTTATCCCGAGTTCGATCCTCAAGTTTCCTTCGGCCCAAATGAGTTTTGGTCATTTACCTTTGATAAAGCCGGAAATTGGCGTTACCACGATCACCTCTTCCCGGAGATGAAAGGTGTTATAATAACCGAGTAACTTTTCGGGGTGTGGCGCAGATGGCTAGCGCGCCTGGTTTGGGACCAGGAGGCCCTGGGTTCAAATCCCAGCACCCCGACCATTTTCAAGAGACTCATGCAAAAACTCTATTCGCAGCTCATTGGATTGCCCATTTTTGATGAATACTCTCCTGTTCCCATTACCCTTGTCCGGGATCTGCTCATCGATCCTGAAAATGGTAAGTTGCTTGCTTTCATCGTAAAAAACCAACGCATCATTGTCCCTCTTGATGTTATAAGGCTTGGCAGTGGCCTTTTTATTAAAGATCGTGAGCATATCGTGGTTATGGATGATGTCCTGCGGGTAGCGCAAGTTGCTCAGCAGAAAACAAAAATTATGGGTGCCCGGGTGATTACCCAACATCAAAAAACCTACCTTGGTCGCGTCGTCGACTATGAAATTGATTCGCATTCATTGACCCTTTCTACTCTCCATGTCGCCAAAACGTATCTTTTTTTTCGATTTCAGGAAAAAATCATCCCATTTCACGCCATCGTAAGGATCAATAAAGAAACTATTATCGTAAAAGATGCACGCGCAACCCTTCCCTTGGCCGAAAAAGAAAAAACCGCAACGGCTCCATCGGCATATGCTGCGTAGGGACATTCGGGCGCTTTACAAAAAGCCCCGATTTTAAGGTCGGGGCTTTGCGAAAGTCGTATAGATTTATGCCGGTCTTTCCGTAGAAGCGGCTCCCAAGAGGGTATTCACGAGGGCAAAAGAGACGATAATCACCACGATACCAATAACGGCATAAAGGAGGATTTTCTTCGCTTTGTTCACATTCTCTTCATTTCCGGCAGAACTCACATAGAGGAAGCCTCCATAAATGACCATGATAACCGCCAAGAGTCCCAAGAAGGTCAGGAAAAAGTTGATGATGGTGAGGACGATACCGCGCAGACCAGTTTGTCCGCCAGAAAGAGCTCGGATAATCGCCGGTTGATCGGCTTCTTGATCAATGGCTTGAGCAAGAGCTATGTCAACGCCAAAACTATTGACGAGGAGAAGCCCTAAAATCATCAGACCGGTGACCGTGAACATCTGCCTGAGGAGATTCCTAGAGATTTTCATAGTGATAAAAGATTAAAAAATGTAATTTCTTACCTGTAATTATACCATATCAATCTGTGAAGGATCAATAATACATTTGACGAAAGACGAGAATGAAGCTTTCTATAGATCGCCGATTATTTTTACCTCCATTTCTAAATCGATAGAAAATTTTTCCTTCACTTTTTCTTGGGCTGTGTCTGCGAGTTCGAGAATTTGGGCAGCGGTTGCGTGCCCCGTGTTCATAAAAAAATTCGCATGCTTGAGGCTTATTTCTGCATCGCCATTACGTTTCCCTTTAAGTCCTGTTTGATCGATGAGCAGTCCGGCCGGTTTATCGGGAGATGGATTTTTAAAAAAAGAACCAGCCGTGTAACCAATAGGCTGTTTACCACGCCGAATTTCGTCAATTTTTTTCATGTATTCTTTTGATGCGCTGCCCTGGCCTTTTTCAAGCTTTAAGACTACATGCATGATTATATCCGGCGTACCCTGGAGAGAAGTTCTCCGGTATTGAAACGAGATTTCTTCTGCTGGTACCTCTCTCACTCCATCACCTGCGTTAAAAATCACTACTTTTTTTACAAACTGTCCAATTTCCGTTCCGGGAATTCCCGCATTGCCCCACACAGCACCGCCAATGGAACCAGGAAGCCCGTAGAGGGGTTCAAGTCCGCTCAGGTCATGGTCGAGGCATAATCGAATAATTTGAGAGAGCAGAAGGCCGCTATTGGCTGATATCACATCGTTTTCTATCCGATATTCATTGGATAGATTTTTTATGATAATGCCGCCATAGCCTTTATCCGTAAAAAGTACATTTGTCCCTCGGCCAATGAGTCGGTAACGAATACTGTTCTCTTCAACAAGACGAATGAGCTCCGGGAGCTCTTCAACATTATATAGCTCATAAAAGAAATCCGCCGGTCCACCTACCCGGAAGGTACAGTGGTTCTTAAGGGGTTCGTTTTGACGGATATTTGGAAAACGCTCTTTTAGCTTTTCAAAAAGCATGTAGGATTGTTAATATAACGCAGCTTCATTTTAGCACGCCGCCTTAGCCTAAGCTTCGGCGGCTCGCTTCGCTCCCCTGCCGCCTTAGCCTAAGCTTCGGCGGCTCGCTTCGCTCCCCTGCCGCCTTAGCTCAGCTGGTAGAGCAACAGTTTTGTAAACTGTGGGTCCCCGGTTCGAATCCGGGAGGCGGCTCCATAAATTTATGCCCCTTCTCAATAAATCCGAGGCTGAAATCGTTCAGTCGCTCGAAAAGAACGAAAGCCGCCAGTATACCGAAGCCGCGCACGCAGAAATGATGCGGCGGCAAATGTTGGCTTATAATAAGGCCGGGAGTAGGATGTTCTGGTTAACGGTCGTCATTGCCTTTCTTGCGCTCTCTAATCTTATTATTGGTATTCTAAATTTTCTCAAATGATATTCGCTGAACTAGCGCTTATTCTATTTCGAAAAAACTTGGATTATCAGTGTCCCAGATTTATCGCATCTTGAAAAAATATTGGCATTATGTTCTGATTTGTTTACTGAATTGGTTCCTTGAAACTTATGGGCAGGTAGCGAAGCGGTCAAACGCAACAGACTGTCAATGGCAGCCTATGGAGGAAACTCTATAGTGAAAATTCCGGGATAACGGTGAAAGCTAAATCAGCTTGATATGCTAATACCGTGGGAACCCCTCGCGACTAGGTGATGAGGGGGCACCGTAGAGACTAGATACCGGAATACCTTCATTTCAAAGTAATTTAAGGTAAAGATATAGTCCACACCTACGGGAAACCGTAAGATTATGTGAAATCTGTCGGCTCCGGCCTTCGGGGGTTCGAATCCCTCCCTGCCCACCAGGACAAAATTCGACATGGTAACAACTTGACATTTATGTTTATCTATGCTAAAGTCGCAGTCTTAACAATTAACGTTTTGTTATGAATCGACCTTTCATTGATCGTTTGCCCCTTATAGCAGCCGCCCTTCTCCTATCTGGGAAAGTAAGTGCCCCGTACGACCAACAGGCCCAGGCTGACATTCATTTTGACACACATATGGCAGTAATGGATGCCTTAACCGATGATACGACAATAGACGCTGATCAGCCCGGGTTTCCGAGTATGGGAACATTTGATGAATTAGTATTTTCTCAAGAACCAGATGAAACCAATCAGTTCAGTGAAGATCCAGTCGATCCCTCTGCTGTTCATGAAGAGCCCTTTTTGCCTTCAGAAAGGAGAAAAAGAACACATCCACCAAAAAACCAGGATTTTGATGCTTCATGCCCACCACCCCCACCAACCTTGTTTCCAGATTTAACTCTATATACTCGAGATACAGGAGGAATCAACATCATGCATGAAGAGAATCCATATGATGATGATTGTGATGGATCAACAATGTATGAGTCGACAAGGATTACTTAAGCAATTCTCCCACCAGCCGGCTTACTAACTGTCCATCGGCTTTCCCTTTCACCTGGGCCATAACCGCACCCATCACTTTTCCGAAATCTGCTTTCGAACTCGCCCCGGTTTGGCTAATCACCTGACTAACCACTTTTTTAAGTGCCTCTTCGCTCATTTGAGCTGGTAGGTACGTCTCAAGTATTTTAAGCTCTGCTTCTTCGTGCACAGCTAAATCATTACGGCCGCCTTTCAGATAAGCATCAATAGAATCCTTTCGTTGCTTTACTTCACGTCCAATAATTTGGAGAACTTCTTCGTCGGTCGCATCCTTTTTCTTATCCCCCGATACTTCAAACTTCATAATGGCAGCCTTGAGGAGTCGAAGCGCTCCGGTTTTTGTTTCTTCTTTGGCCTTCATCGCCGTCAGAAGGTCCGCATGAATTTTGTCTCTCAGTGCCATATTATTTTCTTGGGAATTTTAATTGTGCTTGTGCTGCTGCGAGTCGTGCGATTGGCACACGGTAGGGAGAGCAACTCACATAATCCATGCCAATTTCATGGCAAAATTCGACTGACTTTGGTTCCCCCCCATGCTCGCCACAAATCCCGATCTCTAGTTTCGGTTTTACGCCTCGCCCAAGTTTTACGCAAATTTTCATGAGCTCCCCTACCCCTTTTCGGTCAATGGTTTCGGATGGATCGCGCTCGAGGAGTCCTTTGTCAAGGTAGGCTGGAAGAAATTTCCCGGCATCGTCTCGGGAAAATCCATACGTCATCTGCGTGAGATCATTTGTCCCAAACGAGAAAAAATCCGCATACGGCGCTAATTCATCGGCCGTTAAGCACGCCCGGGGCAGTTCGATCATGGTTCCAATTTTTAGATGAAATTTAATTTCGCTTTTATACTGCGTAATAACATCATCTACAAGTTGGCGCATGAGTTTTAACTCCGCAACCATCCCAACAATTGGAATTTCAATTTCCGGATAAACTTTTACCCCAATATTATGTGCCGCAATAGCGGCCTCAATGATGCCCTGAACCTGCATTTCATAGATTTCAGGATAGGTTACCGCAAGCCGGCATCCTCGATGTCCTAACATGGGATTAATTTCATGGAGGCCATCGGCAACTCGCTTCACGTCATCAACGGTGACTCCCATAGCAATGGCGAGATTTTCAATTTGCCCCTGGGTTGTTGGGAGAAATTCGTGAAGAGGTGGATCGAGAAGCCGGATAGTCACCGCATATCCATCCATGGCTGTAAAAATCCCCAAAAAATCTTCTCGCTGGAGCGGTAGGAGCTTCTCGAGAGCCCGTTTTCTTCCCTCCGTGTCTTTTGCCAGAATCATCTCACGCACCTTAGGGATCCGATCCTCCTGAAAAAACATATGCTCCGTTCTGCATAGGCCAATTCCCTCAGCCCCAAAATCGCGCGCTATTTTGGAATCATGCGGAGTGTCCGCGTTTGTTCGAACTTTCAGCTTTCGAATTTTATCTACCCAACTCATAAAAAGCTTAAAATCCGGGCTCATTTTTGGTTCTTGCAGCTCCACTTCTCCTAAAATAATTTCTCCCGTTGATCCATTGAGCGTAATGGTATCCCCTTCCCTCACGACTTTATCACCGCAAAGGAATACTTTTTTCTTTGAATCCACCTGGATGGCACTACATCCTGCCACACAAGGTTTTCCCATACCGCGGCATACAACGGCCGCATGAGAAGTCATTCCTCCCATAGAAGTGAGAATCCCTTGTGCTGCGAACATCCCCTGAATATCTTCCGGAGATGTTTCCTTCCTCACTAAAATAACCTTTTGTGCATTTTCAGCCCATTTACAGGCATCTTCAGGCGTGAATACAACTTTGCCGGTCGAAGCTCCTGGTGAAGCAGGAAGTCCTTTGCAGAGAACCTGTCCCTTATGTGAAGCCGGCAGCGTTGGATGGAGAAGTTGGTGGAGTTGCCCAGCATCAACTTGCAGTACGGCCTCATTTTGACTAATCAGTTTTTCCTGTACCATGTTCGTGGCAATTTTTATTCCTGCCTGAGCGGTTCTTTTGCCGTTTCTACTTTGTAAAATAAAAAGTTTCCCCTCTTCGATCGTGAATTCGATGTCTTGCATGTTTTTGTAATGCCGTTCGAGTTTTTTCTGGATTTCCAGAAGTTGGCTATACACTTTCGGCATGCCCTTTTTTAACTCAGTTATTTTTTGAGGCGTGCGTATACCGGCCACAACGTCTTCCCCCTGCGCGTTCATCAAAAACTCCCCATAAAACTCTTTTTCTCCCGTGGAAGGGTTCCGAGTAAAGGCAACACCAGTTCCAGATGTTTCGCCCATATTTCCAAAGACCATGCTCTGAATATTTACCGCCGTGCCGAACAGCCCGGTGATGTTATGGATTTTTCGATATGCTTTGGCTCGTTGGTTATTCCAGGATTTAAAAACGGCCTCAATCGAAAGTTTTAATTGTGTATACGGATCTTCCGGAAAATCCGCCCCCGTTTCTTTTTTGACTAGCCGTTTATAAAGTTCGACTAAGCGTTTTAGGTCTTCAGTTTTGAGCTGAGTGTCGAGTTTAGCTCCGGCTGCGTCTTTTATTTTATTCATCCCCTCTTCAAATTTTTCGTGTTTGATTCCTAAAACCACATCCCCAAACATATTTACAAAACGCCGGTACGCATCATAACAAAACCTTTCGTTGCCTGTTTTTTTGACAAGCCCTTGAATCGTTTCATCGTTAAGACCAAGGTTAAGGATGGTATCCATCATTCCCGGCATAGAAACCGCTGCTCCGGACCGAACGGAGACAAGGAGCGGGTTTTCTTTCAGGCCAAAACCCTTAGCGGTTTTCTTCTCGAGTGCTTTGAGGTAGCCATCAAAATCTTCCCAGAACCCTTTTGGATATTTTTTTTGGGTGTGATAAAAATGGCATGCCTCAGTGGTAATCGTAAATCCAGGGGGAACGGGTAGTCCGATTTTTGTCATGTCTGCTAAAACAGCTCCTTTCCCACCAAGAAGTGATTTTATGGAGGACGACCCCTGCGAAAATGAATAGATGAACTTCATGGACACGGGTCGTGCATGTGCTTGTAAAACGCGACGCTTTATTCTAGGGGCAGAGATTACCGTTTTTGTCATCGGAGAGCATATTAAACTGCCCCTCGCAGTTTCATCAACTCGGAAAGTCGAGAAAGCGCGGTGATAAATGCTGCCATCCGGAGGGTGCATTTATACTGCACCGCAGTTTCTCTCACTTTCGTCCACCCATTAACCATAATGACCCTCAGCCGCTGTTGAATTTCATCTTTTGGCCAATAATAGTTCATTTGGTTCTGTACGAGTTCAAAATAACTTACCGTGACGCCACCAGCATTCGCTAAGATATCGGGCACAATCATAATTCCTCGTTTCTCAAGAATTTCATCGGCTTCGGGATTTACCGGTCCGTTGGCGAGCTCCAAAATCATTTTTGCTTTAATCTTTCCGGCATTTTGAGCCGTGACCTGATTTTCAAGAGCCGACAAGATAAGAATATCGCATTCTATCTCTAGAAGTTCATCATTAGACACCCTTTGACACGTTGCTCCTTTTGAGACGTGATAATCAACCGCTCCACCAATGGTGCATTCATGAATTGATCCCTTCTCTGTTTTACACTGAATCGCTTTTATGGCGTGGATACCATCCTTACAGTAAATTCCACCTTTTGAGTCTGAAGCCGCAATAATCTTATAACCTTCCTCATCCAGAATTCTTGCAGCATTAGCTCCCGCGTTTCCAAAGCCTTGAATTACCACGCTGGTTTCTTGTGGCTTAATGTTTTTTTCTTTTACGATTTCAGAGAGAACGTAGTAGCCACCTCGAGCGGTAGCTTTTTCGCGTCCAAGCGAGCCGCCTACCGGCAGTGGTTTACCAGTGACTACCCCAAGAGCATTTTTCCCTGTTACTTTTGAGTACTCGTCGGCTATCCAAGCCATGATTTGCGCATCGGTGTTTACGTCCGGAGCCGGCACATCGACTTCAGGGCCTATAAAAAGAGCAATACTTTGAGCATATTTTCTGGTGAGCCGTTCAAGCTCAGGAAGCGAGAGGCTTTTCGGATCAACAATAACTCCGCCTTTGCCACCGCCAAGCGGTAATCCAACCACGGCGCATTTAAAAGTCATCAACGTCGCCAAGGCTTTCACTTCTTCCATGTCCACCTGTGGGTGGTATCGAATACCCCCCTTATATGGTCCGGCGGCATCATTATGCTGGACACGAAACCCGCGAAAAACCCTTATTTTTCCATTATCCATTTTTACCGGAAGGCTCACCTCAATAATTCGATTCGGATTACTCAAAACCTCCTTGACGTTGGGATCAAGCTTCATGAGTTTTGAAGCTTTTTCAATCAGATCAAGGGTATTTTGAAAAAAACTCATACGGCCCCAAGTGTACACGGTTTAGAAAAATGGAGGAAGAACAATTTTATCCCAAAATACAATCAGTTGTCCGACAAAACCGGCAAAGAGAGGAACCGTGAGATTATCATCAAGTTTCTGGGTCAGAGTTTCTACTACGCTGGCCGTGAAGGCCATAGAAAGAAATATTTGCGGATAAGCTGGTATGAGAATAAATCCAATGAGAATGTTAACGACAAGGCCGCTTATGCTGCCAATATATGACTTATTCCGAAATATTTTCGTTTTTCCGAAGGCAATACCCATAATAGCCGCTGCGAGATCGCCAAAAACACTCAAGAGCAGGGCGAGTAGGGCGAGCGGGTATTCAAAAACCGAGAAGGCGATAATAGTTGAGATCACAAAAAAGATAGCGCCAACAACATTGTTTCGTTCATGTCTTCGCAGCACAAATTTCCCAAAAAATTCCGTTATTTGAGCCCCAATGCGGGTCTGATAGTCGATGCGAAAATATTCTATTTCAAAAAGAAGGAGCAAAAGTCCCGTTAAACTGAGTACGCCGATTTTTGGAGAAAAATAAAAATGAATGACCGAATAGCCAACGATAATAGGAACCTCGATTAAATGAATCAGTTTTCTGATGATTTCTCGTTTGAGGGTAGACATATATTATTTCCAAAATTTCCACCAACGCCGAGCCGGCGCCTCCAGGAGTTTTATTTGATTCTCAAGAGTAAAAACACGATCTTGGAAGGTTTTAATGAGCTGGAAGAAATTTTCTTTGTCGCGCTGATTTTGTTCAATAAGTTTTTGGATAGTCGTACTAAATCGTTCAATTTCTTCACGAAAATCCTCTGATGAGGCCACGTTGATAGGGCGGTGTTCGCGAGTATCTTCTTGGATAGTCGCATCGGGCTGTGTATTCGCTTGAGTACGCGCATTCACGAAGTCCAGAAGAGACTCTTTAATAATGAGATAATTAAAGCCCTGAGGGGTTTTTTGCTTCTTAACCCGAACCTTTCTCTGTTTGATCATGCGTCGAATAGTCTGGATGGATTTTCCAGAAACAGTCGCTGCATCATTAATAGTAATAAGTTCCATACTTTATGAATAATCAAAAGAGGTTGGATAGGCAAGTGGCCACGCGAAAATCTTTCATAAAAGAGTAGCGCGAATAGCCAAATATTTTGTATGTGGGATGGTGGGTCGGGCGGGGATCGAACCCGCGACCATCAGCTTAAAAGGCTGTTGCTCTACCAACTGAGCTACCGACCCATGGGGCAGCAACCAAATATTACGCTAACTGCTCTTTTTTATTAAACAGACTTGCCACCAGAAACGAAACCGCCGGGAGGGCAAACCAAAAATTATAATTATCGATCATGAGTTTTACCATGTTTGACTCTGAATAAGCAGAGGCAAGCGTGTTGTTCAAGATACTCACATTTCCTCCAACAAACGATGCCCCGGAGGCATAAATAAGGAGGGTGCTCACCACCAGGCCGGCGCTCAAGAAGCCAAAAATGAGGTTCATAATAATTCCGATAACGCCTCCCCGAGCAAAATGGCTGTGTACCTCGAAACCGCCTTTCATAGAAATAATGACAATGGCCAGTATAAAGGCCAATACCTTAAATAAAATCATCGTTTTATCTTCACTCCCAAGTCCAAAAAACCTCAAAAACTGGACAAAATCTTTTGATGCAAGAGCGTATTGCTTGAAAAGATTCCCTAAGCCATCTGCTGTGAGAATGGCTATGTAGCTGCCAATAATCACCTTCAGCGTGTTTTCTTTCCCGATGATGAAGCTGTACGCAATGATCACCGCGAAGATAACGGCAACGAACAAATCCCAGGACAATTTAAGCATGTTTTTATCTTACCCTGATCTGGAAGAAAATTCAAAAATTACAGGAATTTTTTGAGGAAACCTTTTTCTGGATTTATTTTCAGTCCGGCTTCTTTTGCCAGTTCTCCATACAAATTTTCTTCTTTCTTCGATATTTTTTCTGGAATCCCCACCTTTATAGTAACAAAGTGGTCGCCTTTCTCCCCACCTTTTAATTTGGCTACCCCATAATTCTTCAGCTTAAAGATTTTCCCAGACTGAGTACCCGGTGGAATACGCATTTTGAGAGGTCCGTGGAGGGTTCGAATATCCACCTCGTCCCCGAGTACCGCCTGTGCCAGATGAATTTCCTGCTCCGAAAACACATCGGATCCTTTACGCTGAAACGATTTATGTTGAAGAATAGTAATATGAATGTAAAGATCTCCGGTTTCACCACCGCGCGGTCCGACATCTCCCTTTTCGACTATTCGAATAGTCGAACCCTCAGAAATTCCAGCAGGGATTTTGATCCGGAGTTTTTCGGTCAGCCGTACACGTCCATTTCCATGGCATACCCCGCATGTTTTTTCGGGTATCCGTCCAGCGCCTGAGCAGGTGTCGCATACTCGACGAGTAGTCACTTGTCCTAAGATGGTATTTCTCACAGCCCGTAGCTCACCAGATCCGTTACACGCCTGACACATGATGATTTTTGCGCCGGGCGCAGCGCCTTTACCTTTGCATACCTCACACGACCCAATTCTGGCGAGTTTTATTTCTTTTTCGGTTCCGAAAGCTGCTTCTTCGAAGGTCACCGTTATCTCGGTTTCTCGATCGTCGCCATGGGCTGCTTGAGATTGCCTTCGAGCGTGAGATGGGTCTCCACCAAAAAACGTCTCAAAAATATCGGCCAATCCTCCTCCAAAACCTCCTAGGTTTCCGAAGTCGAATCCGCCCGGAAATCCCTGTCCCCCCCCACCCCCTCCAGCAAAGGCGCCTTCGCCAAACTGATCATAGGTTTCCCTCTTCTTTTTATCTGAAAGCACCTCATATGCCGCATTTATCTCCTTAAATTTGGTTTCTGCAGATGTATCGCCTTTATTGCGATCGGGATGGTGTTTCTGGGCTAATTTTCGGTATGCCCGTTTTACCTCATCTTCCGAAGCGTTTCGATTAATCCCTAAAATTTCGTAGAAGTCACGTGCCATATATATTATTGAGTTGGTACCGCGTACGGGATTTGAACCCGTGATCTCCTCCGTGAGAGGGAGGTGTCCTAGACCACTAGACGAACGCGGCATAGTCGCGCGTCGTAGTATATAGATTTGCGTTAATATTTTCTAATCTTTATATAAAACAATAAACAAATCTTCTGTCATCAAAATCTGAGAAACAAAATGCAGCGTTTTAAGTTAAAAGAATCGGTAAAACTCAATCGAGTGGGAAATGGGTTTTAATCTGTAGATACTGAGGAAAAGTGCAAGTCGGATCGTAAATTTCCACGCAAAAAGGATGCACTTTCCCCTCCATTTCTAACCATATAATGGTTTGACTTCCCCCTAACCACTTTGATAAATTTTCTTCGACTTTATGCAAAAAACCCGGTTTTGCTGATAGATAAAGCGTTTCAACCCGCTTGAGATTAAAGAATAGTCTCGAGCGTTTCTGTGTTTGTTCCTTAAAAATCCGACGTATTAACAGAAATTTCCTTTCTTTCCTTTTTTTATTTGAAATCGCCCGAGCTTCTGTACTGGATGAGGTCGACGTCATGAGCAGGGGACGGGATCACTGGCATCGGATGGTGCTCGCCCACTCTAGGGGCGTTAAATCTGGAGAAACGCAATTTACAAAATATTTAATATTTAATT
>ORJL011940410.1_pt1 | contig 60787 bp, 63 predicted proteins | sample 1779941 | NCBI WGS metagenome assembly ORJL01 (sample SAMEA104232317, study PRJEB22302) | groundwater metagenome | biome: forest; feature: aquifer; material: groundwater | place: USA | collected 2011-08-07 | depth 5.8 m | reverse complement strand
ATTTAAAATTTGAATTTAAGAATTCTAAAACATAATGTTTTAAAATTAAAAATTAAAAATTAAAAATTATTTTAAAATTAAAAATTAAAAATTAAAAATTTCTGTGCAAAGCACAGGCCCGCACGACTTGCATGCTTAAGGCACACCGCCAGCGTTCATCCTGAGCCAGGATCAAACTCTCAAGAAAAATAATTTTCCTACCATCTCCCGACCGACCGGCGCTGATTCAATTGGAGATAGTGTGGCGTAATAGTAATTGAATCAACCGACCCCGAGCTTAGCTCGGGATAATATCAAGGTGCGAACAAACAGTCCATATCTTAACACACTTTTCAACCTTCCTCAACGGGCCGGCAACACTAAATCCCATAAACCGCTTCCCGGAGCTTCCAAATAGTGTTTAACCATTTCCGAAAAACGTTTATCATGCAATAAATCAGCTCCGGCCAAGGCCAACACTCCCAAAACCGGTCCGTTTAGAAACTGTAACTTTTTGCCTTCGGCGTCTTCTATTCGCCGCAACTCACCAAATGCTTCCACCACCGCTTGCTGAGTAATTTCAGCCAGAACCGGCCAAGGGTTTTCTCTAACAATTTCCGGACTGAGTTCTTCTAAAATCCCATCCTGTCCAGCGGAAAATTTCCCGCCCGGCAATTCCAAATCATGTCTTAAAATTTGCTGAAATCTAGTATCCCTACCCACTCTTTTAATTTTGGAAAAATCGGCAATAGCAGTTAATCTCTCCGGAGTCAAAAACGGCGCGGTAGGATTAACCGCCAACTGTTGGCGAAATTCGTGGTAAATCTTCTGACTAACAGTTTCAGCAATGTTATTTCCCATCAATTGTGATTTTACTCCGCCTGTCAAACCGTCAAGACATGGTCTAATCCATCTATGTCAAGAATCACCGTTATTTCACCAACGGGCCTCGCGGCCGGGTTTTAAATCCATTCCGCCTAAATATTTTCCCCAAATGCTGGCCGTCAACAACTTTTCCCCCGGATTGGTCGGCCACCTCTTGCAAGGATAATCCGCTTTGATATATATCAAACAATGGGACAACTTTATCAAGAGTAAACTTGGTCGGCCTGCCAACGGGCTTCCTTGGCAAATCTTGCCTAACCATCTCTCTTCTAAAGATTTCCGGACAAACATCGGCTAAGACGGCAGCGGCACGCAAAGATCCGCCTCTGTCGTATAATTTTGTTAATTTCGCCGCTGGAAAAACTATCCTTCTCGTTCTAATAATAGGCCACGGCTCAGCCGCATACCAAGACACGGTGCCATCAGGCGGCAATTGCATTGCCCCGGTTGCCAAAAGCGATAAAAAATTATCGGCATCGGCCTTTACTTCTGCCGGCGGCAAAAGGCCTCTTTCAAACCCTTCAATGCCACTTCTTATTAATCTATTCATCAATTGATTTTACTCCTCCTGTCAAGCTTAACGTTTGGTTGTAACCGGAAATTCGGACAGAAGTATCGGCAACAAGGTCAGATCGGCATTAAAATGCCTAATCCCGCGGCCGCGGCCATTTCTTCCGCTTCAGAAACAACCGCTCTGACATCTTCGAATTCTAAATGCCGGGAATCGTCGGGATGAAAAAAACACGCGGCCATCAATGGATGTTGATCCAATATGGATTCTTCAACTTCTGAAGGCGGCAATTCAATTCCGATGGAGATGTTTGGATTTCGTAATGACATATTTATTGATGTTACCCACAAAAGGCCAGCCATAAAAGGCCTGGCCTTTTATGGCTGGACGGGAAGTTTCCCGAAACTTCACACCTCAAGCGGCATTTTGGCGCCGCCGCTTTTTCCCTCCAATCCCCCTATCACTTCTGACTTGGGGTCTTTGGCAAAACCATAAAATTCAATGCGATTCGGGCGATTCTTCGACTCTCTGACACTTGTAATTCAAGTTCTAAATTTCTAATCTCTGCCAACTGTTGGTTGTGAAGTATACCTAACATCAGGTTGGCCGATTTGTCATCCGCCGCGGCTTCGCGGGCTAACTTTCCAATAAATCTGAAATGTTCTCCTAATTCTGTATTTGTTTCGACCGCTTCCTCTACCTTTAGTTCCTGTCCTATCTGTTCTCCCATAATCGTTAATCACCCCCAATCTTTTTCTTCTATAATACTCCACCCTGTCAAGCCGCGGCCGATTTATTAAAATTGTCAACCCTTCGATTCGTCAAACTTGTTAAAGGATTGACACTGAGTGGGTTCGACTAACGCTCACCATCGAATGTGTCAATACTTTGACGCTACAGCAACAAAGTATTGACGTTTTTAATCGGCTTGACAAAATGTATATTTAAATGTATATTTGAATTATGAATACGATTACCGCCACCGAACTAAGAACCAAAACGCCGGAACTTGTTGAAGCTCTGGCGGCGGGATACACCGTGGATTTCGTCCATAGGTCAAGAATAATCGGGGAAATTAAGCCCAGAGAAAAAACGATTAAATTGTTTGACGTCAAGAGAATGGAAAAGATCGCCAGGGAATTGAATCTGCCAAAGTTAAGCGACAGAGAAATTGACAGAAGATACAGAAAACATATCATGGAGAAATATGGCAAAGGTCTTCCTCGACACAAATAAAGTTCTTGATATCGCTCTGCGGCGGACTCAGGCCAAAGAGGAGTTGGGTGACCACCAGGTTTTCATTTCTCCCCTATCAATTCATATTCTCTGTTACGCCGGGAAAATAAAGATTCCTGACAAAACAGTCAGCCGGTTTAAAAACGAATATTACATCGTGGATTTAACCGATGGGATTTTGGAAAAGGCCCTCGGGGGGCCGACGAGCGATCTGGAAGACAATATTCAGCTCCACAGCTGCGCCGAAGAAGATTGCGACTATTTTCTAACTAATGACAAAAATATTCTGAAGATGAAATTCTTCGGCAAAGCCCGGATTTCGATTTCGCTATCTATTTAGGCATAAAAGGCCTGTAGGCATAAAAGGCCTGGCCTTTTATGCCTCTCCATCGGGAACAAAACCTATTGAAATTTCGCCGCAACGGTTAAGTCCTCTCATATTAATTAGCGGATTGTATCACTATTTTCCAAAAGTCAAGTAAAAAAACTCTTTACTCTTTAGCCACAAAAGGCCAGGCCTTTTGTGGTTGAATCACTGAATCACTCCCCCGCCAAGGACTATTCCGTTTTTATCGTAGAAAACCGCCGACTGACCGGGGGCGATGCCGCGTTGCGCGGAGCGCAAAGAAACAATGGCCGAATGGTTAGATGGTTGGATGGTTAAAATGGCTGGAATCAGTTCGCCACAGTGGCGGAGCCTGACGAAACAAGCAAATTTATTAAGGCCTGGCCTTGCTTTGCAAGGCCAGGCCTTTTCTGATACCAGCCAATTGCACTCCCAAATCTCAAATTCACTCTTGTAGCACTCCGTCCCAAATCCCACAACAAGACGGTTTTTCTTGATGTCTTTTTCAATGACGTAGAGAGGCGGGCGGTCAAGACTAGGGCTAAAGGCTAAGGGCTGAGGGCTAAGGGAATCCGCATTTGCCTGACCTTTAGCCCTTAACCCTTGTCCCTTGTCCCTGTTTTTCGACGACCGGAGGTCGGTCGAAAAACCGTGCCTCTGTCCAATCGTATAAAACCACACCCCGCGGTGATGGCCGATGACTTTAAAAGAAGTCGACGAGACTATGGATGATGGATGATGGAAGGTAGTGGTAGAAGATGGAGGATTAAAAATGGATTGATCGACCTCGGATTTTCTATCTTCTATCTTCAATTTTCCACAACCATCTTCTATCTTTCTATCATCTACCGTCGTTTTGATGACTACGTCTCCAAGCCTCTCCTTCACCCCCAATCTTTTCAAAAACTCCTCCACCCTGACCTCTCCCACAAAGCAAATTCCGGTGGAATCCTTCTTGCTAGCCACAGACAAGCCGGCTTGGCGAGCAATTTCCCTGACTTCAGTCTTTAATAAATTCCCCAATGGAAACAAAACCCGCTTGAATTTTTCCTTCGGCACGGCCCATAGAAAGTAAGTTTGGTCTTTGTGGAGGTCGGCGGGGCGAGCAAGAAAAACAGCAGAGACGGTAGAAGATAGAGAACAGTCAGCAGAGACAATAGAAGGTAGGGTACCGAGGGTAGTGGTGGAAGATGGATGATTGAAGATAGATTGTCTGTTTCTGTTCTTTCCACCTTCTACCTTCCATTTTCTACCACCATCTTCCATCTCTCTATCATCTATCGTCATTTTTTTATTGTCACTATCTTCTATTTTCCATCTTCTATCGTCTAATTTAGCATAGTGTCCCGTTGCCACATAATCAAACCCTTCTTTAATACTCCAATCCAGAAACAATCCAAACTTAATATCTCTATTACAGACCACATCCGGATTCGGAGTCCGGCCGGACAAATATTCTTTTTTAAAATAATCGATGACAGCCGCCTGATATTCTTTCCTGAAATCTAAAACCTGAAACGGCAGACCTAAACACATTGCCACCTCCAAAGCGTCTTTACGATCAGTATCGCCATGACACCCCGGAATGTCGCTATCAAAACAATTCAAATACACGCAGGATACGTCAAACCCTTGCTTTTTGAGTAAATACGCCGAAACCGCGCTATCCACTCCCCCTGAAAGTCCCAATGCTACTCTCACCTTCTCCCCTTTTAGCCTTCTAACCTTTTTGACCTTTTTAGCCTTTCCCTCTCTTTTCTCCATGAGGATATTGTAACCCCTAATGACAAACTGTGAAGTTTCGTAAACTTCACACTCTTGTTAGTTTGTCGTTTGTCAGTTTGTTAGTTTATTTTTAGGCCTCACTTCCCCCCCGGCCTGACCATAAACGTCCCCAGATCCCTTCTTCCAATCAGCAATTTCTCCTTCATTTTGGAGCGGTCGGAAACATTAGCCGTAGTCTCAATCTTCCTTCCCGCCAACCAAAAAGTAACGGAAATCACCGGCCTTTTTTCCCGCCCCAGCGAAGACCAATAGTAATCGTGCCACAATACCGCCCTGTCCTTCATCAACCCCATTTCTTCAGCCAACTCCCGGTTAATTGAGGACCGGAAAGCCCCGGTATCAATTTTAGCCGGAACATCGGCCTTAAACCCCTTCGCGTCCCGCAACTTGACCGTTTCAAACACCGACACCACTTTAACCCCGCGCTCAGCCATAATTTTGTCGGAAAATCTTTCGGCAAACAGGGCTTTAGCCACTTCAATTCCGCGTCCGGGAGTGACGTCCTCCAGCCCTTCCACCCTTTCAATCCGCCGCCTTAGTCCGGCCTGATTGGCAATCTGAATTCCCATTCCGGGACGAGCGGTCAGCTCGACAATCAATGGTCCTTTTGCCGGATCTATCAAAAAATCCACCGCCATCAACCCCAATGGAATATGCTCCTGAACTTGAATTGCCAACTCCATCATCCGGTCCCAGTCGGGGATCTGGATACCGGAAAGTTTTAAAGATGAAGAATGTTTAACGGAGACAGTAGAAGATAGACGATGGAGGGTAGTGGTAGAAAATAGACGATCGAAGATAGATTGATCAGCTCTATTTTTTCTACCTTCCATCTTCCATGCTCCACCACTATCTTCTATCTTTCTATCATCTATCGTCTTCCCGGGGATCGCCTTTATTGGTTTATCCCAGTGAGCGGCTTGGGTAGTAATGCCTGTGGCTAAATCAATTCCCACCATAATCGCCCCCTGATGAATATTCGCTCTCCCCTTTGATTCAGGAGTCGGCAACCGCAAAGCCGCCATCACCGGAACTTTATTAAACACGATTATCCGGACGTCCGGCGTCCCTTTATAGGCGTAACGGCGGAATTTCGGATGCTTATAAACCCTTTCTTCAATAATCGCCGTATCCTGCAGATTTAAACGGTTAAACCGGCCCTCCAGAATATCCATAACGTGGAGCTTGAGATCGTTCAGAGTGGTGATGGAACCGTCCATGAGCTGAAAATTCTGGACGATGGATGATGGATGATAGAAAGTGGTAGTAGAAGATGGAAAATGGAAAATAGACCGTCCCGTTTTAGTTTTTCTATCTTCTACCTTCAATCTTCCACTACTATCTTCTATTTTCAATCTTCTATCGTCTGGTTCTCTTCTGCTAATTCGCTTGCGAATTAGCAGTATCCCCTCTCCCGCGTATCCTCCGGCCGGCTTGATGACAAAATTATCCTCCAAACTATTCCAGTCAAAATTCTTAACATCCGAGACTTCCGTAAAAGCCGTTATCAGCCGCGGATGGGGCAATTTTAGTTTTTTCAAGAATTTTTTTGTCAATAATTTACTGTCGGCGATCCGTTTGCCCGACCTCAAGTTAAACCGGGAAAGATAAAGATGATTGCGGGAATTAAGGCCGAGAATGTGGGAAGACTTCATATAAGTGCAAAGTGCAAATATCAAAGCGCAAAGCCTAGTTCAAAGTTAAAAACTCTCAATCAGTATTTCTTAACTTTACGCTTTACGCTTGGCTTTGATTTTTGAGTTTTGAGTTTTGAGCTCGAATTGCTACTTCCGTAGCAATTCTCGGAATCTCCAATACTCCATCAATCTCAACCCCGTAAATCGGCCTAAGAAAATATTGACTAAAATCGTCAACAGAACCGTCAATTCCGGCTTGGCTAATACCCAATCTCTGGTAACCTGCAAACTTAAAATTGAATAACCGATGGTGGCCAAAACCAAGGTCTCAATTGTAGCAGTCATAGCTTGCTTTAGTCCATGAGAAATTTGAGTAGAAATAAAAGTTTCAGTCAGCAATACTAACAGTAAAATCGGAAAAATCCCTACAGTCAGCAACTTATCCAGTCCCATGATCTCCCCAACCGCCCCTACTTCCCTTACCCCCCCTATCACCCCTATTATTAACAGCACCCCCAAGCTTATTACCAAAATTACCATTGCCATATGGGGCATATATTGTAGGCGCAATTTTTTTACCAGCATCCTCGCCAAAACCGCGATCAATAAAATCCCTAAGAATAAAGTTAAACCCAACCTTAGACCTGTGGCTAAAAATGCCACCGACACTACCGCCGGAGTAAAAATCCCGAATCCCCTTAATCCTATAAAATGCCGGGCAGTAGCAATCACTGTGGCTACGACAGGAAACAGCAATAAAATCACGATCGTTTCCGTCGGGACCCCGGCCGCTACCCCTTGGGCAATCGCGAATTGAAGAAAATTAGTAAGGTTCATTAAGTGATATTATACTCTTAGACTAGTGAATAGAAGTGAGGTGTTTAGAGACGGGTAGGGCTAGAGGTGTGGTGATTTGGTGACTGGTAATGGAAAAGGGAAATCAGTGATAGGAGAAATCCAATTCCCAATCTCTAATCTCTATTACTTGTCTCTAAACACTAACAACTAATTTCTATTTTAAAATAATGACTCAATGGTCCCAAGTTCTAAAATTTATGTCCTCCTTCCGGCCGATGTTCGCGGATGTGCCGGAAGAGAGATGGCAGAAATTGCTAAAGCATGATGCTATTCATAAAACTAAATTGACGATAGATGATAGAGAGATAGAAGATGGTGGTGGAAGGTCGAAAATAGAAAATAGAAAAGCCGGAATCAATAAATCTACCCTCTACCCTCCATCTTCTACCACTACTTTCCATCATCTACCATCTACCGTCTCTGCAGACCGTTCTCCATCATCTACCGTCAAAACTTTCCCCGCGTATCGCGCCCAGCACAACAACGCCCGCGGGCCGTACAAGGGCGGAATCAGGTTTCATCCTGATGTGACGGAGGATGAAGTCAAAGCCCTGTCGTTCTGGATGAGCATCAAGTGCGCTGTAGCTGATATTCCCTATGGAGGGGCCAAAGGCGGAGTTATCGTCGATCCCCGGAAATTGACTGAAAAACAACTGGAGGGATTATCAAGGGCCTACGCCCGGGCTTTCGCGCCATTTATCGGACCCGATCAGGATATCCCCGCCCCCGACGTCAACACCAACGGCCAAATCATGGCGTGGATGCTCGACGAAGTCGAGCAAGTTCAAAGTTCAAAGTTCAAAGTTCAAAGTCATATGGCTGCAACGTTTACGGGAAAACCAATAGAATTGGGGGGATCGCAGGGAAGAGAAGAAGCCACGGGGTACGGAGGAGTGGTAATTTTGAAAGCCCTGCTTTCAAAATTGACGGTAGATGATAGTGGGATAGAAGATAGTGGTGGAAAATGGAAGGTAGAAGGTGGGAAAAACAAAAGCAAACAATCTATCTTCAATCCTCTATCCTCCACCACCACCTTCCATCATCTACCATCTATCGTCTCTGCTCGCCCCCAAGATATTACGGTTGCGGTTCAAGGTTTCGGCAATGTGGGTTACTGGTTCGCTCACTTTGCCGACAAAGCCGGATTTAAAGTAGTGGCAGTCAGCGACAGCAAGGGCGGAATTTACGTTCCGGAAGGCCTAAATCCAGAATTGACATTGAAATGCAAACAGGAACACGGATATTTGGCAGGATGCTACTGCGTGGGGAGCGTATGTGATATTGTTAACATGACGGTAGATGATAGAAAATGGAAGGTAGGGGTGGAAGATAGAAGATCGAAGATAGAAAAATCTACTAATCCATCTTCTACTTTCAACCTTCTACCACCATCTTCTACCCTCCATCATCTATCGTCTAATAAAATTAAAGGTTCCTCCATCACCAACGCCGAACTTCTAGCCCTCCCCGTCGACATTCTCGTTCCCGCCGCTTTGGAAAACGCGATCACCGGAGAAAGTTTGCGAAACTTCAGTCAACGTTCATTCGTTTCGCAAACTTCTATCCATGCTTCCAAAATCCGCGCCAAAATCATTATCGAAATGGCCAACGGCCCGACCACTCCGGAAGCGGACGAGATTCTTAATAAGAAGGGTGTCTTAGTTTTGCCTGATGTCCTGTGCAATTCCGGCGGCGTCACCGGCAGTTATTTTGAATGGGTCCAGAACCGAATGGGATACTATTGGACCAAAGAAGAAATGCTCGAAAAACTCGAACTGAAAATGCAGCAGGCGTTTGAAGGAATGTGGAAAATGTGGGAAGAGTTATTAGTTATTAGTTATTCGTCTGGGAAAAAGGATAATGGCGTTAGGAAAAACCAAATCACTAATGCCAAAACTAATAACCAACAACCAACAACCAATAACCATTTCCCTTCTCCCCGCTTCTCCGCCTACTATCTCGCCCTCAAACGCATCCTGAAAGCCATGGAGCTTAGGGGCCATTAGCCATAAAAGGTCCAACCTTTTATGGCTGTGATGCGCAAAGGATTTTTCGGTGACAGCGGTGACAACTGGAAGCGCTATCTGCTATTATTAATTTTATGTCCCGCCTCTTACCTTTAATATTAGCCATCTCAATTATATTAAATATGGGATTGGCGCTAAAAACCTTCTTTCCCGGTCTATTTTCTAAACCTGCTGACATCTCAACCGTCAGCCGGGTGATTGACGGCGATACTTTTGATCTCTCCTCCGGAAAAAGAATCCGGCTTTTAGGCATAAACGCTCCCGAATATCCCAAGGGCTGTTTATCTCAACAAGCAAAAGATCGTTTGGATTCGCTGATTCTGGGGAAAGAAGTTACCTTGACAAATTCAGCCCCCGACAACTTTCAGCGGACTTTAGCTTCAGTTTCCATCGCTGGCCTGAACGTAGCCAACGCCCTTATTTCGGAAGGTCTGGCAACCGTTACTGGCGCCGATGATCCGGCCATGCTGTCGGCCCAAGACGAAGCTAAAGCCGCCAAACGCGGGATTTGGTCGGATCAATGTCAAAAACCGGCTGATCCGAAATGCGTTATCAAGGGCAATGTCCGCCGCGACCGCGGCACTAAAATTTATCACCGTCCCGACTGTTATAACTATGAAAAAATCGTCATCGGCGAGCGCGATGGCGATCAATGGTTCTGCTCCGCGGCCGAAGCCGAAGCCTCCGGCTTTACCAAAAGCTCCGACTGCCCCGACTAGCCATAAAAGGTCCAACCTTTTATGGCTAAATAGACTCTTGAAGTGGTTGAAATTATCTGTTATTGTTAAATTAATGCCTTCCAGAAATATCATCAAACCATATCTCGCTGACGGCTATTACCATATCTATAACCGCGGGGTCAATAAACGCTCCATTTTCAAAGATGAGCAGGATTATTCTGTTTTCCTGTCGTACCTTAAAACCTATCTCCTGCCAATGGAAACCGACAGGCTCAAGGCGATTATCGCCGACCCGGCCGCGCCGCCTAAACAGAAAAATCTGGCTCTCCGCCAAATCCAGCTTAATAATTTCAATAACCGAATAGAACTGCTGGCTTATATCCTGATGCCAAATCATTTCCATTTTCTGATTCATCAAACAGACGAACGGGATGTAAAAGTTTTTATGCAATCTTTGATGACGCGCTATACCATGTATTTCAACCGCCGCTACAAGCGCGTCGGGACTCTTTTCCAAGGGCACTACAAAGCGGTTTTAATCGAAACTGATGAACTGCTCCTCTATATCACCCGCTACATCCACCGCAACTCTACTAACGAATTTAGCCATAAAAGGTTGGACCTTTTTAAACAGCCATCATCGTATCCTAACTATCTGGAAGAACTTAAACAGGATTGGGTCAAGCCGGATTTCATCCTGCAAAATTTCGACAAATCCGGTTTTAATTCCTATCAGGCGTTCGTCGAGTCGGAAGATAACGATCTTGAGCAAAAAGCCGTTACTCTACTCCACCAGCTGGAACTGGACTAGCCATACTAGCCATAAAAGGTTGGACCTTTTATGGCTACTCCCCCTACTATTTATAGAAGCGTTTATATCGTTGATGGTGATCAGCCCGACGGTCAAGTTACCGCCGATGGTGGCTGAACCCAGAATATCTACCACGTCATTGCGAGGGATGTGCCGTCGGTACGTCCCGTGGCAATCTGTCCGGTGGAAGCGTCGTAGGTTAGGCCTGTAGTTGCAGGCACGGAGAGTTCAGAGTTCAGATAGCTGCCGGATAAGAAAAAGGGGGGTTAAAGAGGGAAAAGGGAAGAAGGGTCAAACGAAGTAGACAAAGTAAATGTTTTCAAAACGTATTTTAGAGGCATTCTACGAAGCCAAACTTTTGTGCCCTCACCGGGAACCCCTGCCCGCCAAAGCTTCCCGCCTTGGCGGGATGCAGGTGGCCGTTTACAAAAAATGTCGAACTTCAATGTGTTAGCTCTCCGCGCCGGAGTTTATCCTGAGCGGATCGAAGATGGTGAGCATGGCCGAACCAGCCGAAGGGCTATTTTTTGCGCGCGCGATTTTCTCGCCCTTCGGGCGAGCAAGGTAATTTATGTTTTGTGGATACTTGTTTGACTTTTGAGAATAAGAATAAAAAGTGAAACCAAGACAAGCGTGTTAAGGAAAAACTCTCCGTATAATCCACCACCAAGCAACGCTATCGCTCTAAAGGTAAAGAAAGCCGTAGCAAGAAAAAGGGCTATGTTAATTCTATACCAAACCAATATACCAACAATTATTTGAAGAAGCCCCATTATTGCCACACCAATCTTTACTTCGTTTGTGGAGCTTGCTACAATTTCAAGGTTTCTTGTCAAGACAATTAGGTTTAAAAATCCGTAGACGACAAGTGCGATAGAGGCAATCTTCCACCAGCCCGTCTTTTCTAGACTAACCATAACAAGGGCAATGTTTTTGTCTTGTCTTAGATTCCATTGGGGATTATAAGCAAGTTGATACAGTGCGTATAGAATAGGTAATTCAAAAGCTAGACTAAAGATACTTTCAATCCCAAAGGTCGTGCCGACTCTTAAAAATTCGGGAACAATATCTTTAACAAGTAACGAAGAATAAAATAGATAAAAAGCATCAACGACAATAGTTACCCAATAAACTAATTTCCATTGCTGCCTATTTAAAAAATCCTTTTTATAAACGAAGGCAAAAAGACCGGCTAAAGAAGGTACGCTTAAAATTATACCCATCCAATCAATTAAAGTGAACTTTTGTGCTTCTCCAGGGAAAAGAACTGGAGCAAATAGGCCCAGTATGGTTAAAATGGCGCCGATCCAAAAATAAGCTTTCCACCACATATTGTAGTTATATCATTTTTATTAAATCAAGTATCAAAATTCCCAAGAAACCCTATCCCCTCTACTTGTATTTTTATTATAGTTTTTGATATATTAGTATTGGTCTCAACAATTTTAGAAATTGCTTTTTTTGATGGCGCAATCGGACAACAGAAAGCAATTTCTTGTTGAGTCCACCGGTTGCACCATTTAAGTTTTAGAATAGTTCTTTCCTCCAGAGGCGGACAGGTAAAATTTTTGCGTTTTTTCTTCTTTCTTTTTCCGGCGGCTGTCCGCAAGTTTCAAAAAAGGCGGATTTGACGAGCTTTCCGCGGAGTCCGCCAGCTGACGGAGTGCAAGCGCTACCCCCCAACCTCTTTCTTCTCTTTACTGGGCAGGGAACTGGGGAGATTTTAACTTTCGACGGTGCCGCTAGGGGAAATTGTCCCGCGGAGCGGGATCTGGCTCCGCCAGAAACCTTGTGTCCTCGCTCAGAATCGAACTGGGATCTAGGGTTTAGGAAACCCTCGTTCTGTCCATTGAACTACGAGGACATATTGAGTATTATAGAATTATATGGAAAAAAACAGAAGACTCATAATCATCGGTTCCGGGCCAGCCGCTTGGACGGCGGCGATTTATGCGGCAAGGGCGGAACTTAATCCATTAGTTTTGGCAGGAGAACAACCCGGGGGCCAATTAATGCTGACGACTAAAGTTGAGAATTATCCTGGATTCGCCGATGGTATCATGGGACAGGATCTGATGGCGACTATGAGACAGCAGGCGGAAAAATTGGGAGTGGAAATAATCAACCAAAACGCAATCTCTCTCAAAGAAAAAAACGGTATTTTTTCAGTTTCATTAAATTCCTCCGCATTTTCTGTTCGGCCCTTATCCCTTAGCCCTTATCCCTTAGCCCTTATCACCGCCTCCGCCGTCATCCTCGCCACAGGCGCTGCCGCCATTACTCTAAAATTGCCGGGAGAAGACCGGCTAATGGGACGCGGCGTAGGCACTTGCGCAGTCTGTGATGCACCATTTTATAAGGGGAAAGATACAGTTTTTATCATTGGTGGCGGCGACAGCGCTATAGAAGAAGCCAGTGAAATATCTAAATTTGCATCAAAAGTTATCATATTGGTAAGAAAAGAATCACTACGGGCCACCCCAATCTTGAGGAAACGTATAGAAGCCATTCAAAATATTGAAATCTGGTACAAATCCCAAGCTTTAGAGCTCCTGGGCGATAAACGCCTAGAAAAGGTAAAAATAAATAAAGACGGAAACATGGCTAAATTTCCTGCTGACGGCCTATTTTACGCCATCGGCCACACACCGGCAACCAAGTGGCTTGAAGGTTCAGGGATAAAAGTGGACGAAAAAGGATATGTTTTAACACCGTTGTCAACATTGATGTCAAACAAGACGGTAGACGATAGTAGGAAACTAGACGATAGAAGATGGAAAATAGAAGATAGTGGTGGAAGATTGAAGGTGGAAGGTGGAAAGAACAGAGCCGATCGATCTATCCTCAATCATCCATCTTCCACCACTACCCTCCATCCTCTATCATCCACCGTCTCTGCTAAACATCATTCGTCGTCCGACGATATCTTTCCAACAATGACCTCTGTACCGGGTATCTTCGCCGCCGGAGATTGCGTCGATTTCAGGTATCGGCAAGCCATTGTGGCCGCTGGACAAGGCTGTATGGCAGCGCTTGACGCTCAAAAGTGGTTGGAAAGTTTTCTCCCTTGACATTTCTCCCTGCATCGATTAACTTGTAATTCTATGGTGACTGATTTAACTACTGACAATTTTGACGAAGTCGTCCTGGAAAGCGATCTGCCTGTTCTGGTAGACTTCTGGGCCCCATGGTGCGGCCCCTGCAAGGCAGCCGGCCCGATAATCGACGAGTTAGGGGAGGATTATGCCGATAAAATTACTGTCTGCAAAGTCAATGTTGACGAAGAACCGGAATTGGCCCGGCGTTACGACGTCATGAGTATCCCGACTGTTGCTATTTTTAAAGACGGAGAAGAAGTGGACCGCAAAACCGGTTTCGGCGGTCGCTCGGGATACGAAGATCTTATAAATAAAGTAATTTCATCCCCTAAAATCCCTTATCTAAAACCTTTATAAAACACAAATAATGATTATAAGCTTTATATCTATTATAGCTGTTATCTAATCAGTCTATATAATAGATATAAACTTATTCAACTCTCTTCTGGCTTCAAAGAATGTCCAGTCGGCCGGTAGAAGTTCTTGAGGCAACCAAGGATCATCTCCGGTAATAGCAATAAAATCAGATCTGACTTTCCTTAAGGCCGCCAATTTCTTTTCTTTAATTTGCTGACCGAACCCCATCTGAAATCTTCTGATTAAAGCGGCATATCGACTATTTAATTCATCCAGCCTCCAGGCACTTTTTGCCAATCCGCGCGGATCGGGATACTTTTCCACGGCTTCCGAGAAAAACCTGAATTTATCCACTATTTTACCGTTTCCCAACGTTTGAATTAAGGCTTCTGAAAACGGAAACGCAGAAATATATGCCCCCCGCCGCAAACAACCCAACCCGAATCTACCCGCCCACTTCCCTCCCAAATTCCCTAAAATCAATCTCCAGCGTCCATCCCATGAAGTCCCGGCCAAACCGGCGTGGCCATAGCGGTTAATCAATTCGGACAAACCCCTTGGAGTTAATTGGACCGCAAAATTCTCATTAACCTTAACCCTGCGCAATAACCCTAAGCGGCGCAAATTCCCGATCATAGCGTAAAAATTCTTTCTGGAGTAACTAGGCGGCATCCACAATAAAATGTCCCTGTGCCTTATGGATTTATTCAGGCCAGTCAGGAATTTATTGCCGTCTGACGGGCTAAAAGCCACCGCCACTGTCAGTAATATTCTTTCTTTGATGGACATAATAATACTAGACGATAGAAAGTAGAGTATAGAAGATGGTGGTAGAAAAATAGAAGATCGAAAATAGATTGTTACTTTCGATTTTTTCTATCTTCTATCATCCACTCTCCACCACTATCTTCCATCTCTCTATCATCTATCGTCAATGTTATATTTCACCATAGACAAATTTTGATCAATTCCGGTCCCCGATCTCTAATTAATCTATAACTGCTATAATTTTTATATCTATTATAGTTGTTATTTAGTAATTTTTTATAATAGATATCTAACGTTATCTCCGTCAGGCCATTTTGTCAATATCCAATTATTGAAAAATAGATATTTAACCCGAAACAAGGCCCCTATCGACCGGTTAAGGCATGAATAAATTGAAGTTATTGTTAGCAATTTATAAACCCGACTGCCAGACAGACAGTTATATTAAATTATGCGCTTGCATAGGTGAAATTATGCGATCAATCTCCGATAATCGTTTTCCAATAAGCTCACCGTCTTCTGATCCAGCTTCAACAATTCTGCTAACTTATACATATTTGTATAAGTTACAGTAACGAAGTTTTCTTTTAGCCACAAAAGGCCTGGCCTTTTAAAAAAGGCCAGGCCTTATTTGATCAGTTAGAACCGAATTTCGCAAAGGTTAGCCCCGCCTTCGCTTTCAGCTTCGGCGGGCAGGTCGGCCGCTTCGCGGCCTCGCTCCCGTTATTTTTTACGCGTGTAACCTCTGCTTGGCCGTAGACCAAGTATTTTAGTCTTCAATGATAAACGTTTTCGGTTTCACAACCTCAAAACCGATTTTATTGTGTTATCGTACCAAAGATACAGATCCTAAAAGATCTTCAACAGATTCAAGTACCTCTTTTTCAGGAGTTTGTATATTTAAAAAAAACTTACTGAAGATTTCCTCCTCGGCCCCATCTCTGTCATCCACAATTTTTTCTTTCTCGGAGGAAATACCTTCTTTAGGGTTTTGTGCATACTTTTTCAATAAAGTTATCAACCGTGGATCATCGGCTCTAATTATATCTCTCGTGGTATTGACAAAAATAGTTTCCCCACCTGGAAGTTCAAAAGTTTTTTCGCCTCGTAAGTTAACCGAGTTTTGCCCAATTACTGGACCAATCTCACTTGAGTTGAGATAAACATTTAATTTTACGGAACCGCTGGATTTTATGGTTTTGCCAATCTGACCTAGAAAGGGATAACCGCCATGAGCTAATTCTTCAGAATTACCGTCATACACGAAAAGAATCTGGTCGTTTTCCAAATCTTTTGATAAATTATCATGATATCTAATTGATACGTAACCGGTATTGTTTGGCGGACTCCAGCAGATAATTGTTCCTTGTTCCTTACGTTCATATATAATCTCGATCTTATTAGTATCGACCTTGACCGGGAGATTATCTAGTTCAATTCCTGAAAAATTATCAGAATTTCTACAATGTGTCTTTAAAATTTTTTGGAAATATGTTTCTTTTTTTAGAGGAACTGTTTGGGAATTTTGAGTTTCCTCAATTTTTGTGCCTGGTGAAATCGGTAAACTTGTTTGGCCAATCCTGAAACCCAAATATAAGATCCCGATTGAATAAATAAACATCACCAAAACAAATCCAATCTTCTTCATCAATTTACTTACCCCCACTTTTTTTGACTGATCGATGTCATTTTGGTTACCGACATTTGCCTGATTTTCCATTTTTACCTCCAAGTGACAATATATCATATTTCTGATAATCAAGTATCAAAACGTTGTCTTTTTCCACTTGTATTTCCGATTAGATTTTTGATATATTGATATTTGTCTCAACAATTTCAGAAATTGCTTTTTTTGATGGCGCAATCGGTCAACAGAAAGCAATTTCTTGTTGAGTCTACCGGATACGCCATTTAAGATTTATTAAAAGCTCTTTCCTCCAGACCTGCCTGCCGGTAGGCAGGGGCATGCATGCAAAGCATGCGAGCAAGTAAACATACTTTGGGGTTCAAAAAGGGCGGCGGGTGGAGCAATTATGCAAATTTGAGAAGATTTTCCCATCTTTCCAATAAGTAAAATGGCAATGACAAGATATTATATTCTTTCCCGTTAAAATGGTATTTTTCTTTCCCTAAATTACTCCACGATACCCTAATTGGAATCACTTTTCCCTCACTACTGCCTATCATGCTGAATAGCGATTTCATCTCTTGAGTACTTCCTGATTTTACCTCCATCCCTACCACTTTCTCTCCCAATTGGAAACAAAAATCTACTTCGGCGCTCCCTTCATCCCGATTTCTTGACCAATATCCAAGCTCCATAAGTTGTCTGGTACCGCCGGCAATCAGGATTTGTCCGGTTATTTGTTCCATAACTCTGCCCTGATACGTTCCCATCATCATTTCTTTAATCAAATTATTTGATTCGTTTACCATTCCCACATCTAACCAAATCATTTTCTTGGGCCGTTTGGTTTTATACATCAAGGGCAAGCTAATAGAATTGACTGCCTTTATTTGCGATAAAAGTCTTACCTTTTCTATCGTACCCACTGCTTCACCTATTTCCCGGCTGCGGTATGATGACCCGCCAAAATTTTCGTATTTAAATAATCCCCCGGCTATTTTGGGAGCATATTCGATGACAAGTTCTAAATATTTCCTTTCACTGGTACTTTTTGCGTATTTTGCAATGTCATCAAAATATGCTGTCCGTAACCGGGATAATATTTCTTTTACCTCGCTATAATCATTTCTTTTTACAAAGTTGGCAACAACTTCAGGCATTCCTCCTATCCGCAGATATTCCGCGAACAATTCACAAACCAATTTAGTATCGGTCAAATTTTCCCCTAAAGCAATTTCCTGTAACTCTTGATTTAGTTTTTCTTTCCCTTTGGCTTCTAGATATTCGAAAAAGGTAAGAGGGTAAAGATACATATATTCCACCCGGCCGACTGGAACTGCGCCCATATTTTTTGCTCTCGATTCTAATAGGGAACCTGTCGCGACTACATGCAAATTAGGCCTCTCTTCTGCGAAAAAACGAAGTAAATCCATTATATTTTGTGATTGTTGAATTTCATCTATAAACAATAGCGTTTGACCGTCTTCAATTTTTTTGTCAAACATTACATTTACGCGTTGTAAAAAATCGTCCACGCTTGTTGTCACATCAAACATTTGGTGATGGCTCTTTTTTTCTAAATTAATTTCTATTAATTGAGAAAAATTCTTTTGAGCAAAATTACGCGCGACACTTGTTTTGCCTACCTGTCTGGCGCCTCTGATAATAAGCGGTTTTCTGATCGGACTATTTCGCCACAATATAAGATCTCTCTCTATTTTCCGTTTCAACATAATACCATTTTATTACAATCTATGTATGTGTCAAGTACCAGTTTGGTACATATACGAATCCTTCGATTTCACTCAGGACTAGAAAGTTAGAACCGAATTTCGCAAAGGTTTTTCGTACGTTTCTTGTACAATAAGCACGTAATTATTTAACAGTTGAAGTAGAACACTGATTAAATAAACAAAAAATATTGCTGGAAATTACATCTGTCATTCGGACCATAAGAGATTTTTCAAATCGTATAATGTATCCATTTCCGAGTGGAAGCGAATCTTTAGGTAAATCGCACCGATAACACAATTTACCAGCAGGACAGGACGGACATAGGTGTTTATAAATACGAGGAAGCGGAATTAGCAGGATTGTTAATATAATTAAAGTTAAAAAAACAGTTTTATTGATCATATTCTATGTGGGTTATTTTTTGCGCGCGCGATTTTTCTCTCGCTTCGCTCGAGAGCGGAAAACATCTTAACTTCCTAATAATACTAAAAACTATTGTATAATTCCACCAGTCTCTAGTTGTTTTTAATTTTTCTGCGGTTTATTATTAAATCAGTACAGAATTTTTATTTTGTATAACTACTAAAAGGAGGTGATATTTTATGGATAGAACTAAGATCGGAAAATATACTGGCGGATTGGCACTTGTATTTGGGTTGTTACTACTTGGACGGGCATTGTCTGAAGGCAACCTTGATACCGGTAAATTTATCAGTCCTACTATTATGATTGTTATAGGGGTAATTGCTCTTTTTGCTAAACCCAAAGCACAGTAATTGCGGAAAAATTATCTTGGCACCATTGCTAAGAGGAAAATAAAAACGAAGATTATAATAAGAAAAATCACGAGATATTGATAAGTTTTTCGTGAAGCATGCCAGATATTCTTTCCCAGAACAATATCTTGCGTGTAAGAAAATAGTCGATTACACTTAACACATCGGTAGGACATTACTCTTCTAATATCTTGAAAATTTGCCTCCGTTATCAAAGCTAGTTTTTGTTCCGTTGGTACTGTAGTCTTTCCATATCGTTCAACCCCCACCCCACCGTACGTAAAATCCATTATTGCTCCTTCTTCAAGTTCTCCTCCACAATCTGGGCATCTTGTTAATGTCATACGTAATTAGAATACTAAAGTTATAGGTACTTATCAAGTATCTAGTCTTTATTTATAGCGAAAATGCGTCCTTGTTTTCATTTTAATAAATGTGTATATTGTAATTGTTGCCAGCTTATTGATCGCTTTTTTGATGGCCGCTTTGGACAGCTTGAGCGATCAAGTTGGCAACAACCAGAGCGGCCATTTGAGTTTAGAAAGGCTCTTTCCTCCAAAGGCGGACAGGTAAAATTTTTGCGTTCCGAAGGTCCCGAGTATATCGAGGGATTTCTAAATAATGGGTTTTCCAAATTTAATCAAATTCTCTTTCTTTTCTCTACGCCAACCTTTAATCTGAACTTCACGCCTTCTTGCTTCGATGAGAGTGGGGAAAACTTCAGAATAAACCAATTGAAAACTTTTATTCCTTTTCGTAAATTCAGCACCATCACCTCTTTTATGCCTATTTATTCTCTTATTCAGATTATTTGTTGTTCCAATATAGAGATGATTTCGGGGACTACGGAGAATGTAGGGGATATACATAAAAAATATAGATGAGCTTCGACACTTCGATCAAACTCAGTGTCGTACTGAGTCAAAGCAGAAGTACGACAAGCTCAGCTCCCTTCGGCAAACTCAATAGATCAAAGACCCTCTTATAGGTCGAAGACCCTGAGCTTGCCGGAATTGGAGAATGTAAGTGTAATACATTTTAATTGCCCTTCGGCAGGCTCAGGGCCATTCTCCAAGTGTCGTAGACCATGAGCTTGTCGAATGGTCGGAGTGGAGAGAATTGAACTCTCTGCCTCTCGGACCCGAACCGAGCGGTCTACCGATGACCTACACTCCGGCTTTAAACATCATCTCCTGATCTGCCCGGAAGTAATCGCTGCAGATCTCTGAAGCCTCAAACCACAAATCTAATTCGTTCTTAGCTTCGGATTCATCTCCCGAAGCATGGACCAGATTCCTGAATGGCCGTTTCAAAGCATTGGCCAGTTCCACATTATCAATCGAAAAATCCCCGCGGATGGTCCCGGGAGCGGCTTCAGCCGGCTTGGTTGACCCGACTAATTTTCTGGCGATCTTTATAGCGTCATACCCTTCCCAAACCGTCGCCAAAATCGGCCCTTCCGTCAAATAGCCCACGCTCCATTTCTTGATTAATTTTCCGATTTTGACCGCGTCAGCCGTTCCCAATTCTTTAACCGAATCAATTCCTTTTTCCTTATATTCCGTCAAAGTCCTCTCGCCTGCCGTCCGATACCAGGCGTCATCAGACGGATAATGCTTAACAGCCAAATCTTCCGGCGCTTGGATAAATTTGAACGCCACCATTTTTAGTCCGGCCCGCTCAAACCGCTTCAGGATTTCCCCCATCAGCCCCCGCGCCACCGCGTCGTGCTTAAGGATTATGATGGTTTTTTGTGTTGATATGGACATAAGATTAATTCAAAGTTAAAAATTAAAAATTAAAAATTTATAACAGGCAACTTTTAACTTTTCACTTTAAACTTTTAACTTACTATATTTCTCCAAACATCGCCGCGTGATCGGTGCGGATATATTTGTCATTAAATTTAGCGTCTGCTCCAAACCATAAAGAAATTTCCTGAAGGGCCTCGTCCACCGCACCGGAAACGTGGACTACGTTCCGTAATGATCTCCGGCCTTGAGCGCTGGTCAAAACCTGCGAATCAAAAGACAAGTCTCCGCGGATGGTTCCGGGCAATGCTCCGGCCGGGGCTGTGGCTCCGGCTAAAGCCCGGGCCTGACTAACGGCCAAATGGCCTTCCCAAACCATAATCACCATCGGCCCGCTGGTTAGATATTCAAGTAAAGCGTCATAAACCCTTTGCCCGATAATTTCCGGGTCATTGGTGCCATGGTCGGCAACGACGTCACGGCCAGTCTCCTGGTAAGTATTTAAAGTCTTGCGGCCTAAATTTACCATCCACTCATGGCCGTCCGAAGTCGTAATATCAGGATAGTTGCCTTTAGCTTGAGAAATAGTCGGGACCAGCATTTTTCCGGCGATCATTTTTAACCCCAACATTTCCAGCCGCCGCAGGACCTCGCCGGTCAAAGCCCTCTTAACTCCGTCGGGTTTAACCCCGATCATAACTCTCTCAAATCCGGGAATCGTGGCCTGGAGATGAGAGAGGCTGGGTTTAATAGTCTTAGCGGTCTTTTTAGTCATGGATTACTAGAAAGTATAACACAGAATTTAGCTCACAAATTTTCAATTTTTCTGGCAAAGCCAGATCCTGCTCTGCAGGACAATTTTCAATTTACAATCAATAACCAAATGACAAAATTTTCAAACGTTTGAAAATTAAGATTTGGAATTTCATTGGAGCTTGGAATTTGGAATTTGGTTTTTCCCTTTCACTTCCAGTGAAGAACTCACCGGCCCGATTGCCGCCAAACTCAATGGCTGGTTATCGCCGAATAGCCAGTCCGACAACGAATTAACCTCGGCCAAAGAAACCTTCTTAAAAATTTTTTCTATTTCCCGCCTGGACCTGACGGAATTCTCAAACAAAAAATCATCGGCCAAATGGCCGGCAATAAAATCGCTCTCTTCCCATGCCAAAGCCAAATGCCCCAAGGCGTAACCCTTAGCTTCTGATAGTTCTGAAGTAGAAACTTTGAGCCCGCGGACGATTTTTAAAATCTCGGACTCTGCTTTTGCCGCTTTATCCGGCGCCACTCCGGCCGAGATGGCCACGTAACCGTCTTCTTCGTATCGGGTGGATCCGCTATGAACGTAATAAGCCAATCCCATTTTTTCCCTGACAATTTGGAATAACCTCGAGCTGGCATTCCCGCCCAATACCGTCATCAATAAACTCAAAGCGTACCGCCGCGGATCCTGCCGCCCGAACGCCTTTCTCCCCATCTCCAAATGGACCTGATCAGTCCGACGAAATTCGACCGTTCTTAAATTAGCCACGGCAATCTTTTTTCGCGGGAATTGGACATCCGTCGCCCCAATATTTGAATTAACGGGAAACGGCCGGATAGGATGTCCACTAAGCGGGACTCTACGACCCGCGACCCGCGAAAAAACGGTTGCCGCGGCTAAGGCGAATTCCTTCTCCGCCAACCTCACTACCTCTTCCGGCTTAACCCCGCCGGCCACTACGAAAACGCTATTATCCGGCCGGTACCGCCGCAACCTGTAATCCATTAGCTGTTTTACCTTCATCCCGGAAATCGTTTCTTTGGTCCCGATTTTATCTCTCCCGAGCGCAGTCGAGGGACCAAAAATTAAAGCTTCAAATTTTTCCCATATCCTACTCATTGGGTGATCCTCAATCATGGCCATCTCCTGTAAAATCGTTCCCTTCTCCTGATTCAATAAATTTTCGGGCAATAGCGGCCGGCAAACCAGCTCGCCGATCATTTCCACTGCCTTTGACAAGTTATCAGCCGCGGTTTTAACCCAATAAGTGGTTGATTCCTTTCCGGTTCCGGCGTTATGCTCGGCTCCGATTGAATCCATGGCCCGCATAACTTCTTTTGACGAAGGATATTTTTTGGTTCCCTTGAATACAAAATGCTCTAAAAAGTGAGATACCCCTGCCTCGGCCGGATCTTCATTTTTACTGCCGGTTTTAACCGCGTAAGCCACCGTCACCGATGGCACCGCCAAAGGCGCGACGAGCACATTCAATCCAGAATCTAGGGTAAAATTAGAGTACCAGGTTGTTGACACTTGGAAAGTATAGCATCGTGAACTAATTTACAATTTACAATTTTCAATTTACAATGAAGCTCCAATGATCAAATTTCCAAACATCATTGCCATTGTAAATTGTGAAATTGAAAATTCTATTACCTGTCTTGTTTTACCTGCCATCCTCTTCCATTGGTGGTCACCACCACATCTCCATCCTGATCCGTTCTCAAAACTTGAGCCCCAACTTCTTTCAATCTCGTAAGCGTTTCGGCAGTCGGATGGCCGTAGCTATTCTTACCTACTTCAATTACTGCCAGCGCCGGTTTAACGGCTTTCAGAAAGTCCAAAGAGGAACTATATTTACTGCCGTGGTGAGCGACCTTGAGGATATCGAAAGGCCCGGCCTTGGACTGCTCAAGGCCTGGCCTTATTAAGTTTTCCTCCTCCTCCCCAATATCCCCGGTAAACAAGGCGTCAAAATCGCCGTAATTAAAATCCATCACTACCGCGCTGGAATTTAAAGAATCAGGGGAACTGATTCCCAAAATATTAGACGATGGATGATGGACGGTAGAAGATGGTAGTGGAAGATGGATGATTGAAGATAGATTGCCCTGACTGTCTACCTTCGACTTTCTATCTTCTACCCCTACCTTCAATCTTCTATCATCTATCGTCGTTTTTGGCCACAGTACTTTCAATTTCATTCCCCCAACCCTAATCTCATCCCCCGCCGCCACTACTTCAATCTCCGCCCCCTCTGCCAAAACCGCTTCCGACAAAACTTCCCACTCATGGCTATCGCCTCTTAACCCGTTATATACAAAAGACCTCACTTTATATCTTTTGAATACATCGGTCAAACCCCCGAAATGGTCGAGTTGGGGGTGGGAGACAATCACCATTTCGATCTGGCGGTCAAAAAACGGTACGTGTTTTCGCAGGCAATCCAGCGCCTTCCCCGGCCGACTGCCATCAATCAATATTTGGGTAAATCCCCTTTGTATCAATGTTTCATCTCCTTGACCGGCGGAACAAAACACTATTCTGACCTTATTGTCCGGAAAACTGACCACCGCCAACCACGCAGCCATGCCTAAAACCACAACCAACTTCACCCAATTGCGGCTGAGCCAGTAAAATAAATCTGTTAGTAATGGCTGGAAAGCTTTCGATTGAAAATTGTGGCATTGAAAATTCATTGAAAATTGAAAATTGAAAATTGAAAATTATTAACGGTTGCTCCGCTTAGCCTCGCTCCGATCTCAATTAATCCCATCATCGCCAAAATCAAAGGTTTGCCGGCAATTGCCAAAGCTTGAGCCAGAACCGGAATCCAGGCTCCAAAAATTACAATAGCCAAGCCTAATCCCATCAAGGGCCCAACCAGGAAGCTGGCCGGAATATTCAGCAATACTCCCCAAATCCCGAGCTGTTTCCAGCCAAAATGCCAAGCTAAAACCGGAGCTACGGCCAAATTTGCTGTCAGCGATTCCGAAAGTTTCTTTATTCCTTCTTGTACTTTCTTGTACTTTTTTGTACGTTCTTGTACTTCTGCATAAATCCTCCCCTCCACCCACAACATCCCCGCCGTGGCCGCGAATGACAATTGAAAACCAATGTCATAAAGCCAGTCGGGGAAAAGAAATAATAAGAGACCGGCTGTTGCTAAAAATATCCTTTTAGCCGATCGCCGGCTGCCTCCGATTTCTGCTGCCCAATAACCGGCCAGTCCCATTATCCCAGCTCTAATCACAGATGGCGAAAAATCACTAACAAATGTAAATAAAATGATAAATAAGACAACAAAGTACTTCACAAACCTCCGAGGCAAAATCCAAAAACTTAATCCCCATCCCAGAGAAATTACCATCGTTACGTTATATCCTGAGGCTGCGGCCAGATGTAAAAGACCCGAAGCCTTGAGTTTATTAATGAATTCTGAACTTGCTCCAACCAACCTACCGGTTAACAATCCTTGGATCAACGCGGATTCGTCTGAAGAGAAATACTGACCCAAAGCAAAACCGGAATAATTAACCAGCCTATCAGCCCAACCCTTAAGACTGATAAGGGCCTTTGTCAAAAAGCTCTGATGATTGCCAACCGAAACGATTTGGGCTTTGTCTAAGACTAATCCGGAAAATTTCTTGTCTGTCAGTCTGAATCCAAGAATGCCAGTGGCTGCTACCGATCGAGGACTCTCGCTATGAGTAAATTCGGTATTTTTATCTATGAATTCAATTTTCTTGGCTGTTATATTTGTGAATAAAAAGATATACTTTGATGACTGGCAATCCTTACAAACCATTAGCACATCATTTATACGAACATGTTCCCCTTCCTTCGCAAAATAGGAGTAATTTAACCAAAGATATTGCCGTAGTAATACCGAATATATTATAAATACCCAAAAGACGAAGCGGAGTAAGGAAGACGAAGACATAATGTTCAAAGTTCCAATTTTCAAACTCCAAGCTCCAATGAAATTCCAAATTCCAATTTGTTAATGTTTGAAAATTTGGTCATTGGTTATTCATTGAAAATTGGTACTTGAAAATTGAAAATTACAATCCTATCCTCCCTCTATTCTTCTCCACTACACTCTTCGGCAGAATCTTCCTGGCAATCAAATCTTCAATTCCGGAGTACGGCCGGCCGGCAATAATCGCTTCGGCCCGGGCCTGCCCCACGCCCCATAATGATTCTAGCTCATTTTTGCTTGCACTATTTATATATATGATCTCCCCGATACCCCTTATTTCTCCGGCGGAGCCGGATCCCGCTCCGCGGGACATCTGATCCTCTCCGATCGGAGCTATATATATCTTCATCCCGTCCGTTACCAATTGAGACAGATTAATTGTTTTTGAAAGAAAATCGCGGTCTGCCTGCGCCGACAATCCGCCGGCAACCGCCAAAGCGTCAACAATTCTGGATCCCCGGCCCAGCCGGTACACTCCGGGTTTTTCCACCGCCCCCGAAACATCTACTACAATTTCAGTTATACCTTGCTTGCCCGTCGAAGCTTTAGCGAAGTCGGGGCCCTTGTCCCTTATTACCTCTACCCTGCTGTTCTCTGAAGAAAATAATGCTAACCCCGCCAAAGTCCCCAACCCCGTCAGCAATAGAAGCAAACTCAACAATCCGACAATCCGGCGGCGTTTTTCCTCCCCGCTTTCCATTGAATCCTACTATACCACCCTCAACAATTGGGAAGTTTACGAAACTTCACGCTTTCATTCACGTTTCGCAAACTTCACATTAAGGGTTTGGCTTTTACGGCTATCGAATTTTCCCCTGATTAACACTAGTCAAAATTTTAAGGTTTTCTTTGAAACCGGAAACTTACGGTCCGCCGTTGAAGACCATCCCCGCCAATTTTATCTTCCGCTTCTATCGATAGATGTTCTAGACTAACATCGGATAACGCAGAATGAATCTTACCCGACTCAATTTCATAAATTCCTCCTCGAGTACTCCGTCCTTGTTGAAATTGTTGCGGCCGGGTTTTTCTCACCGCTTTAAGATCCAGAGGCAGAGTAATGTCCGAAAATACCAGATGAGATACGGCAATTATTCCTGCGGCGGCGGCATCGTCAAATTCTATAGCCAGTTCGACGGCAGCCAAGCCAAGATTAGACGCTGCTATAAATCCTGGCGCGGCATAATTCCATTTTCCTTCCGGATCGCCGGGGTCGTCAAGTATTTTGCAGGCATTTCTTAACAATTCATCTGCCACTGCAGCTAAAACTCTTGTTTCATCTTCAGTGAGTCCTAAACTTGGGTCGGGAAGATCCCAAAGCTCACCATATAAATCCCATCGTTCTCCAGCCATCTTCCGAAAATCTGCCTTAGCGCCTTTTTCAAACGAAGTCATTCTGAGCTCGCCCAAAGCCTTTAATGTATCAATCGCATCGCGGACTGTATTGACTTCTATTTTCAGTTCATGTTCTGCCATAGCGCTATTATACAAAATTAGCTGTAATACCAGGATTTTCGACCGGCCTTGATTCTGCAAAGTGTCGTTTCAAAACCGATCATGCGCACACCATTCTAAAATTTTCCGACACTTTGTGAAGTTTACGAAACTTCACGCTCTCATTCACGTTTCGTAAACTTCCGGCCACCGCGCAGAACTGACGTTTTGGAACTTACGATTAGCAATATGCTAATATACTTAATATGGAAAGCAAATATGGTGGCGAAGTAGTTGGAAATGAAATTGGGATACCCGATGGCAAAGGCGGCAAGTTTAATATCTTAGTCCCCGGAGGGGCAGAAGACCTAAAAAATGAGCTTAAGGGAATGAAGCCAGACCAACAAAGAACTTTTATCGCGGATATGGTTGAAACTCATAATACGGATCGATGGCGAAAAGCAACCGCAGGAACTCCTGTACGCCGAGCCATGTCGGGAGTACTCGGTAAAATTGAGTATTATCAAGGAAAGATAATAGAAATTGGCGAAACAATAATTGCAGAAGTGGACATTGATCCTAGTATAAAAGCTAGAATCATCTATGATCCCAATACAGGTATTGATCTTAAGGGCCTACAGTATGGTTGGCTTACGGGTTTACCGGCTAAAATTTCTCCTTAAAGTTCATTTTTCTCCAAGATTAATTTTATTCATCTAGTCCTAAGCGCTAAGCCCTATGCGATTACCACAAATTATCTGATACATTACAGCTATTCCAAAACCCTAAATGTTAATACTTCCCTACGATCGTAAGAAAATAGTGACATTGGCCCGCTTTCAATAGTTAGATCTTGACATCTTTAGTCATGTTTGGTATAAAATAGTCATGACTGATACAACTTTAATTGCCTACACTCCGGAACAGACGGCTAAAATATTGCAATTATCCAAAAATACCATTTACGAACTGATCGCCAAAGGCGAAATCATCGCTAAAAGAATCGGGAAAGTTTACCGGATTCCGGCTCAATCTCTGTCGTTTGTGTCAACCGGCCTTGACAACGACTTGCTCGAAGCCGACCAAGAGGACCGTAAAAACCTTAATCTTGTCCAAAAAGAACTCTCTGCTTTTAGAGCTAAATCATGACTTCTAGATTAGAAGTATTTTTTGATTCAGATGTTATTATCTCCTCGCTGATCTCAAACAAAGGCGCCGCCTACTGCCTTTTAGGAACTACTGTAATTGAACCTATAATTTCAGATCTACAGAAAACAGAGCTGACCATAGTAGCTAAACGGCTAGATCTTGATTTGAAAACGCTCAAAACCCTGCTTGAGAAAAAATTTCGCACGGTAAAGACCGGGATCGTCAAACCGGAAATCAACCAGCGGTTTTCTAAATACGTTTTAGATCCAAATGACGCCCATATTGTAGCCGGAATTGCTACCTCCAAGCCATCTTTTTTTGTTTCTTACAATTCAAGACATTTTATAACCGACAAAGTTAAAGCCGATCTTAAAGCCATTTCTTTGACTCCGGCACAATTGCTTCAATATCTAAGGCTGCGAAAAAACAGATCACGGGCCCTGTGAAGTTTACGAAACTTCACACACTCATTCACGTTTCGTAAACTTCCGGAAAATCAGATTTCCCCTCTTGATCCCGGTTATCCGCTTTCCACTCCCCCGTCAACAGCTACGCAATTGCGGGCGGGCTTCGTGGTATCGCTCCAACGGGGTCTGCGCCCCGAGCGTAATCTAGGGACTTGACCCTGCTAGTACGCTTACTTTCTCGCATGCTCTGCGTGCATGCCTCGCAAGAGCGCGACTACAGGGTCTGCGGGGTGAACCGCGCTCTGCGCTGGTTCACCCCTTGACAACCTCCAATTTAACCAATATAGTAGATTTTAGTCAGTTTCCCGTTACGGGAAAATGGAATTTTGAGGTTAATCAATGTTTGACGACACGGTTTGGATTCCGACACACGAGATTATCCGTTTAGCCCGGCAAAACGGCATAGATTTGGGGACCGGAAATCCGGAACACCGGATCAGATACCTGATTAAGCTCGGAATCCTGCCATACCAAATCCGAAAGAAAGATAGCAGGGGCCGGGTAGTCGGCCACTTGCCGGCAGCCGTCTTATCAACCTTAAAACAATTGCAATTTAGCCGTCATAGTTTAATCTCAAGCGGGACAGGGGTACTTCCACCGTCTTCCCTTGTCACCAACATTGGAGACAGGAAGTACCTCTCTCCCGCTTGGGCCTTAACCCTAATTCTGGCTACAGCCATAACTTTCTGGGCAATTTTTTCGAAGTTAAACAACCGTCAGCAATTGGCCATGCCCGTCAATGATACCAAGGCTCCGGCGGTGACCATCATCGTTAATTCTCCGGCTTCATTTGACAAGCAAAAATTAGTCGGCAAAATCTTGACGGAATTGGCCGTCGGCCCCGCCAGGGCAGAGTCCTTCTGGGCGGCGCCGCCGCCGCTGGATTATTTACCGGCTACTAAACCAGCTTTAAGTGGCAAATGTCTTGAACTATGACGCCTCTATCGGATATTTTAGCCAAACATAATCCCCTGACTGCCCCCCGCTATGTTTCCCGGGAATTCCAAGATTTTGGACTAAGATTGGCCTATGAACTCAATGATATGAAAAACAAATCGTTATACATTAAATTGGCCAAAACCACTCCCAGGCACATTTTGGAAGAGGCCAAAAATTCGGTCAAGGATTCAAGCAACGTCCGGTCCAAAGCAAAACTGTTTATGTGGAAGTTAAAGCAACTTAGATCCAAACCGTCGCCGCGATAAAAATTATCAAATATATCCATTCTACCTTTAGCCCTTGTCCCTTGGCCTCCTGCCTCGCCGGCAGGCGGGTTAGCCCTTTGACCATTTGCTCTACCTGTTGCAAACCCATGCCTAAAACCACGCCCTTAGGGAACCAACCCGAAGTTGAGGTAAAGGCAAAAATGGCCAATATCAACCACATTGGCATAAACAACACGTTTTGAGTAAATAATTTGTGAGGAAGAAAGCGCCTCACCCATCCATCCAGCCGCCCAAACTGCGATCCGGCCAAAACCCCGAGATAAAGAGGCCAAGCTGCCAAGATACCTCCAAAACCGGATTTAAAAAATCTAATCGCAAGTAATAGTAATTCGTATGCCAGTATCACTAACATCGTCAAATTTGAAATTAGAAGTGTAGAGACTTGGTGACTGGTAATGGAAAATAGAAATTAGTGTTTGGAAATAACCAATTTCTAATTTCTAATATCTATTACTTGTCTCTAAACACCACACAACTAATTTCTACTTATTTACAATTTTCAGTTTTGTTTTCCCACCGCCACCATCGACAAACTAATCGCCCCGAATACAAACATCCACTGCCATGGCGCTCCCAAAGCAAAACCGATGGCTAAAATTAAGCTGGAAATTAATCCCCCCAAATGCAGCATCCATTCCCTTTTTACAAAAAACTCCAATTTCCGGTCCCTCACCGCCAGTTCATAAACGCTGGCTTCAAACGGAACCCAGACGAATAGGCTGACCAATTGATAAACAGACTCCATCAAAAACAATCCCAATCCGCTGACGACTAATCCCCTGAAAAATAAATTAACAACATTAGTAAAAATTGCCGGCCTTAGCCATTTCCAATGGCGGCGGTCAACCTGTCGGCCTAGCCACAACAATACGGCGGAGGCCAACAACAGGCCTCCGGCCTGAATTAATCCTATTTTGGTGTAGTTCCCGATCAATAAAAACAAGTAGATCGGCCAAACCGTAGCCACGACTTCAGCGGTAGCGCCGGTGGCAAACAAAGCTAGCCAAATTCTTCTGTTGACCGGCTCAACAACCCCTTCCAGCGTGTCCTTAAAATCAAGCTTCATACTTTTCTGATTAAATTTATCCAACAGCAAGGGCAATCCGGAAATTCCCAAAAATACAGCCGCGACCACAAAAGTCAATTGAAACCCTCCCCAATCCAACATAACTCCTCCGGCAATCGGGATCAAAGTCAATAACCACTTATCTATTAAATTAATGGCAGCGACTTTCCGGCCAAAAGAATGGATGATGTTTCCGCCGGCTGCTAGATAATAATGGTGAGTCAGCCAAGTGAACAAAACTCCCAACCCCCAGATCAGAGACGACGGCCAAATCAACCATGGATACGTTTTACTGGCCAATAGAAGGGCAAAAAAACCGACTTTTAACAACCCGCCCAAAACTCCGGAATAATCCAGTCCCAAACGCCGGATAATTCCGGCCACAGGATAAGCCATTAAGACAACGCTTAAATGGTAGGCTGCGAAAAAAACAAAAACCAATGAAACGCTGCCGAACTGGCGGTAAAGATAAATCGGGATGAAAATATTTACCAACGCCAGGCCTACGTCACGGATAGCGTTAGTCCAATACAGCCCTGTCAGTCCGGCAAAAACATGGTCGCTCGTGAACCGCCTCCGCCAATGGTGTTCCCAGTTATATAATGACATTTTAGCCTCAAAAGGTTACACCTTAAAAGGTGTAACCTTTTTAAACAATCCCTCCCTAACCAAGGGAAAAACCGATTCTAAAATCTTCTTTTCCTCCGGCGTAAATTGTTCCAATACATATTTTTCTCCCTCCCCCTTATTCCTTCTTCCTTCTTCCTTCTTCCTTGAGTCCACCCCTATCCTCACCCTCCAAAACTCCTTCGTCCCCAAAGCCTGTTCCACCGATAAAACTCCGTTATGCAATCTCGGGCCTTTTCCAAACTGAATCTTGAATTTCCCCAAAGGGATATCTAAGTCATCGTGTGCGATGACTAAATTTGAAATTTTAAATTTTAAATTTGAAATTTTACGGCTCACCCACCCCCCACTCTCATTCATAAAACACTCCGTCTCCGCCGCCTCAAAAACCCCTTGGCCCTTGGCCTTTGACCCTTGGCCCTTAATGTTCATCCACCGGATGAATATCCTCCCCGCGTTATGGCGGGTCAACTCAAACTTTTTACCCGGATTTCCGAGTCCAATTAATAGATAAGACATATTTAATCGATTCTATGGTTAATATTACTGCTAATCCGCCTCCTATTGCTAATTTCCAAATGCCAAAGGACACCGGAACGCTGTTTAATATTCCGGCCACAACCGGCACATAAACAGCTATTAATAATAGTCCTAATCCAATCATAACAGACGTCCATACCCCTTTCCCGGGCATCCCGCCGGAGATTGCCGGCCCGGGAAAACTTCTAAAGACTATTACCGACATTAAAGAAGCGAGTCCTACTGAAATAAACGCCGCCGTTTGAGCCATCGGCAGATTCCCGCTCCAAACAAAAACCATTTTGAAAATTATCAAAGCCGCCAAAGCTTTCATGGTCGAAACCGATACAATCAAACCAACTACTCTTTCATCCAGTAAAACCCGCGCCTGTCTTTCGGCAATCACACCATTCTTCGGGCCATCATCCAAAGCTAAGGCCACTGATGGCAATCCATCTGAAATTAGATTGATCCATAATATCATCATGGCTGTCATCGGTAAAGGCCAATTAAAAAACAAGGCAAAACCAAGTATAATTACCGCCGCCATGGAATCCGACAACAAATAGGCCATCACCTTTTGGAACTTCAAGAACAACTTCCGGCCTTCAATGATGGCTTCCACTATTGTATAAAAATTGTTATCAATTAAGACTAAATCTGCTGTTTCTTTCGATACATCAGAGGCGCCCTCAACTACGATTCCAATGTCAGCCGCCTTCAAAGCCGGGGCATCGTTAACTCCGTCTCCCATCATCGCCACCACCTCGCCTTTGGCCTGCAGATCTTTGACTATTTTTAATTTTTCTTCCGGCGACACTCTGGCAAATACCTCTATCTCATCTACTTTTAACTTTTCACTTTTAACTTTTAACTTATTAACCACTGCCATCGTTGTCTCAAGATAATCTCCTGTAACTATCTTGACCTGCAACCCTAAAGCTTGAGCTTTGACAATCGCTTCTGCCGCTACCGGCCGGATTGGATCTTTAAATAACACAATTCCCAACCATGTCAGTCCGTTTATATCTTTGTCTGTTAAGGCCAGGCCCTGCGAAGTAAGGCTTGGCCTTTTCATTGCTATCGCCACCAATCTCAAACCTCTTTTGGCGTAATCAAGAAACTTTTTACGCCATTTTTCTTGATCATTAGCCGATAAAGTTGACTTCTTTAACAATACTTCAGGCGCCCCGGAAACGAAAAGGATAGACTGATGGAGAGTGGCAATATATTTATAATCGGGAGAAAAAGGAATTTCGTCCAACCGCGGATATTGCTTTACGATTTTCTTGGCATCTGGAATTGCATTAAACATTGCTATCTCCAACGGATCTCTTAAATCGTTGCAAACGGCCAGACCTATTCTTCCCATTTTTTCGTCTGTCAAGTCCATTCCGGTCACCCGCATTTTCCCCTCTGTCAAAGTTCCGGTTTTATCACTCAAGATAACCGTTACCGACCCTAAAGTTTCAGCCGATGCCAAGCGGTGAACCAAAGCCTTCCGTTTTAATAACTTCTGCATCCCGATGGCCAAAATTGCAGTCAAACTTACCGCTAGACCTTCGGGGATAGCCGCCACCGCAATTGACACGGCTAATTTGAACATTTCCTGTATTTCTCTTCCCTGTATCCAACCAATTATGAATATGCTACCGGCAGCCGCTATTACCAAAATTGTTAATACCCGGGCTAAAGAAGCCACTTGACGCATCAATGGAGTTTTAGACTTAATTTCAGTCAATATCCGGCCGGCAATTTGCCCGAATCTGGTTTTATCGCCCGTTTCCGTTACTTCCATCCTCCCGATTCCGGCAGCGACGGAAGTACCCATGAAGACGAGAGAAGTCCCGTTATCGGTTTTCGGTTTTCTGTTTTCGGTTTCAGGTCTACCGGTTATCGGTTTATCGGTCTCAGACCGACTGACAGAAAACTGACTAACCATAGACTGATAACCGATAACCGAGAACTGATTACCGGAGGCGCTCTTGCTTGCTGGCGCTGACTCCCCCGTCAGTATCGCCTCATTTATAGATAACGAGTCTGCCTCAACCAATTTTCCGTCCGCCGGCACAATCCGCCCAATTTCCAAAACCGCCACGTCGCCGGGAACTAGAAATCTGGCTTCGACTATTCGCGGTTTTCCGTCCCGGATGACCTTAGCTTTCGGGGCCAACAAACCCTTAAGCTTAATTAAAGCCTTTTCCGCCTTAAATTCCTGAAAGAATCCCAGAGTCGTACTGACTCCAACTGCCGCCAAAATTAAGGAACTGTCTGCCCAATCGCCGATAAAAAACCCTGTCGCGCCTGCAGCCGCGATTAATACCAACATCAACGGGGACGATAATTGGGATAAAAATATTCTTGGGGCAGTCCATTGTTTCTTTTCCGACACTTGATTAAACCCAAACTGCTTTAATCTCTTTTGGGCTTCAACCTCCGATAGTCCGGTCTGCAAATCAACTTGAGAATTATCCGCCATTAAACCATCATATCCGACTTCCCGCAAAAATCAAAGTGTTACAAAGTTTTAGCCCCTCAACCAAACGAGGACAAGGCGGGTTTTCTGCCTAGGATCATTAAATTCATAACCGAATCAGAAAAACCTCTCGCCTAAATCCTCCAATTCTCCGATTTCTTCAGCCTTAGCCTCATCTTATTTGTTAATATTTTTCCACGATCGTAAGAAAGTATTAACATTCATATCCTAAAATCATTTGTTACTATTTGACTACGATCGTATAAAAGTATTAACATTTAAGTATGGCGAATAAGAAAAGGGTTGAGATTTACAAATATATTTTAGCCGCCATAATGCTTCCCCCTCTTCTGGCTATTGAGACCACCATCGAATTATGCGAGTTTGGAGAAGATATGTCGCGGCTAATGACCGGAGGAAAATACGGCGGGAAAGGCAGTTTATATCATGGCAGAAACAAGGATAGCGATGATTATTTATCCAAATGCTGGAATTGGCTGTTTCCTCCAGATGCCGACCCTGTCAAATTTAACATTGCGATTAACAGGCTGCAAAGGCAAAAATTATTAAGAAAACAAGTTACGAGCCAAGGCGTCGCGGAAATTGTCTTAACCGAAGCCGGAAAGAATAAAGCCTTAAAAACATTTCCACTATTTAAGTTAGCCAACAAGCCTTGGAAAGGTTGGTGGCTCGTGGTTACCTTTGATATCCCTGAATCAAGCAGAAAAACCAGAGATCTAATCAGGCAACAGTTGACCTCTTTAGGTTTCGCCCGATGGCAAAAAAGCGTTTACGTCAGTCCCCATGATATCGCGGACGAGCTCAATAAAACCATTAAAGAATACGGCTTAGAGAGAATCGTAGTTCCGATGATAGCCAAAAAAATCCTCTCCGGCAATGATTGGGAATTCGCCAAAGAAATATTCAAAATAGATGATATTTCTAAAGAATACGGTAAAATTATCGCTGACTTGAAAAAATTTAGCGGTTCGCCAAATAAATTCAGACAAATTTTTGCAGATTATCTATCGGTGTTAACTCATGATCCATTCCTGCCAATCGGCCTGTCCCCAAAAGAAGGTTATGGCAGAGAATCTACATTTAGAGAAATCACAGAGACCGCCAAAAAATTCAGCCTAAACATAAGTTAATAGAATCATACGATCGTAAGAAAGTATTAACAATATGACATTTTCTGATTTCTCAAAACATTTATCCAAAATCGAGGCTACTCCGAAAAGGCTGGAGATAACGGATTTATTGGCTGAATTAATTAAACAAACCGGACCGGAAGAGGTTGAGAAAGCGGTTAATTTATCTTTGGGCCAACTAGCGCCTTTATATAAAGACATTGATTTCAACATGGCGGAGAAAATTATGCTAAAAGCAATTTCCAAAGCAACAGGTGAAGAAGTAACCAAAGTCACCGCCGAATTTAAAAAGATTGGAGATTTGGGAGAAACGGTAAAAAATATTAAGAATCGGGAATCAGGAATCAGGAATCAGGAATCAGGAAATTCTGTTATAAAAGTTTATGAGAAACTTCTGGCAATCGCCAAAGACTCCGGCGAGAATTCCCAAGAAAGAAAAATTGAAAAAACTTCAGATTTATTGCGCGAGCTTGATCCTCTATCCTCCAAATACGCCGTCAGAATCATCTTAGGGAACCTGCGGCTGGGATTTTCCGACAGAACCGTTTTGGACGCTTTATCGAATATTGTTGCCGGAGATAAATCAGCCCGAAAAAAACTTGAGGAAATCTACAATGTCCGGCCGGATATTGGCTGGATGGCAAGACAAGTTAAAAGTGAAAAGTTAAAAGTTAAAAGCTCAACAGGAGTCAAACCTGAGCTGGGGACTCCGATTTTGCCATCGCTGTGCCAACGGCTGGAAGGAACAGAAGAAATCATTGAGAAAATGGGGACGGTGGCAGCCGAACCGAAATGGGACGGACAGAGGTTACAAGCACATATTAGCTTGCAACCAAGTTCAAAGTTCAAAGTTCAAAGTTCAAAGTTGACAGAAATAAAATTATTTACCAGAGGTTTAGAAAATGTTGCCTCCATGTTTCCCGATTTGGTCGAAGCACTTTCTCATCTTATTCAGTATTCAGTATTCGGTATTCAGAATTGTATCCTCGACGGTGAAGTCGTCGCTTTCGACCCCAAATCCGATAAAATCCTGCCTTTCCAAACCATGATTACCCGGAAAAGAAAATATGGAATTCAGGAGCAGCTGGCTAGCGTCCCAATCAGATATATGATTTTTGACATTATGTATCTAAACGGAGAATCGCTGATGGAAGAGCCGTTTTCCGAACGCCGGATTGTTCTCGAAAGATTGCTTTCCCCTAACAACCAACAACTAACAACTAACAACCTTTCTTTAGCCCCTCAAATCCTCACTTCCGACCCCGCCGAGATCCGCAAGTTCCTAAAACGTCAAATCGACTCCGGCCTTGAGGGTATCGTCGCCAAACGCTTGGATTCCCCCTATTCTCCGGGCCGGACCGGATTTTCTTGGGTAAAACTTAAATGGGAAGGCAAAGCAAAGTCAGGCGGATTGGTAGATACTGTTGATTGCATAGTGATGGGAACTTACACCGGACAAGGGAAAAGGGCAAGCTTTGGGGTGGGGGCCTTCCTCGTCGGCATCCTTGATTCTCCAACAACCAATAACCAACAACTAACAACTAATTTTCTCACCATCTCCAAAATCGGCACCGGGCTTACGGATGAGCAGTGGAGAGAGCTAAAAGTTAAAAGTGAAAAGTTAAAAGTTAAAAGTTGCCCTAAAGAATATGATGTTCCGAAAGAACTGACGCCGGACACTTGGTTGAGACCGGAACTGGTGGTCGAAATTCAGGCCGATAATATCACCGTTTCTCCCCTTCATACCGCCGGATTTGCCCTTAGGTTTCCCCGCTTAGTCCGCTACCGGGAAGACAAATCCCCACAACAAACTACAACGGTGGAAGAGGTTAGAAAATTGTATGAGATGCAATAACAAACTCAAAGTGCAAAAATCAAAAATCAAAACTTAGCGCAAAGCGTAAAATCAATTTGGTTTTGGACTTTACACTTGGCTTTGATATTTGAGATTTGAGTTTTGAGTTGAGTTATTTCACTACCCCGCTAATCATCACATACGCCCCAATCACTACAATAATAAACATCGCCCCCATTATTATTGATACCCACCCAGCCTTCTCGCTCTGCATGACTTTATTCAGGCCTTCACCGACCAATGTCAATCCAAATAAACTTGGCAAAACCAATACCATAAATAAAACCTGCGGGTCAGAGGCAGACATAACTTACATGATAGAACAAATCACAAGTAAAAAAAAGTAGGGCCTGTATTTTATTCCGCTAAAACGTATCTTGAGGCTTTGGTCCGGCCAATTTTCCTGACCACGCCTTTATCGATTAAATATTTAAGGTCTCGGATGATGGTGTCGCGGCTGGTCATCGGAATCACTTTAAAAGTATCTTTGGTGGTTAAATATCCGTTATTGACTTCCATATATTCCAGAATTTTTATCTGCCTTTCTGTAATCGGAATCTGCCGTCCTAATTTCCCCTTTAACCTCAGGTCCCGCGATAGCTGCATCACCTGTTCTTTAACCCGGGATAATTCCACCGCCAACCCGTCGGTAAAATATTCCAGCCAAGCGCTGATATCGCCGTCTTTTTCGGCCCCGGCCTTTTGCAGTGCCTCGTAATAATCCCGCGGATTTTGGTCATAATATTGCTCGATAGAAAAAAATTGTTTGACGTCATAGCCTTCCTGAAACAAAACCAGCATCGCCATGGCTCTGGCAGTCCGGCCGTTGCCGTCGGTAAACGGATGAATCCGCACCAACTCCCAATGGACAATTCCGGCCCTGATCACCGGATGATGCTCTTGGCCTTCGGGACTGTTCAGCCAATTTAAGAAATCTTCCAATTGGAGCGGGACCGCCGCGGCCACCGGAGGCCGGTAGATCAATTCTCCGTTAGATTTATTCCGGATAACTACCTGAACCTGACGCAGTTTCCCCTGCTCGTTTTCCGGTAGGACTTTACCCGTGGTTAAACGATGAATTTCGCTCAAAATATCTATCGAATACGGAGCAAAATCAGTTTTAATCCGGCCGTAAGCCGACTCGACCGGAATACCCTGTGAATCGATATATTTCAATACCTCTCTGTAATTTAAAACTTCCTGAATATCCCGCTCTCTGGCCACGATGGAAGACTGCGGAGAAGGAGTGTGATAAACCTCTTCTTTCTTCTTTCTTCCTTCTTCCTTTAAATCGTCATCAACAACGATTTTTTCCACTTGTTCGCGGTTCAACTGATTTCCTTCTAAATGCGTTCCGTAATGAATGGTTCTGATAACGGCATCGCGCCGGAATTTGGCTTCCCAGTGAGGCACGAGCGGGGCATTTTCCACCATCTCTTTGGCAGCCTCGATAAAACCGATGTTCTTTAGGATTAAATTTGTAATTGTATATTTAGGCTGATACATAAATTAAAGTACAAAAAGGTACATTAAAGTACAATAATGTACAAGAAGGAAAATTGCATTATATAGTTGCTTTTTTGTACATTCTTTTACTTTCTTGTACTTTGAGGATATTATCTCACACCAGTCGCTTAAGCTTTACAAGAACTTTTGGCGCTTCCTCCACCAGATCTTCGGCGTTAAAATATGGCCCAATCCGTTTATATAAACTATCTCCGGCTTTTTTATTGATATAACTTGCCATCGTGGCCGCGGTCCAAGAATCGTTTTTTGCGTACAGCGCCGCCGTCAATCCGGCCAAAACATCGCCGGTGCCGCCCTTGGTCATACCGGGATTACCGCCTTTGACTTCAACACACTTTTTACCTTTGCAAACAATATCAATCTGCCCCTTAAGAATAATCGTGCAATTTTTAAGCGTTTCTGATAAGGCCTGGCCTTGCGAAGCAAGGCCAGGCCTTTTTATAACCCTCTCTATGAGCCCCTCAAATTCTTTCTGGTGCGGCGTCAAAATACAGCTCTTGGAAATCAATCTGACATCCACTTCCTGCAGCGCCCCGCCGTCAATCACCCATTTCTTTGCCGGATATTTCTTCAAAAGAAAATTGACAATATTCTCTGTTTCATCCTCTCTTCCCCAACGATCTAATTCAGATAACGGTAGATCGTCTTTTTCTATCTTCAACCTTCTATTTTCCACCCCTATCTTCAATCTTCTATCTTCTATCGTCGTATCTTCATTTCGTGTCATCCCCGGCCCGATCAACACGCAATCGTCTTCTTCGATATAGCTCTCTACATCCTTCCAATCCACCACTATCCCGTTCCAAAATCTCTCCTTTAACCGCTTTCTAAAAATTTGATTATTTTCATTCGCCGGAGAAGTTAAATGGACTAAATCCACAATCTTGCTGGCTACATCCGCCGACCAAAAAATACTGGAGTGAAATAACTTTGATCCCCCAATCACCAACAACTTCCCATTTTGGCCTTTGTGGGAACTAGCCGACAATTGGTAAAATCGTACCTTAGAAGGGTCAAAAGTCTCTGGTTTCACTTAGTTAGTGTACACTACTTTCCCGTTCCCAGTTCGGAGATTTTTCCCCTCGAAGCGATCCGCCTATCAATTTCCGCGACGAAATCCGCATCATGGGTCGCAAGCGCAAGAATCATGGCGATATCTATATCATCTTGAGATAACCATCTGGGGTTTGAATACACAATTGCGCCATCGGCTGCAGAGAACCGTCGATCTCCGAAATCACAAATACCAATAAGTCCTAGTATGGTTGGATCACTAGCGCGAACAAATGCCAGGCGGATTTGAGCATCCCATCGCTTTTTTACTGGGAGAGCGTTACCGTGTTCTAATTCATGGGTAAGAATGTTTTGGGGAGCGCCTGGTTGAATCACTGCCTGAACGGATTTCAGCGGAAAAATACCTTTAGCTTTGTACTGATCTTGCACCGCATGCTGGAATATTTCTTGGACCTGCCCTATTTTCTGAGCGCCAACCAATTCTAAGGCCAAAACAGGGAAACTTATTCCTGATTGACTCATGAGATATGGAAGCATCTCAGAATCCCGTTTAAATATATCCACCTTTAACCCGGGGATTGGCCGCTCAAATGCCATGGGGACCCCTGAAAGTAATCGTCTACACAAGAGTTCTGTAATCATAAAGTTATCGGAAAGTATATCACAAAATCCTTTATATCGAGATAATCTCTGCTTCCGGATAATGTCCCTTGTGAATTTCGGTAGCAGTTATTATGGCCTGTCGGCCTTTAACCAACTCTCCCACCATCTTCTCATGTTCTTCGTCCAGCTCGGAAAAAATATCGTCAAGCAAAATTACCGGCGAAATGCCTGATTTCTCCTCAACCCACTTGGCTTCTAATAATTTTAAGTGTAATACGGCCATCCGCTGTTCTCCTCTTGATCCATATTTCGCTAGTTCTCTTCCTTCATCCTTCGACCTTCGTCCTTCAGCCTTCGCGATGACCAAGTCATCGCGTTGCGGCCCCACGAAAGTAAATCCGGCCTCGATCTCCCTGTCTCGGTATTTATCCAATCTATCCGCACTTATTGGATTTAACTGATATTCAATCTGCAATTTATCTGTCTTAAAATTTATCCACTCAACAAATTCCCGCCGTTTATTCTGCAATAATTCTCCGTGCTTAACCATTGCCCTTTCCCAATATTCCAGTCCATCCCTGTGGCTTGCGCCATCGCGGATAGCGTCCAAAAGTTTATTCCTGACCCTCAAGGCCCTAGAGTAAACCGACAAAGAGTTGACGTAATCTTTATCTATTTGTTTTAAAATTTCATCCATAAATTTCCGCCGCTGCGACGGATCTCCGATGATAATTTGCAAACTTTCCGGTTCAAACAGAACAACTTTGAAATTTCCGGAAAAATCCGTTTTCCGCCTCGGAGTTTCATCCACTTTAAAACCTATTTTCGCGACTCTCTTTCCTCCAACATTACCTCTGGAGAGAACAACATGAAGTTTTGTTCTCTTCTCCCCTGATTCCTGATTCCTGATTCCTGATTCGCTAACTGTTTCGCCGTTCACATGCGCGACTTCTCCCCCAAATCCCACCATTTCCCCTACGTCTTCCGCTCTCCAACTTTCCCCTGTTGCCAATAAATGCGCCGCCTCCAGAATATTCGTTTTTCCTGAACCGTTAGGGCCGGTTATTAAAGTAATTTCCGGCGAAAACTCCAGCGACTTTTTAGAATAATTACGGAAATCCACCAGACTGATTGAAGTAATAGGCGCTAATTCCGGCACGGGACTATCTTATCACCCGACAAGCATTAAAACATTTTTATTCAAGATCAGAGAGAATTTTTTCTGATCGAGGCGCGATCACTTTACTTAGACAATAAGAAAATCTATCAGGAAGTTCCCAGTCCGCAATCACGGCTTCTGGGTCTGCTAAGTTCAAACCAAAACAAAACATGTCGTCTTGGGGCTCGCGGCGTTTCATCAGTTTGTTAAATGTCTGTTCATATCCATGCGGGCGTTGTCCTGGATAAATCCAATCATAGCCTTGATCGTCAACCGCGAGTACTGCTTGATCGCCAAGGGCGGCAAGCGTTGCCAAGCCAAGAGCGGCAAAGAACATGTTTGCCCGCAGTTTGAAAGCTGTTTCCAACCTATTGATAACTAGATTAGAAGGCAAAACATCAAATAGAAAACTGTATTGGTCAGGTTCTTGAAGATTCGGCCTTCTAGACGGATACTCCAATCCCCTTGTACCGAAGCTCTGTTTTTGGAATTGACGGAATAGAGCCGTTAATCTTTCTTCAGCCGACAGTCTATTATCAACTTTCAGCTCTTCCCAAGCCATTCGGATTGATGGATCGCAACGGAGACGCGCGTCACTGACATTTCCGTATTTCATTTTAAATGGCATGCGTTGGGAAGCGGTCAGTAGAGCTACTTCCTTATCATCTGTTTCAAGTATCGCCGGAGTCAAACTAATACTCCATAACTTTAACCATTCGGGAATATAATGATCCGCAAGCGAATCACCACTGCTATCGGTCTCGGCGAATAAATCCCCGGACATAAACTCTGGCCTTTGAGCAGATACTGTCATCTCAACCATTGCCTCATCGCCGAATGTTATCTCACGCCTCAAGCGACAAGGTCCAGATTTTAAATCGATGTCTAAATCTCGTAGAGTCATTTGAGTAGTTTTATCGGCAAGTCTTGCAGATTCACGGAGGTTATTTAGTTCTTGATATTCAGCTGGACCAGACGCAAATGGGGATTTGCGAAATAAAGCACCGTGTAAAGTATGCAGTTGTTCTGACGTCACGGCATTAGGCGCTATGTCGAAGAAATTAGGGATAACCCTTGCCAGCGGTTCTTCCGGAGAAATAATCATTAATTGTATTATAGCATCAATCTAAACTCGATCGCCGCCAGAATTGACACTCCAGGCACCAATAGGTCGACCGCTGGCCGATAACGGTTTTTTGGGTGACGGCGCCGGTTTTGCGGCAGACGGGGGACTTGACAATTGCTACAATAAAGATAAACTTAAGTTAATCTATGAATACAACAACCATCTCCACCAAAGAACTCCGCCTTAACATGCCGAAAATCAGGCTGGGGTTGTCTCGCGGCCGAAGGTATCTTTTGATCCACCGCTCAAAACCGGTAGCCGAAATTTCTCCGCCGGACAAGGAATTTCCGTCTTCTGCGGAAGCGTTGGGATTTTTTGCCAATCCACCAAAAGAGATGTTATTCAAGTCGGATAAATCCGCTGTAGAATTGGTGCGTGAAGATCGGGAAGAATGAATCGCGTCGTCGTTGATTCCTCGGTGTTTCTGTCAGCGTTGATAGAACAAGAGCCACGGAGACTGGAGACGCTTCTTTTTTTCAAGAAACTCGGCATTGCTAAGAAATCTGTTTTTGTGCCAAGTTTGGTGGTCACCGAAGTGATAAATAAGTTGCAAAGAATAGAAGGTGAAAAAAAAGTTGAGGCCGTTTACCAATTTTTGATGAGCTTTACCGTGATAGATCTCGATAAAACTTTTTTGCAACAAGCTCTCCCTTATTGGAGCAGGTGTCGCCTAAAAACATCCGATGCGGTAATTGCCCTCACCGGTGCTATTTACCAAGCCGTATTGGTCAGCTGGGATGAAAAACTGCTTGCCGAGGCCGGTAAAATTACTAAGGCGATAACTCCTATCGAATTTATACGGCTTGACAATTAGGACACCAGTAAGTCGAACGCTGTCCGATAACCCCTTTTTTAACCGGTGTTTTGCACCGCAAACAAAGCTCTCCTTCCCTATCGTAAACCCGGCGCCGCAACCAATAATCTCCCGATTCACCGCCAACTTGCTGATAAAGGCCATCGCCCATTGTTGAACCACCGGACTTAATTGCCTCTGTAAGAATTTTTCTGATGGACTTTATTAAGGCCAGGCCTTGTTGCTGTAACAAGGCCTGGCCTTTTCTGAATGGCGAGATTTTGGCTTCCCACAAAATCTCGCTGGCATAAATATTCCCGATTCCGGCAATTTTCGATTGATCCAAAAGTATCGTTTTTACCGGCCGGTTTGAAGATTGCAGAACTTCTTCCAGCTTATCCGCTGTCAGCTTCGGGTCCATAGCGTCAATCCCTTTAGGCAAAACCGAAGAGTCGTCTGTTATCCACCCAAACTTCCGTTGATCAATAAACCATAGTTCCGATTTATCAGAAAATTTTATCTTAACTCGCAAATGCTTGTCTGTATTAAGGTCTAACCTTGCTTCAGCAAGGTTAGACCTTTTGAGCCCCTCTAAAAACTTCAGTTGTCCCGACATTTTCAAGTGTACAAATAAGCCTGTATTTATTAAGGCCTGGCCCTGCTCCGCAGGGCCAGGCCTTTTCAGACTTATAATCAGCACTTTTCCTTTTCTCCCAACATCAACAACCTTACCGCCAATCAAACTTTTCTTTTCCACTTTGAAACTATTCTGATTAAAAACGTCAATAGAAGAAATCGTCTTTCCAACAATCAACGGTTCCAGCTGACGGCGGATAGTTTCTACTTCGGGAAGTTCCGGCATGAGGCAAGTTTATCAAACGTCAATTCCCAAATAAACTGAAGCCGTTTTGGCGGTAGTGGTCGTCAAATGACAAGAAAACTTCCACCCCTAGTTTTTTAGCGATCGCCATATTGGCGCAATCGGTTAAGCTGACCCGTTTGGAAGTTTGTCTAAGAAAAACACCGGCTACTTTAATGGCCATGGAGGCGTCAACGTATTCAATCTTGGTTCCCTGACGTAATAGTGACCGCAAAAACTTGACGGCGTTTTTCTTGGTAGTGAAATACGATAATTTTGTCGCTACTTCATCGGCTACTTGCCAACTGGTAACCAGCTGCTCGCCTGATTCGATTAATCCCTCCATCAACTTCAAGGCCCGGGCGTGATGGGCGTCTTTTTCCGCGTGGATAGCGATATAAGCGTCCGAATCAACAAAAATCACTTCGTTCTCCTATAATCCGGCGCTAGTTTCCCATAAAGATAGTCGTCGTTGACACTTAAATCTTTTGGCACCGGACCTTTATAGGCGTTTTTAGCTAATTCCAACAATGTATCAATACCGGTTTTTTTCTTCAGAACTATCCGCTTGACTTTTTTAGCCACAAAACTTCTGACTGTTTCCGATATACTCCAATCCCGCTCCGCGGCTATCATCCGCAGATCTGTCAACATATCAGCCGGAAATAGAATTTGGGTCCTGATTAAATTACTCATTTCAAGTTACATCATACATCATACACAACTCTTGTCAAGGATTTTTATTTATGGCCTTTTCGATAACTTTTCTTATTTCTTTAACAAACCGTTCTTTAGAAAATTTTTCCGCTTGTTTCTGAATTTCTGCAACTTTGAACTTTGTCCGCCAGCTGGCGGATTGAACTTTGAACTTTCCCAACGCCAGCTTCAACCCCCGAACAGAATACTCGTCAAAGAAAATTCCCGTCTTATCCTCTACCACGGTTTCCAGATATCCCCCGCCGCGATAAGCAATCACCGGCGATCCGCATAATTGAGCCTCAACCACCGTCATCCCGAAATCTTCATCGCGGGCGGTGGCCAAAAAGGCTTTGGCGCCCGAATAAAGATCAATCAATTCCTTATCGCTAACAGATCCCAAAAATTCGACCTGATGGCCTGCCAGCCTTTTCAACCTTTTCATTTCCCCTGACCACCCCGACGCTTTTCCCACTACTTTTAACGGCAACCCCAATTCACTGCACGCCCGCACCGCCAACTCCAATCCCTTGCCGCCAACGACGCGGGAGACGACAAGAAAGTAGTTTTTAGGGCTAAGGGCTGAGGTTATCCCTTGTCCCTTGTCCCTTGCCATTTCCACCGGTGGATAAATCACCTCTGCGTCTCGCCTATAAAACTTTTGAATTCTTTGCCTCGTATTCTCCGAGTTGGCGATTAAAACATCAGGCCTTTGGGCGGCCGCAAAATCGTACTCCCGTAAGAAATGATTTACCATCCGCGCATAGACGCGCAATGGCCAGTACTTTTGCCAATCAATCGAAGTCTCAAATCCGTATAAATATCGCGGCGGGGTGTGAATGTAGCAAATGTGGATGGTTTCCGGACCGGTCAAAATCCCTTTGGTGATGTACCAGCTGGCAGAAGAAATCACCAAATCGTAATCCTTAAAATCAAAACTTTCCCAGATTAAAGGCGCCAAAAAACGCAGGGGGCTATGAAGTTTTGTAGCAAAAAACGGGATATGATGGGCCCAACTGACCCTAATATCCCTATCTTTAAATCTTTCATAAGCTTCACCCTTTCTAAAAAAAGCCGTGTAAATCGGCGCGTCCGGAAACATTTCGGCCAGAACCTCCAACACTCTTTCTGCTCCGCCGAATTCACCTAAATAATCGTGGACTAAAGCGACTTTCATTAAAACAACGCCTCCTGAACTTCTTGCTCAAATTTATCATTCGGCAATTTTTTAGACAGACTTCTGAATTCTAACTCTTCAAATAATTTCATAACTTTACTTTTATCATACTCATGAATTTTGGTTTGTTCCCAATCAAGCTGAATCGGGACATTCATGTCTATCGTCGCCAACTGTTTAGACAATTGAGCACTGTCCTGGCCTTCGGCCAGTTTCTTTATTAAGGCCAGGCCCTTCGACAAGCTTAAGGTCGGGCCTTTTAATAGTCCACGATAAATATCGTCAATCCCACCGAACTTGGCCACTAATTCCTTTGCCGTCTTTTCCCCTATCCCTTTAACCCCCGGAATGTCATCGCTCTGATCTCCGGCTAGAGCTTTGTAGTCAGGCAGGAGTTTCGGCGCGAATCCCCACTCGGAAATAAATCTATCTTCGTTCCAGATATCATCAGGGCTGAGGGCTGAGGGCTGAGGGCTGAGGGAATTCGCATTTGTCTGTCCCTTAACCCTTGTCCCTTGTCCCTTGGCCCTAGCTCCCCTAACTGGGAGCTTTACAACAACCATATCACCCTCAATCAACTGCATCAGGTCACGGTCGGAAGTAAGGATGATTACTCGGTTATCGGTTTTCAGTTTTCTGTTTTCAGTTACATGTTTGCCGGTTTTCAGTTTGTCGGTTTCGGAAACTGGCCGACTGACAACTGACTGCCCGGAAGCAGACAACCGAGAACCGAGAACAGATAACGGGCTTGTCGCCTGTCTGGCCAAGGTGCCAATGACATCATCCGCCTCAAAGCCTGCTACTTCATAGATCGGGATATTTAGCGTCCTAACCACTTCCTTGACCCGCGGAATTTGGGTAATCAATTCATCGTCCGGCTTAACTCTTGACCTTTTATATCCGACAAACATTGTCTGCCGGAAAGTCGGTTTGGGCAGGTCAAAAGTTACCGCCAGATGCGTCGGCTGGATTTCATTAATAGCCGTCAATAAAATATTGGTAAATCCATAAACCGCGTTTGTCAGTTCTCCTGTTTTCGTCGCCAACGTCTTCGGATACGCGTGGTAAGCCCTATGAATCAAACTATGCCCGTCGACTAAAAGTAGTTTTTCCATAATCAATTATTATATCGTTTATAATATCTTTATGACCCTAACCTTTCTCCGCGCCAAACGATTGCAGACGGTACTAATATCGTTGGTAGTTTTGACGGTGGCTATCGGAGCTGTCATTACCCCCTTGGAGAAAAAGTTTGGACGGCTAACGACTTTCCAAACCATCGGCGACGGGATGTGGTGGGCGGTAACCACGGTAACTTCAGTCGGATACGGAGATTATTATCCGGTAACTCTTCCGGGCAGAGTCTTAGGCGGGATACTATCTATATTAGGCGTGACCATGTTTGGAATTGTGATTGCCCTGGTTACCGTCGAGCTGTTCCGCAATGAACAATTATTCTATTGGAAAAGAACCGTGGAACGCTTTGACCGAATCGAAGAATTACTCAAGAAATTGGAGAAGGGTCAAGCCTATAATCTTGAAACAGACTCAAAAAAGCAGTCGGACAAAATGCTTTAATGTTCCAATATTTTAATGATTCTTTGCGCTTTGGGTTTACCGACAAATTTTAAGAATTCTTCTCCGTCTAAAGTTTCCTTTTCCATTAAGGCCGCGGCCACTTTTTCCAGAGCAGCCCGTTCTTTTTGAAGTATCTTTTTAGCTAAAACGTAGGCTTCATCAACAAATTTCTTGACCTGACTATCTACCGCTTCCTGCATTTTATCGGACAGCGTCGATCCCTCGTAATACCTCATGCCATATTCAGTCGTATCGTATTGCGGCCCGAAATCCGTCGGTCCCAAATCGCTCATTCCCAAATAAACCACCATTTTCCGGGCCACGCTGGTAACTCTGTCGATATCGGAAGAAGCCCCGCCGGTTAATTCATTGAAAACCAATTCTTCAGCCGCCCGGCCCCCAAGCATAACCGCCATTTTTTCTTTCAATTCCGACTTTGTCTGATGGACTTTATCTAGGAGTGGCGCCATCTCGGTAAATCCTAACGTCAGGCCTCGCGATACAATTGAAATCCGGTGGACCGGATCGGTATAAACTAAGAAGTGGCCAACAATGGCGTGCCCAGCCTCATGGAAAGCGGTCATATTCCGTTCTTCTTCCGACTGCAGGCGTTTTTTCTCCGGTCCCAATTTAACTTTTGTGGCCGCTTCTTCCACGTCATCCATAGTTATAACATCGGCACTTTTTCTGGCGGCTAAAATCGCGGATTCGTTCAACATATTCTCTAAATCGGCTCCGGAAAATCCGACTGTCCTTCTGGCAACCTTATCCCATGAAAAACCATTTATAAACGGTTTATTTTTGGCGTGGAGCTGAAGAATTTTAATCCTTTCTTCCACATCCGGAAAATCTAAAGTTACCCGGCGGTCAAACCGGCCCGGCCTGACTAAAGCCGAATCTAAAACGTCCGGCCTGTTGGTGGCAGCGCAAACAATTACTTGTTCATTAGGCTCAAACCCGTCCATTTCCACCAAAATCTGATTTAGGGTTTGTTCCCTTTCGCCGTGGCCGCCGGTCATCGGGCCTCCGCGGGCTTGGCCGATCGCGTCAATTTCATCGATAAAAATAATTGACGGAGCGTGAGATTTAGCCGTAGAAAATAAATCTCTGACCCGCGAAGCACCCACGCCTACCAGCATTTCCATGAATTCTGACCCTGCCATGGAGTAAAAGGGCACCCCGGCTTCTCCGGCTATAGCCCGGGCCAACAAAGTTTTTCCTGTTCCGGACGGACCGATTAACAAAACGCCTTTGGGAGTTCTAGCTCCCAATTTTTGATATTTCTTGGGATTTTTAAGGAAATCTACAATTTCTTCGACTTCCAGCTTGGCTTCTTTTAGTCCGCCGACGTCGGCAAACCGGATGCTTTGCTTGCCTTTGGTAAACAGTTTGGCATTAGACTTGCCGAAACCAAAAATCCCCTCCTGAGCCCCGCGGGCTTGACGCATCATCCAAAAGAAAAATATCCCTAGACCAACGAAAAATAACACGTTTGATCCGACATTCAACCAATCACCGTTCGAAAATTTTCCTTCTTCAACCACGACTTGCAATTTATCAGGTTGGACCCCGATTCTTTCCAAAAGTTGGGATAGAGATTCTGTCGATTCTTTACGGCTGGTTTTTATCTTATCCTCTATTCCTTCTGGCCCATCTGTTCCTTGTTTATAAAATAAAACCAACTCCTGACCGGAAACCTGAACCTTTTCGATCCTTTCTGCTTTAATATCTTCCAGGGCTTGAGATAAAGGAATAGAAATATGTTTAAAAGCCAAATTACCCAAGGCTCCGAAAATCGACGGAACGAACAGTGTCAGGATTACTAACCAAATAAAGATCTTTCTGAAGTTAAAATTAATCTCTTTAACGATTTTGGTCCCGTTCTTATCAATCTTGCCAAACCCGATCCGCAATCCCGATCCATCAATTTTTTTTGCTTGATTCCCCCGACTAACCTTTCCATCAAATGTTCCCCCGGGCTTATTATTTGCAGTCTTGGGTTCGTTTGGCTGACTGCCGTTTCCCGGCGACTTTGGACTTTGAACTTTTAACTTTGAACTTTCGTTCATGCCCCAATTGTACCACTTGACGGCGGCGGCATAGTGATGTATGTTAATGATGTATGAATATGCGCCGGACTCAACTCTATCTTGATGACGAAACCAAGAAATTGGCGGTTTGGGAAGCCAAAATCCAATCTACTTCCCTATCCGAAATTTTACGCCGGTCTATCAAGAATTACGTTAAACCAAAGCCGAAACAGAAAATGTCTAATCGCGATTTCGTCGAATGGATAGAAGAATTCAATAAAAAATACCCAACTCCCAAGAACACTCCGAAAGACCTGGGGCTGGAACACGATCATTATTTATACGGAACTCCCAAAAAATACAGCAAATGATCCTGATAGACAGCAGTTTTCTTATTTCTTACTCTTTGGATACCGACCACAATTACAAGCCTGCCCATAAAGCGTTTATCGGCCTAACCGAAGAAGAGCAGGTTATCACCGAGGATAATCTCAAAGAAATACTGACTGTTATCAGCCAACGGCGAGGGCGAAAAAGCTGCATTAAATTATATGAACAGTATATAAAAAAATTTAAGATAATTCCGGTAACCGGCAACTATTTTCAGGCAGGCCTAAAATTATTTCTCAACCCCGAACTCCAAAAAAATGTGTCTTTTATTGATTGTATTTCAGCCGCAATCTGTCATGAGTTGGAAATCAAACGAATATTAACTTTCGACGACCACTTCAAACTCTTGGGGTTGAAAGTCGTGCCGTAGACTTACTTCTTACTTCTGGATTCTACCACGCCGAACTATCTGACTTTCGTGCCGTTCTCGACCTTCTTCCACAGTTTGAATAACACTGGTGATTCTTCTGTCTCCGATTGTTCTAATTTTGAACTTTGAACTTTGATCTTTGAACTTGCGGCGCTAGCCGCCAGCATCATCCCTTCGCTAAAATCTCCCATCGGTCCCATTTTCTTCGGCTCTAAATTAACCACAAACGGAAACTGTTTTTTAACCAACTCTTCCGGCTTATAAAATTTCATAATTCCGGCAAAGACGGTTTTCTGTCCTATTTCTGGACCAAGATCAACTACCAGTTTCATCACCCAATGGCTCCATTCCGGTACTACCGCCTCAACGACCGTACCGATACGGATATCCAGTTTCTGAAAATCGGAAAAGTTTATTTTATCTGACATTTTATTTATAAATTTTAATGAATTCTTCCGGCGAAATTTTGGCATCTTTGAGAATAGCCAAGGTAATATCAGATACAAGTTTTGTACTTCTGTCATTCCGGACTTGATCCGGAATCTATATAAATAATTATTGAATATAGATTCCCGTTTTCACGGGAATGACAACGAATATAATAATTTGGATAAGTTATTATCGCGAAACTCGTATCAGATTTCAATCAACGAATCTTCCTGAACTTTCCAGTTCAAATCGCCTCTGGCGGCAACCCAGCCTTCAATCGCTTCTTTCAAATTCAGTTGAGTTTCCTCAATAGTCCGGCCTTGGGTGTGACAGCCGGGCAAAGAAGGAACGTAGCCGCGATATCCGAAAGTGTCTTTTTGAATAATGGTACGGAAAGTTCTCGAGTTCATAATATTAAGAAAAGATTATAGCATGGGTGGTCGATCAACTTTTTAAGTAATTTTAGCCTATCTAATTTTGGCGCTGTTGTGAAGATGGTGAAATTAAGTTATGCTTCTGGTTAATTTAAAAGATGCCAAATTTAATAGGAAAACGTCGGCAGCGGAGAAAGTGGCCGCTAGGAGCAATTGTGTCACTGTTGATGATGATAGTAGGGTTGGCGGTAACCGTGGCGGCAGCAAACAGACAAAAATTATTTTTATTGTGGTCGGAAGCGACCGGAGTGGAAGCGAGCTTGGTAGTCAACACCCAAACTCGTTTGCCCGGGGCGGGCCGGCCGTGGGCGCACTTGGCCCAAGGCGGAGAAGATTTATCCGGCAATATGATCGCGCCGGTAGTCAACCAAACTAAAATTCTGTCGCCGCAAACTATCAGAATTGATCACATCTACGACGGCTATGACGTTGTCAGCCGCGCCGGCTCCGGACAACTAATGTTTAATTTCAGCCGCTTGGACGAGGTAGTGAACTCAATCCGGCAAACCGGAGCCGCTCCGATGCTATCTTTGTCGTATATGCCGGCGGCTATAAGTTCCGGAGATATCGTGGATAAGCCAAGGGATTGGAATGAATGGGCGTTAACGGTGCAAAAAACTATCGAGCATTACTCCGGCTCTCTCAACATTCCCAACATGGGGTACGAAGTCTGGAATGAGCCGGATTTGTTTGGCGGCTGGAAAACTTACGGCGATAAAAATTATCTGGAACTTTATGAATGGGCGGCGCTTGGCGCCGGCCGGGCCAAAGTCAAACAGGCCTTTATTTTCGGCGGGCCGGCGACGACCGGAGCTTACGAAGATTGGACCAGAAAATTGTTGGATTTAGCGGCACGAAAAAATCTGCGCTTGGATTTTTTGTCCTGGCACCGCTATAGCTTAAATATAGCCGATTACGAAAACGACCGGACTTTGGTCAGAAGAATATTAAATCAATATCCCCGATTCGCCGGCAATACTCAACTTTATATCACCGAATTCGGACCAAACAGCGAAACTCATCCAATCAACGATTCAGCCACGGCCGCGGCCCATTTGATTTCAGTGATTAGAGACGGACTGGGCGAGGTTGATCGTTTTTACACTTTCGAAATTGTGGATGGAAAAGATCCGGAGGGAAAAAAATTGTGGGGACGGTGGGGGCTGTTGACCCATCCGAACAGCGGATTGGAGGTAAAACCAAGATATCGGGCCTTGCAAATGCTGAATCGGCTGGAAGGAGATCGGCTGGCGGTGGCAGGAGAAGGAAGCTGGGTAAAGGCGATGGCGACGGTGGCGGCCGACGGAACTATTAAAGTAATGGTGGTTAATTATGATCAATATAACAGACATATGGAAACGGCGCCGCTTTTGTTTGTCGGTTTGACGCCGGGAAATTATCGGGCGGAACGGACGGTTTTGGGAGGAGAAGCAAGAACGGAAGCGGTGTCGGCGGGAACGGACGGCGGGTTGAAGTTGCTTTTGGAGTTGCCGCCGCAGACGGTAATGCTGGTAGAACTTTCTCCTGTACGATAGAGGGATTGACTATGGAGTTGGGGTGGGAGTTGGAGTTGTATAGGATGAGTCAGTAATTTTGGTCCAAGTTCCGGCGGCGGCCGGCCCGGTCATGGTTTTGGTTTTTTCTTCATAAACCCCGGTTGCTTTGACATCGTGTCCGACCGCCAGAATTTCTCCGCAACGGGCCGGGGAGAAAACAGTTTCTTTGGCGGCGCGGCAACCGGCCCGGTCCTTTACCAGCACGGTTTTGTCTCCAGCCAAAGTAAATGAGGATTTGTCGGCGGTAATCGTCTTAATTTTCCCTTTCAAAGCCGTCATCCGCAGATTCATGTCCCGAACTCTGTCAACCTGGATAACCGAGCCGCCTTTGGTTTCATAAAACCCGCCCAGGATCTTTATCCTGTGGCCAACTTTCAGGTCGGCGTAGGTCATGGGAATATCATCCGGCTCGTCTCCGGCTAAGAATTGTCTGACCCAGGAGACATTACCGCAATCAACTTTGACCGTCAATGGCGTCCCACCATCGTCAGGCAACCAGACAAATGAGCCCGCGGCCATAGTTTGGACGACTCCGGTAACGTCCTTAATCGCCGGTCCCTGGACTGCCGGGCAGGCCGGGGGCTGCTGGGCCAAATTCACCCGGGCAAAAAAGTTGTCAAAAGTTGAAGTTACGGCCGGAAACTCTCCCCATGTATTTGTAATTAAAATTAATCTTCCGTTACCGCCGAAAATATTTGACCGGCTGCCTAACAAAACATAACCGGCGCCAGCATCATAGAAGAAATTAATAGCACTGCCGATTCTCTGCAGCTTCACTTTGGCAGAATTTCCGCTTAAAGCGGCGGAAAACTCCGTCCCCCAAACGTCATTTGCCTTGGTGTTGGCAAATAAGTGAAGATTGTCCTTTTCCCGACGTAATCCAACCATAAAACTTTCTTTCCACCCATCCTGCAAGTCATGAAAATTAATTAGCGTGTCAGCCGCACTCTTGTTATCAGACTGCTCGACCTTCATATCGGCGACTACCTCAAAATCTCCTTGAATTTCTTGTTTCCATTGAATTACTCCGTCCGAATACGCCGTTTGTCCTGCCGGGATTGTAACTCTAAATACCCCATTTTCCTGGTTAGCTGTTACCGCTGTGGTGCCGGCCGGGGATTTCCAGGTATCCCACTTTCCCATATCCAAACTGGCTCCGTTGAAGTCGTCGGAAATGGTGGTGGTGGTTTGGGGGACGGCCGTTTCCCCCATGTCTTTAAGTACTTGGGCCCCGGTCAGGGCGTAATCATAAATTCTGACTTGATCAATAACGCCATTAAATAATGCATCGGCTACTTCGTTATCGTCGTTATCGTCAGCTCCTATAAATATCGAAGAGTTATCAAAACTCGTCGTTATGCTAGCCGAGCTGGCTGTTGATACTTGTATTCCGTCGATAAACAAACTGGTGCCGGTTCCGGATTTTGTGAAAGCCGCATGGTACCATTGTCCATCTGCCACTTGGGCATACTCAACGTAGCCGCGGCCGTCATTAGTTTCAGCGGCAATTTTATTTCCTGCAGGGAACCAGATTACATAAGAATCTCTACCGCCAGATCCGTATTCCTTTCCCAATATATGTCCCACGCCGGAACTTTTCTTAAACCAAGCGGTGATTGAAAAATTGCCAGAGTGTAGATCTGTCGCGTCAGGCACCTTTACGCTATCATCCGTCCCGTTGAAACTTCCGGCTTTGCCAAATTTGCCGTCGGTCCAATGAGTTCCGGTGCCGTTCCACCTGCCGAGATGGTTTCCGGCTGAGTCGGTGACTTTATTCCCCAAACCCTCGTCAAATTTCCACTCGGCGATTGGTTTTGGAAGCATTGGCCCTTCGTTATACGCTTTGGTTTCCGGATTTTGCTGCCGCTGGGACAAATACATTCCGGCCCCCAACCCCAATACCAAAAGCAACAATCCGCCCAGCCCGAGTATCGTTTTCCTTTTGTAATCAGAAAACTTGGCTTGAACCGGAACCACTAATTCGTCAGTTAACAGAGTTTTCTCCGTTTCATCGTTACCCGTTTGATTCATCAAAATCAATATATCTCTGTTACTATCAGTTTGTCAATAATCACTTTCGCCTATTTCCGGACCAAGATCAACTACCAGTTTCATCACCCAATGGCTCCACTCCGGCACAGTCGCCTCGATCACGGTGCCAATGCGGATGTCCAGTTTTTGAAAATCTGAAAAGGGGACTGTGTTCATACAAATAAAGGAAGCCTTCAACGAGGCCTTGAACGCTGAGTAATAGTAGGAATCAATAATACCGTTAAGGCCGATAAGAACACGGCACCGATCAGATAAAAAAGTTGAAGACTAGTTAATTCAATTGTCATTTTTTCAGCTCAAAAACCCCACCTTTTTATACACTTCCAATAATTTCGGGTGCGAAATTTGATAGGCTTTTCTAGCCCCTTGCTTTAAAATATTTTCCAACTGGCCTGATTCGGAAATCTCCGCGTATTTCTTTTGAAACCCGATCAAAAACTTTTCAACCTCATCCGCCACCGCGGTTTTGAACTGTCCGTAATTTTGGCCGGCAAATCTTTTCTCTAGTTCAGGGATAGAAACATCGCTGAATTGGCTTAAGATCTCCAAAAGATTGGAAATCCCGGGTTTGTTAGCCCAATCATATTTTACTTCCGATCCGCTGTCGGTCACCGCCGACATAATTTTTTTCCGGGCTGACGCCGGACTTTCCAAAAGCCCCACCGCCCCGTTAGGGTTAGGATCGCTCTTGCTCATTTTTTTAGTGGGATCAGCCAAACTCATTACTCTCCCGCCTTCTTTCGGAATTCTTGGCGCCGGAATTACAAAAGTCCGACCGTATTTGGAATTGAATCTTTCGGCCGCATCACGGGTGAGCTCAACGTGCTGTTTTTGATCATCGCCAACCGGAACTTCGGTTGTGTCATACAATAAAATATCTGCCGCCATCAGGGCCGGATAGTCAAACAACCCGACGCTGACAAATTCTCGGCCTACGGACTTTTCTTTATATTGAATCATTCTGTTTAGTTGTCCCATAGATAAATAGCAATTCAAAACCCAACCCAAATTGGCGTGGTCCGGATTATGCGACTGGACAAACAAAAGCGATTTGTCAGGATCTATGCCGGCGGCCAAAATGATGGCTGATATCTCGCGGGTCTTTTCTGATAAAGTCTTTGGATCTTGGGGGACAGTGATGGCATGCATGTCCACCACGCAGAAAATGTTCAATCCATCATTTTGGCCCTTAACCCACTGTCTGACCGCGCCGATATAATTACCGATATGCAAATTCCCGCTTGGCTGAATTCCCGAAAAAACGATTTTGTTATTCATGATTGTTAATTTTAGCAGTTTTATTTAATGAAATACCCAAAATCTAATCAGGAGTTTTAAAACAGCAGTAATGCAGATCTAACTTTCTATTAATCTGCTCTCAAAACTGCAATTCCAATAATTCCGATAAATGTGAATAAGATCCCCAGATACTTTCTTGCTGAAATCTTCTCTTTCAATATAAATCTTGAGAAAAGAACGGTTAATGCTCCGTTGCTGCCTGTAATGGGTGAAGCAATTGAGGCCGGAGCAAAAGAAAAACTCAACCACAAAAATCCTGTGCCAATTATAAGGAAAGCTTCACCCCAACTCACATTCCCTGATATTCCCATGAATATCGCCAGAGGAACCCAAAGTAATAACCCAAATATGGCATCAAAGAAAAAGGCTACTGATGGCGGTAAATCCTGATAGCTTTTTCTCAGCGACAATTGGGAAAAAGCAATAAATACAGCGCAAAGAAGCGCAAAAACAATTCCGCTCATGATTTATAGTATAACTTACGGGAAAGAGTTACAGTTCGGCTAAATTTAAGGCATATCTCCCCCGTTGAAACTTGTCAAGAAATGTTTTACACTACCAGTATGAATCAAACATTTCTTTCAAATGTAACTATTTCCCATAATCGGCCGCATATTAAAAATACCAATATTCCGGTTGATCTGATTGTTGGAAAAAGTGTTTTGTCGGTGAGGCGCGACTATCCCTGGCTGACTAAAAAACAAATCGAGGACGCCTTGATATTCGCTCAAGCAGTTCTAAGATCTCACGACTTCAGCCAATATGCCATTAAACAAGAAGCCGCATAAACGGCCCCGGTTTTACGCCGACGAAAACGTCTTCCCTGAAAGTATTAATTTCTTACGATCAAAAAAAATTAATATTCTCCACGCTGTCAAAGATCTGGATTTTGGCGGAAAAGATGATATTTTTCACTGGGAATCGGCAAATAAATATCAGCGAATTCTGTTGACTTTAGACTGGGACTTCTTGAACAACCGTCTGTTTCCGCTGCGACAAACTTGGGGAACGATTATTATTGTAGTTCCTCCGCCAGTAACCGATTCCAAAATCGATATTGTCCTCGGCAAGATGCTTCCGACACTGAAACTGCAAAACAAAGAATACTTTCATTGCAAAAAAATTATCGCCAATTTGGCTACAATGACAATCCAAACATTGAACCGAAGCGGAAGAATTAATTCAGAAATCATTAATTGGTAACCAGTGAAATATCTTTTACCCAAAACCGCCCTCGTGGTCCATAACGCCTTAACCGACGTTGTCCCCTATCCTAACGCTCCGATAACGGACAACGACACCGTTTCCACTGCTAAAGAAATTTCGGAAATTTTGAGAAATGAAGGCGTAAAAACCAAATTGTTTCCGGTCGGAAATTTAAACGACCTGAAAAAACTGCGGAAAATTAAAACCGATTTTATTTTTAACTGCGCTGACGACAATATCGGCGACATTCCCTTTAGTTCCCATCTTATTCCGGAAATTGCTGAAAAAATGAGGATTCCGTTTAGCGGAGGAACCTCAAAGAATATTTTATTGACTACTGATAAAGCCGCGACTAAAAAAGTCTTATTAAAAAATAATATTCCAACCGCGCCGTTTATAATTGTTGAAGATCAAATAAGGCCTGGCCCTGCTAAGCAGGGCCAGGCCTTTACAGATTTTCCTCTAATCGTCAAACCAATCGCTTCCGACGGCTCGGAAGGCATCACTCAAAAATCAGTGGTTGAAAACCGGAAACAATTAATCAAAGCTGTTGAAAATAATTTCAAATTATTTCATCAACCGGCTTTGGTGGAAAAATATATTGCCGGCCGGGAAATCAACGTCGCGGTTTTAGAAATTAAAGGAACCCCGAAAGTATTGCCGGCTTCCGAAATAATATTTTCTAAAGGTTACGTCCATAAATATAAAATCGTTGATTTTGATTCGAAGTGGCGTCCGGAAACCCCGCAATATAACAATACTCCGGCGGTTTGTCCGGCTGACATTCCGAAAGAATTAAATAAATTGTTAACCGGTCTAGCAGCTAAAGTTTGGAAAATTATGGATTTAAAAAGTTATGCCAGGGTGGATTTCAGAATTGATAAAAACGGCAATCCGTTTGTTTTGGAAATAAATATTAATCCGGATATTGAAAATAGTCCGGCTGTCGGATTTCCGCGGGCTGCCAGAGCCTTTGGAATTGATTACAAAAATTTAATCTTAACAATTATAGATAGCGCCATGCATAGAGCAAAATAGATATTGCGCTTCAATTGGTTATTGACTTCTTCTCTGATTGGGATTATATGATTTCTATAGATAAATAAAATTTCAAAATTGAAATTTGATGTGTAGTGTTTAGAGACGAGTAGGAACTAGGGGTGTGGTGATTTGGTGACGAGTAATGGAAAATAGAAATTAGTTATTGGAGAAATCCAATTTCTAATTTCTAATCTCTATTACCTGTTTCTAAACACTAACAACTAATTTCTACTCTATTACCAACCTCCAAACCACTACATTTCTAACTACTAAATTAAAATGGATCACTCTCAACAACTTCCAACTTTCGATAAATCACCAGACATTCAGCCTGACGCTCTGACTCCAAAATCCATCGTCGCTCCTATCCTCTCCGGTTTCCGCGTTGCCATCCTCTATTCCGACGCCAAACGGGAATATTTCGCCACAGAAGAGCACTATCTAACCGAAGCCGAGGTTTTTGACCGGGTGAAATTGATCGCCCCATATTTGGAAAAAATGGGGGCAAAGGTAATCGCGCTGCCGGGAAATAATAACTTAGGCGATGAATTGAGAAAATTAAATCCGGGATTTGTTTTAAATCTTGTCGATTCGATTCGCGGTGACGAGACCTTAGCGCCATCAGTTCCCGGGCTGTTAGAGCTTTTGGATTTGTACTACACCGGTTCCGGAATTTTAGGCATGTCCATCAATTACAATAAATTTTTGACTAAAAAATTGATGGAACAGCGCGGCCTGCCGGTTCCCAGATATCAATTGATGAATTCCTGGACCGATACGGTAAATCCGCTTCTGCGTTATCCTCTGATCAGCAAGCTAAATAGTATCCATGGATCAGTAGAAATCGATGATACCGCTGTGGCTGAAAACGAACGCCAATTGCGTGAAAGAGTCAAACATTTAATGACGGTTTATAAAGACGAGATTTTAATCGAAGAATTTATCGTTGGCCGCGAATTGGCAGCGATAGTATTTGAAGGCATGAAAAGGAAGGTTTATGTCGGTGAAAAAATATTCCGGGATGATGCCAGCGTTCCTTATAAAATAGTCAGTTTCGCTGCTGCCTGGAAAGAAGACGAAGAGACTGATCCGTCCAAATGGTCATATCGTTATGAAAAATACGAGCCAAACGACCAATTAAAAGAAGATATTAAAAAAGCTTTTGAAGTATTAAAAATGGAAGACTATGCTAAGTTAGATATCCGCCTCGACCAGTCCGGCCGGTATTATTTTATTGATCCCAACGCCAATCCGGCCTTTGGCCCCAAAGAATCCTTTTGCGCTTTGGGGACTATCATGGATTTATACGGAATAGACTTCAACGAAATTCTTAAGAGGCTGGCGATAAATACTCTGAACGGAAGTTTGATGCAGGCAAATGGCGAGACGGCGATATCAGAGAGTTAAAAATTCAAAGTAAAAAGTTCAAAGTTACAATTACCAATTAAAAGTTAATGGACAATCAAGATTTCAAAAAACAACTAATCAATAGAGCTTTTCAACTGGCTCGACGTGTAATTGCTTTAGTAAATAAGTTTCCTAGGTCAGTGGCTGCTCGAATTATCGCAACTCAGCTCTTAAGGGCAATTACTAGTATTGGAGCAAATATTATCGAAGCTCAAGCTGCTAGCTCTAAGAGGGATTTTACTAACTTTTTGAATCACGCTTTGAAAAGCGGCAACGAAAGTAAGTTTTGGTTGGCGTTATCTAAAGATCTGGACAAAAAATTAATAACTGAAATTGACGATTTAACTGGAGAAACTGATGAAATTGTTAAAATATTAGGATCCAGCATTTCAACTCTTAGAGGCAAAAGAATTGTTTCTAACTGATAGCTTTTGACTGTAATTTTTAACTTTTCACTTTT